>QWCQ01000837.1_pt1 | contig 15419 bp, 9 predicted proteins | sample 1972701 | NCBI WGS metagenome assembly QWCQ01 (sample SAMN09866704, study PRJNA288562) | Human gut metagenome isolate pre4_stool, whole genome shotgun sequencing...
TGAAAATTTTAATATTTATCTAATTCACAGCGGGATTTCTAATGAAAAGCTTGATGATTTAGAAAATGACTTGGCAAAATTTTCTTACAAATTTTTCCCTATAAAGGCGGAGGATGGGCTTTTTTCTTCGGCCAGAGCCACCGATCGCTATCCCAAGGAGATGTATTATAGGCTCCTTGCTGGGGAACTTTTGCCAAAAAATCTTAAAAAAATCCTCTATATAGACCCAGATATTTTGGTTATTAATTCTTTAAAAGAAATTTGGGAGACAGATATAAGAGACTTCCTTTTTGCGGCTGCAAGCCATACAGGAAAGACCGATATGGCCAATAATGTAAATAAAATCCGCCTAGGAACAGATACAGATTATTATAATTCCGGCTTTCTTTTGATAAATTTGGACATGGCCCGAAAGGAAATTGTCCCTGAGGAAATTTTTGCCTATGCAGATGAAAATTACAAAAATTTATTACTCCCGGACCAAGACATCTTAAATGCCATGTACGGAGACAAAATTTTGCCCCTTAAGGATTCGATTTATAATTATGATGCGAGAAATTATTCCACTTACCTATTTAAAAGTAAGGGAGAGGAGGACTTAGCCTGGGTAATGGAAAACACAGTAGTCCTTCATTTTTGTGGAAGGGATAAGCCTTGGAAGAAGAATCACAGAAGTAGGTTTACTGCCCTTTATAGGCATTATATGAATCTTAGCAAGAGGTATTTGTCTTAGTAGATTATTGATGATTTTTAAAGTCTAATAATTTTATGGCAGTATTTAATTACAATTTTTTACAAGTAAAAAAGACGGGGATTTTTATTTCTCCGTCTTTTACTTTGCAAATTTTTAGTTTTCTCCAGTATACATAGTAGATGCACCTGGGTAGAGTTTACCTAGTTCGTCAAAGACTAAGCCGATGTCGCCGAAGCCTGTTTCTTCTAGGCGTTTTTGGGCACGGGTGTAGGCTAGGTCTATGTCTTTGTTTGGTATTTTTTCTACGATTTTTTTGTCAAATTCGTAGTGGTTTACCATGGCATCTTTTAAGGCTTCGTAGTCTCTTTCGTTTGATCCAAATTTGATTAGGTCTTTGTAGTCTTCTGGATCTGCAGCGCCAGTTTCCCCATCTTCTTCGTTTGAACTTCCTGTGAGGATTTCGCATGCCTTTTCTACGTAGTCATCATAGTAGGCTAGTGGGTTTTCTTCGTAGGCTTCGTGGAAGGCATCTTCGATTTCCTTGTCGGTGAAGGACCAGATTGTGTCATAGTCTGCTCCGTTTTCTACCATGAGATTTCTTTCCCATTGGAATTTATCACCGATTAAATCTTCTGGAGATTTTTTCCAGTAGTATTTTGATTCGATTGATTTTAGTGGGAATTTGAGGGATTTTTCTGGATATTCGTTTGCTAATTCTTGGAAGAAAAAGTCTTTTACATCCCAATAGCCAGTTCTTTCGCTCATTTTCTCACATTTTTTATAAAGTTTTACAAGATTGTCTCCGTCTAGCTTTCTAGCAAGTGATGGGGCAAATTCACCCATATCTACCATGAGTTTTTTGAGGTTATCTCCTGTTGCTTGCCATTTTTCATCATCTTTTTGCTCATCTTCAGATTTTTCTTTTTTATCTTCTTCTTTTTGTTCATCTTCTAGATTGACTTTGCCGTCTAGGGCCTTGGCTATGGTTTCTTCAGAAACTTTTGACTCAGGAAGGTCAGAGTCCTTGCATCCTGTTATTACAAAGCCTAGAGCGAGGGCTAGGATTAGTGCTTTTCTATTCATATTTCCGTCCTTTTTATTTCAGTTATTAATAAGTTTATATATTCCATCATACCATTTTTGCTATCTTTTATAAAGTAGACCTTAAAAGTGTAAGAAATTTTTAAAGAATTTTTTAAAATTATTACAAAATTGTAACCTTTTTGTTGCATTTTACCCGAAAATATTATATAATAGGTATAGATTTTACAATAGATAAGAAATGCCTGTAATTAAATTGTAATAAAGAGAGGGAAAAGACAATGAAAAAAATTAATAAAACTGTCCTGCTCGCCTCGACATTATTTATAACTTCCGCTATCAACCTAGCTGATAATGCCTATGCTAATGAGGATGAAAAATTATTTGTCAAAGAGAGCGTGGATAAGCTTAGCGAGGATAGTGAAGATTTTGATAAAAACCAGGAAATAGAAACAAAGTCATATACAAATTTAGATTCTATTGATAAGGAACCAAGCCTTGAAGATCCTGATGTTCCTGTGGAAAATGAGGACAAGGCTCCTGTAGAGTCTTTGGACCAAGCTATCATGGAAATTTCTGAAGAAAATCCAAAAGAAAATACAAATGACGAAAACACCAAAAAAGAAAGAATTCCTGGAGTTATATATTATGACAATGAGAGTCTAGATAATCTTATTAAGGAAGCTAAAAACACTTCTAAAGAAGTAAGCGAACTCCAAAACGAACAAACAAACTTAGATGAAGAAAATTATTATACAGGTAATGCTGGTGGTTATTTTGTAAAAAATAATAACAAGCTTAACTATTATAGAAATAATAAACTTGTTAAAAACGCCAATATCATGGTAAATGGTAGGATTTATAGGGCTGGCAAGACTGGTACTATTTCAAAACCTAAAAATAGATGGCTAAATATTGGCAATGATATATATTACAACGATAGTAAGGGTAATATCTTAAAGGGTATTAGCCAAATCGGAAAGCAAAAGTTCTATTTCTCAAATGATGGTGTTCTTCAGAGAAATAAAAAAATCATTACCGAAGGTGTTTACTACGAGGTAGACAGGGTAGGTAAGATGAATACTGCCCCAAATAGATGGGTAAATGTCAACAATACCGTCTATAGAACCCTAGCTGATGGCAAACTTGCCAAGGGTGTAACTAGGATAGGTAATAAGGATTATATGTTTAGCAAGGATGGGGTTCTTCAAAAAAATAAGAAGATGATCCTTTCAAATAAATATTATGAAGTTGACCAAGCGGGCGTTGTTACAAACCCTAAGAATACTTGGTTTGCCCTTGAAGGCATCACATATAGGACTTTAGCGGACGGTTCTCTAGCTAAGGGACCAGTTGAAATCAACGGCAACTCCTATGTATTTAACTACAATACTGGTGCTATGATAACTGGTAGACCTTCAATTACCAACGGATTATATTTCAATATAGACAATAAAGGTATAGCAACAACTGTAAAAGACGATTGGGTAACATACGAAGGAAAGACCTTCCACACCAACTCTGCAGGCTATGTTCAAAAAGGTCTTTGGGAAATCAACGGCAACCTATATTTCTTTAATGACAACGGAATGATGGTTAATTCTACATTCAAGCAAAATGGTATAATATATAAGACCGACGAAAAGGGAATAGCAAGAATTTCTGGATATGAAGTAGTAGGTGATAGAAGCATCGACTCTACAATAGAATGGATGTTTAAGGCTAAAAACAGCGGAATGACATACCATATGGGTCACCTAAGGAAAACAGAAAAGGCAGCTGACTGCTCTTCTGCGGTATTTAGGGCTTTGATTTACGGAGGATTCTTAAAATCAGATGCCTATGTAGGCAATACAGAAACCCTATTTTCTATGGGAGATAAGGGCGATGTAATGTATGAAATACGTCCAGACGAGATTGACTACGGTGATATTTTCGTAGCAGGAGTTCCTGGCAAGTCACTTGGGGAAGGCGGCCACACAGGCTTTATTCTAAATAAAAATCAAGATACAATTATCCACATGAACTACTCAGGTAACGGCGTTACAGTAACACCAAGAGTAGGAAACATGGGCGATAAGTCAGGAAGACCTGTAAAATATTACAGACTTAAAAATGCAAAATCCAACAGGACCTTTGTAAACAAAAAATAAGATGAATATTAAGAAAACTAGGCAATTTTGCCTAGTTTTTTTGTGGAAACTTTTCAAAATTAGATCAAAAACTCTTTTAAAATTCAATTTAAATATAAAAAAATATTTAAAAATCAACATTTCGGGTATAAATATAGGGTACACGTTTTTTAATGATATAAAAATAAAAAGTAGAATTTATGAGTGAACAAGGAAATAAAGATCAAAAAATGACTAAAAAAAGCCTCTTAGGCAAGGCCCTACTTTTGATAGTGGCCATCCTTTGGGGGTCTTCTTTAACTGTGGTCAAGGTTGCTCAAGAGACCTTTAGACCAAATATGATTTTAGCGATTAGGTTTACAGTATCAGCCCTAATCTTATCTATAATTTTTTGGAAAAAATTAAGAGAAATGACAAAGGACGATATGAAAAGCGGCCTTATAATAGGGATATTTTTGTTTTTGGCCTATTCAGTTCAAACAATTGGTGTTGGTTACACTGATCCAGGTAGGTCTGCATTTTTATCAGCTTCTTACTGCGTAATTGTGCCATTTTTGGCATGGTTTGCTATGAAGAAAAGACCTGATAGATTTAATATAATAGCTGCAGCCTTTACTATAGTAGGAATATATTTTGTATCTATGGCTGGTGGTGATGGTGGATCAGTCTTTGACCAAGGTAAGGAAGCCATCATGGGTGACGGTTTTGCCCTCCTATCAGGACTTTTGTTTGCAGCTCATATAGTTGCTGTAACCAAGCTATCCAAGGACAAAGACCCAATTTTGATGACCATCCTCCAATTTATAATGGCGGCTGTTCTATCCATAATAGTAACTTTGGTCTTTGAAGATAATTCAGCCATAGTTTTGACTAAGAAAGCTGTCCTTGAGGTAGGCTACCTTGCAGTAATGTGCACAACTGTGGCCCTTTTATTACAAAATATCGGCCAAAAATTTGCAACAGCATCATCAGCTGCCCTAATTTTGGCAACAGAATCCATTTTTGGTATCCTAATCCCAGTCTTTATGGGAATTGAGTCCTTGACTAGAAATAAGATTATAGGTTTCATCCTAATTTTCATAGCCATCCTTATTTCTGAAACCAAACTAAGCTTCTTAGGTTTTGGTAAGGATGATGATAAGGTTGATGAAAAATCAGGAGAAAAAGACAAGTCAAATTCTTGATTACAAATAGAATCAAAATCCCAGTTCAAACTGGGATTTTTTCTTTCCTATAAAGGGCAAGTCTGTGTAAAACTTTGTGAATATCTTGATTTATGCGAAAATCTTTAAAATAATTTGTGAATAATATACTATAAAAAGAATAGTCCCTTTTTGGTCTTGATAAAAATGAACAAAGGATTTCCTTCTTATGATAATGAGTTTTATCACTCTAAAGCCTTATCAAAAAGTGAAAGAAGATACAAATAAAATAACATTCTTCTTGATATAAAGATAAAATAATGCATAAATATAAACTTAGATAAAAATAAATACAATAAATAGCCTTGACAAAATCACATTAGCAGGATAAAATAATAAACTATAAAAGCTAAATAATTTTTAGGGGGAAAACAATGAAAATGAAAAGAATATTCTCGACCATGATGGCTCTTGGCCTTGCAGCTACACTTGCTGCCTGTGGTGGAGAAGATGCTAAAAAAGATGATGCTGCTGATAAGAAAGACGATCAAGCAGTAGATAAAGCAGAAGATAAAAAAGAGGATAAAGACGCTGCTGATGAGAATGCTCTTTCTGATGATGAAAAGGCAGAACTAGAAGGCTTTGAAAAACAAACCGCAGATGATACCCTAGTTGTAGGTACTTCTGAAATGAGCGGGGACTTTTATGGTTCTTGGTCAAATAACTCATATGACGTTAAGGTTAGACGTTACATAGGTACAGAAGGTAACAACGCCTACCTAACTATGGTTCAAGACGAAGGCGGCCAATGGCAAGCAAATATGACTGTTCTTGAAAAAGAACCAGAGACAGTTAAGAATGCAGATGGTTCAGAAACAACCACTTTTACAATCAAAAAAGATTTGAAGTGGTCAGACGGACAGCCTATCACAGCTGATAATTACTTATTTGACATGCTTTTCCATGCTTATCCATCTTATCAATTGGTAACTGGATCTTTCACCATAGGTTCAGATTCTGTTAAGGGATATGAAGCCTATAAAGCAGGTGATGATGATAAGTTTGAAGGTCTTGAAAAAGTTGATGATTACACATTTAAGGTAACAACTGACGCTTCTTATTTGCCTTATTATGAATCAGCATTCTTAAAACAAGTGATGCCTTTCCCAATTCACGCTATCTCTGATAATATAGCAGTAGCTCCAGAAGGAAACAAGATAGTTGCTAAAGACGGATACCAACCAACAGAAGAAGAAAAGAAAAAATATATAGAAAATATCGACGCTCAAATAGCTAAATCAAACGAAGATTTCAATGAACAAACTCCAGCTCCAGCTGATGATGCTTCAGAAGATGAAAAGAAATCCTATGATGAGGCTAAAAAAGCTCACGATGAAGAAGTTAAAAAACTTGAAAGCCGTAAATCAGGCGATATTGATGCAACAAGCATGCTAATTGAAGAAGCTATGCAAAAAGAATTCAATGAATATAGGATTAAGCCAACAGTTTCCTGTGGACCATACAAGTTTGATTCTTACGAAAACAACATGGCAAGGCTTAGCCTAAATGAAAACTACGCTGGCAACTTCAAGGGCGAAAAAGCAACTATTCCACATGTAATAGTTCAATATGTAAATAGTAAAATCGCAATCGACCTACTAGAAAATGGTGACATCGACCTTTGGGAATCAGAAGCTGAAGGTGCTCTAATTGATCAAATGAGAGCTGCGGCAGATGAAGGTAAGATCGGTGGCTACAATACATTCGAAAGAAATGGTTATGGTAACGTAGTATTCCTAACAGACAGGGGAGCTACAAAATATAAAGAAGTAAGACAAGCTATTGCTCACTTGATGGATAGGAACTCTTATGTTCAATCCTTCGCAGGTGGCTACGGTGTAGTTACAAATGGTATGTACGGTACAAGCCAATGGATGTATAAGGAAAGAGGAGCTGACCTTGAAGCAAGCCCAGACTTTAACAAGTACACCCTAAACCTAGATAAGGCAAATGAACTATTAGATGCTACTCCTTATAAATTTGAAAAAGATGGCAAAACTCCATGGGATAAGGCAAAAGCTGACGAAGAATATTCAAAGAACCCAGACGGTTTTGACTATTATAGGTACGATGAAACAGGTAAGAAACTTCAAGTTAACCAATACGGTTCTGATGAATCTCCAATTACAACCCTAATCTCAAACCAAGTACCAGTAAATGCTAAGCAAGTTGGTATGGAATACAATGTAACAGCAGGATCTTTTGCTACCCTCCTTGATTACTACTATCACCCAAAAGATGACGCTGAATATACAGTATTCAACATGGGCTTAAGCTTTGGTACACCATTCGATCCATGGTTCCAATATAACTCAAAAGGATCTGACAACATGACAAGGACCAACGATCCAAAGGCTGATGAATTAACAGTCAAACTACGTCAGACAGACCCAGATGATAAGGAAGGCTACCTAGATACTTGGGAAGAATTTGAAAAATGGTACAACGACTACCTACCAGAAATCCCACTATATTCAAACCAATACCACTCAGGCTACACTGCAAGGGTTAAAGGTTTTGATATCAACACACCAGTTTGGGAATCTGAATATCAAATCAACGCAATGAGTTTAGATAATAGCAAAAAATAAAAACCCTAACAAGATTAAGTACACAGCAAAGCAAGGATTTATCCTTGCTTTTGTTGTGGGAAAATTTTTGGATAGCCATTCAAATTTATAAATAAGACTGGGTTCTAAGGAAATTGGAAAATAGAATCGAATCAAAGGTTAAAAATGAAATCAATATTGATTGGAAATTAAATAGAAAATAAAATCCTAACTGACTGGAGAAATAATAAATTAAATAAAATATAATAAAATTTAAATAAAACCAAAGGGTGGAAAATCCCAGGCAAAATTTTGAAAATATAGGAATTATTTCCTGTATATTATTCAAGGTAATTCATTTTAAAAACTAGCTCCATATTCTACTTAAAATTAGATTTTGAAAGAATTGACAAATATGACTTCGTTATATGTTTAATTAGGTAGAGAGATAAGCAGAATTGAAAGAACTTCCATAAAAATTTAACAAAGTCCTTGAAAATCTGACAAGATATAAGAATAATTATTCATAAAACTGAAAGGCTAAACGCTCTAAAACTTGACAAAAACGGTTTAATAGGATAAAATACTATACTATAAAAAGTTACTTAATTTTTAGGGGGAAAACTTATGAAAATGAAAAGAGTATTTTCATCACTTATGGCCTTAGGCCTTGCAGCAACCCTTGTTGCATGCGGTGGAGATAAGGCAGAAGATGCCAAAGAAAAAACAGACGACAAGGCAGCAGAAGCTCCAGCTGATAACAAAGAAGCTCCAGCTGAAGGCGAAGAAGGCAAGGAAGACGAAAAAGCTGAACTTGAATCTTTCGACAAACAAACTGCTGATGACACCCTGGTAATCGGTGCTGTTCAAGAGTTTAACGGAGACTTCTTACAAGGTTGGACAAACAACTCTATGGACGTTAAGGCTAGAAGATTCCTAGGTATCGAAGGAAACAACGGTTATGGAACAGTTGTTCAAGACGAAGGTGGTCAATGGATTAACAACATGACCGTTCTTAAAGAAGAACCAGAAACAGTTAAAAATGCTGATGGATCTGAAACAACAACCTACAAGATTAAAGAAGACCTAAAATGGTCAGATGGTACACCAATCAACGCTGATAACTACCTATTTGGTTCACTTCTTCACACCTATCCATCATACCAATTAGTAACAGGTTCAACATCAATCGGTGATGACTCACTAATGGGATATGAAGCATACAAAAATGGAGACAAGGATACCTTTGATGGTCTTAAGAAGATTGATGATTACACATTTTCTGTAACAGTAGACGCATCATTCCTACCATACTACGAAGAAGCTGCTCTTAGGGGATATGGTCCATACCCAATCCACGCTGTAAGCGAAAACCTTGCTGTTGCTCCAGAAGGTAACAAGATTGTAGCAAAAGATGGTTACCAACCAACAGAAGAAGAAAAGAAAAAATACATCGAAAACATCGATACTCAAATAGCTAAGAATAACGAAGACTTCGAAGAAAACAACCCAGCTCCAGCTGAAGATGCTAACGAAGATGAAAAGAAAGCTTACGAAGAAGCTAAAAAAGCTCACGATGAAGATATAGCCAAACTTGAAAAGAGAAAAACAGGTGACGTTGATCCAACAAGCATGCTTATCGAAGATGCTATGCAAAAAGAATACAACGAATACAGAATTAAGCCAACTGTAACAGCAGGACCATACAAGTTTGATTCTTTCGGAAACAACATGGTTAGAATGAGCATCAACGAAAACTACGCTGGTAACTTCAAAGGTGAAAAACCAAGCATTCCACACGTAATTCTTCAATATGTAAACAAAAATATCGCAATCGACCTACTTGAAAACGGCGACATCGATATTTGGGAAGCTGAAGGTGAAGGCCCACTAGTTGACCAAATGAGAGCTGCAGCTGACGAAGGCAAAATCGGTGGCTACAACACATTTGAAAGAAATGGTTATGGTAACGTAACATTCCTAACAGACAGAGGAGCTACAAAATATAAAGAAGTTAGACAAGCTATCGCTCACCTAATGGATAGAAATAACTTCGTACAATCATTCGCAGGTGGCTACGGTGTAGTTACAAATGGTATGTATGGTACAAGCCAATGGATGTACAAAGAAAGAGGAGCTGATCTTGAAGCTAACCCAGAATTCAAGAAATATCAATTAAACCTTGATGAAGCTAACAAACTTCTTGATAAAACACCATTTACATTCGAAAAAGACGGTACAACTCCATGGGATAAGGCAAAAGCTGATGAAGAATTTGCTAAAAACCCAGACGGATTTGACTACTATAGATATGATAAAGATGGTAAGAGACTTCAAGTTAACCAATATGGTTCTGATGAATCTCCAATCACCACCCTTATCTCAAACCAAGTACCAGTAAATGCTAAACAAGTAGGTATGGAATACAACGTAACAGCTGGTTCATTTGCAACCCTTCTTGATTACTACACTAATCCAAAAGAAGATGCTGAATATACAGCATTCAACATGGGTACAGGATTTGGTACACCATTTGATCCATGGTACCAATATAACTCTAAAGGATCTGATAACAAGACAAGAACAAATGATCCAAAAGCTGACGAACTTACAGTTAAACTTCGTCAAACAGATCCTACAAAGAAAGAAGAATACCTAGACAACTGGGAAGCTTTCGAAATGTGGTACAACGACTATCTACCAGAAATTCCTCTTTACTCTAACCAATACCACACAGGTTATACAAAGAGAGTTAAAGGATTCGATATCAACACACCAGTTTGGGAATCTGAATACCAAATCAATGCCATGAGCATCGAAAAATAAGAATAAAATTTAAAGGCAGGGCCATACGGCCTTGTCTTTTTTTGTGAATATGGAATGAATAAAAAAATGTTTTCTTGGATTAAACTTATATTTGTTTTAGAGAAAATTTCACGAAAAAAATTCTCCTGTGGGCGTTTTTGACGGTGGCTAAGAGTTAACAATCACAGAGTGTAAAACTTGTTGGTTTAAATAACAAATCATGGAAAAAATCTTGTTAAAATAGATAAATATACAATCATATCTAACAAAGCGTGTAAAAGCTTGACAATAAAAGTTTAATAAGTTAAAATCAATGTATAAAGTAAGACATTTTAGGGAGGAAAGAATGAAGATTAAAAAAGTATTCTCATCACTTATGGCTTTAGGCCTTATGACAACGATTGCAGCGTGTGGTGGAGGAGATAAAGCAGACCAAGCCACCGACGCAGATCCTAATCAAGGTCAAGAAACACCAGCAGAAGGCCAAGAAGGTCAAGAAGGTGCAGAAGAATCTGTAGAAAACTTTGCCAAACAAACATCAGATGATACCCTTGTCGTTGGTGTAGAAGAAATCAACGGCGACTTCATCGGTGGTTGGACAAACAACAAAACAGACGTAAAAGCCAGAAGATACATGGGTATTGAAGGTAACAACGGCTATTCAACAGTGGTTCAAGACGAGGGTGGCCAATGGGTAAACAATATGACAATTCTCGAAAAAGAACCAGAAATCGTCACCAATGAAGATGGATCAGAAACAACTACCTTCACAATCAAAAAAGACCTTAAATTCTCTGATGGTAGTCCAATCACAGCTAAAAACTATGTTTTTGGACCACTTTTATCATCTCATCCAGCCTACCAAGTAGTAACAGGCTCAACCAACATCGGTGCTGATACTATCAAGGGTTATGAAGAATATCACAATGGAGATAAGGATTTCCTAGATGGATTAGAATTAGTAGATGACTATACCTTCAAGGCAACAATTTCATCTGACTTTTTACCATATTTTGAATCAGCAGCCCTAAGAGGTTATGGCCCATTCCCATTCCACGCTATTACAGATAACCTAACAGTTTCTGAAGATGGCAAAAAACTTGTGGCTAAAGAAGGCTACCAAGTAACAGACCAAGATAAGGAAAGATATTTCAAAAACCTTGATACAACCATCCAAAAAGCCAAGGAAGACTTTGAAGATGACTGGTCTTTCATTGATAAAGCTGATGACGTAACTGAATCTGAAAAACAAGAATACGAAGAAGCTAAAAAAGAACACGAAGAAAAAATCAAAGAACTTGAAGCTAAAAAAGATGGCGACGTAGACCCAACAGAACTTCTTATAGAAGATGCTATGCTTAGGGAAGCCAACGAATATAGGGCAAATCCATCAGTAGTAGATGGTCCTTATAAGTTTAACTCTTTTGCCAACAACATGGTTAAACTCGATCTAAACGAAAATTACGCTGGTAACTTCAAGGGTGAAAAGGCTACAATTCCTCATATTATTTTACAAACTGTAAATAAAAATATAGCAGTAGACCTACTTGAAAACGGCGATATCGACCTTTGGGAAGCTGAAGTTGACGGTGCAAAGATCGACCAAATGAGAGCTGCAGCTGAAGCGGGAAAGATTGGTGGCTATAACACATTTGAAAGAAATGGCTACGGCAACGTAACCTTCCTAACAGATAGGGGAGCAACCAAATATAAGGAAGTAAGACAAGCTATCGCTCAATTAATGGACAGAAACTCTTTTGTACAATCTTATGCAGGCGGCTACGGTGTAGTAACCAACGGTATGTACGGTACAAGCCAATGGATGTATAAGGAAAGAGGAGCTGATCTTGAAAATAATCCAGAATTCAAGAAATACCAACTAAACCTTGAAGCAGCAAACGCCCTTCTAGATAAAACCCCATACAAGTTTGAAGCAGACGGCAAGACTCCTTGGGATAAGGCAAAGGCAGATGAAGAATTTGCTAAAAACCCAGATGGTTTTGACTACTACAGATACGACGAAAACGGCAAAAAACTTCAAGTTAACCAATACGGTTCTGATGAATCTCCAATTACAACATTGATTTCTAACCAAGTGCCAGTTAACGCTAAACAAGTTGGTATGGAATATAATGTAACAAGTGGATCATTCGCAACCCTACTTGAATACTATAACTTCCCTAAAGAAGACGCCGAATATACAGCCTTCAACATGGGTACAGACTTTGGTACACCATTTGACCCTTACTACCAATACAATTCTAAGGGCTTCGATAACAGAACAAAAACCAACGATCCAAAGGCAGATGAGTTAACAGTTAAGCTTCGTCAAACAGACTCTAAGGACAAGGAAGGCTACCTAGATACTTGGGAACAATTCGAAATGTGGTACAACGACTACTTGCCAGAAATTCCTCTATATGCTAACCAAAACCACTCTGGTTACTCAAAGAGAGTAAAAGGCTTTGATATCAATACTCCACTTTGGGAATCTGAGTATCAAATCAATGCCATGACAATAGAAAATTAAGGATAAGAAAAATAATTAAAGAAATCCCCGCTTAAATGCGGGCTTTTCTTTAAATAAAATTGTTTTTTACATCCGATGAAAATTATGGTGAAATTCTTATCAATATTTACAAAATTTTATAAATATTCATAAAATGTATGAAATAAGCCTTATCATTTGTAAAACTTCAGGATTTTTATAAACTATAAGGTTGACAAAAAGACCGAAATATTATAGTATTGTAGGTATAAATTATATGATTTAGGATTGGGCGTAAAATTAATTGAAATATTTAACCAATACATAAAAGCCCGCCTAAATCAAAAGAGGAAGGATATATATGTTACGTTATATAGTTAAGAGAATAATAAACTTAATACCAGTAGCTCTTATCATATCTATCATGCTTTTTGCCTTCTCCAAGGCCATGCCAGGAGACCCTATCCAGGCAATGATCCCTACCACAGGTAGGATGACCAAGGCGCAAAAAGAAGAGATGTATAAGAACTTATCAGCAAGGTATGGCTATGACAAGCCTCTACCAGAACAATATGTAAGATGGTTAGGCAGGACACTTAAGGGCGACTTTGGTGAGTCTACCAGAGTTAGAAGACCAGTTAAGGAATACCTATCTGAACCACTTAAAAATACAGTTTACTTAAATATCGGTTCTACAATAATTTCCTTTGTACTTTCGGTGCTAATAGGAATTAGGTCGGCGACCCGAAAGGGGGGCATCTACGACAAGACGGCCCAAACATTAACCCTAGTAGGTCTATCTATACCGACCTTCTTTATAGGACTTATAATGATCTTTTTCTTTGCCTTTAGGCTAAAGATGTTCCCAGCAAATGGTATGCCTAGGGAAAATACTTTTGGAGAATGGGTAAAATACCTAACCCTACCTACTCTAACACTAACAGTAGGTTCGCTTGCATCCCTTTCTAGGTATGTAAGAAACTCCATGCTAGACGCTCTTGACCAAGACTACATCAGAACAGCTAGGTCAAAGGGTCTTAAAGAAAAAACAGTAGTATATTCTCACGCCTTTAGAAACGCGTTAATTCCAGTAGTTACAGCGTTGACATGGGCGGTCCTTGGCATGTTCTCAGGTTCTGCTATCACAGAGAGGATTTTCTCCTACAGGGGAATCGGTAATGAGCTTATTTCTGCGGTAATGGCGCAAGACTACAACGTAATCCTTGCCCTATCAATGTTCTATGCCATTCTTACCCTTCTAGGCAACCTCTTAATGGATATAGCCTATGCCCTAGTAGATCCAAGAGTTAAGTTGGAGGCTTAGTATGAATAGAAAATTAAAAAAACCATTTAAATCTTATTTTGGCTTCCTCAAGACTTATTTTTTGAGAGGATTTACCTTTGCAAGTGGCATGGAAGATAACCCTACACCAAGCCCAGAAAATGAAGGTCCAACAAATGACCTTAATGCAAATTTAGAAGGTGGCCCACAGGAAGAACCAGAAAATGATAGGCTAAAAGAAGAAGCCATTATGTCACCAGGTAAGGTTGCCCTTAGAAACTACTTTAGAAACCCACTTGGTGTTATAGGACTTGCTATGTTTATAGCAATTGTTCTTGTAATCTTTGTTGGTTCAAAGATGCTACCATTTAACCAATATTACTCACAAGGTAACCTAACCAACGTTTCTCCAGGAGCGGGATATATGAATTATCCAAGCGAAATGGAAAAAGAAGGCGTTGAAAAAATCTCAATAGGTAATACATTTGCCATTGGTCTTACAAAAGAAAATAACATCTATGTTTGGGGTTCAAACAACGAAGACGATGTTTTAACAATCCCAGAAGATGTTAAAGAAAAAATCAAAGGCAAAAAAATAAAAGACGTAGCAGCTGGTGATAGACACATCTTAATTGCTACAGAAGATAATGAAATCTATGGTTGGGGTAATAAGACTTTTGAACAAACAAAAGTTCCACCAATGCAAGAAGCCAAAATCAAAGAAGAGGGAATTGCAAAACTTGGCGGTGGTACCCAATATTCAGTTGTACTTACAAATAAAGGAAACCTTGTAATCTGGGGTTCAACACTCGCTTCAAGGCTTGATATGATCCCATCTGCCATCCAAGGCCAGGTAGTGGACTTTGATTGTAACACAATTAACGTAATAGTAACTAAAAAAGATGGGTCTGTTGACCTCCTTGGTGTAAGAGGTGCTGAAAATGATACAGCTATGCCTGCTGAACTTAGAGAAGGCAAGGTTAAGGCTAAAAAAGCAGTTCTTACAGCCAATTCCGCAGCAGCTCTTACAGAAGATGGCAAACTTTATGTTTGGGGTCCATCTAGAGATAAGTTATCTGGAGACTTTATTCCAGAATTTGATGCTAAAATCGTAGATATAGAAGCAAGTGATTCAATTATTTCAGTTCTTGACGAAAATGGCAAGGTTCACCAATGGGGTATTGAAAACTATGGAGAGCTTGATACACCTGATGGCGAATTCGACC
>QWCQ01000838.1_pt1 | contig 15393 bp, 13 predicted proteins | sample 1972701 | NCBI WGS metagenome assembly QWCQ01 (sample SAMN09866704, study PRJNA288562) | Human gut metagenome isolate pre4_stool, whole genome shotgun sequencing...
TAATAAAATTATTTGCAGCTTTTACTATATTTGCTTGGGATCTATGATTTTCATCCATAGTTATTAATTTTGCATTTGGATATATGCTTTTAAAATTTAAAAGATAGTCTGGTTCTGCTGCTCTAAAAGAATATATAGATTGATCATCATCTGCAACTACCATCAGATTATTTTCGGGATGAACTATTTTCTCTATAATTTTAAACTGCAAGAGTGAAGTATCTTGGCCTTCATCTAGCTGGATATATTTGTATTTGTTTTTAACTAGTCTTAGTAACTTATAATTTTGGTTTAAAATTATGAGAGCTATTATTTGCATATCATCAAAATCTATATAAGATTTTTGCTTTTTAAAATCTTCGTAAGCTTTATATATTTTTTCTATATTTTTGACTTGAGATTTTTTTAAATATGATATATCAGCCATAGAGTTTTTCATGTAGCCGATTTCTATAAAAAAGTTCTTAAGGTCTTCTGATGACATTACTTTGCCGTTTATATCATAATATATTTGTTGGATTAAATTATATTTGTTATATTCATTATCACTTTCTAAAATCTTTAATTTTCTATGCGTTTTTTTATAATAGTTTCTAATAATTAAATAGCAAAAGGCGTGGATAGTCATAAAATTGGATTTTATATCACCTTCACTCTCAAATCTATTTTTCATATCTAAAGCCTGAGTTTTACTAAAAGTAAGTGATAATATATGTGATGGATCTATTTGATTTTCTAACATCTTTATACGTTCTAAAAGCATAGTTGTTTTGCCAGCACCTGGAACAGCTAGTACTAGGCAAGGACCGTTTTTGTGGTTAGCAGCTTGTTTTTGTTTTTCTGTTAATTGCATATAAGTATCATACCATATAAAAATTTATAAAAATATGGTAAAATTGTATTAGAATACATAAATGGGGGTAACAATGCTTACAACAAATTTTTTAAAATCTAGAACATCAACTAGAGACTACAAAGAAAAACAATTGGATGATGATACTCAAAGAAAAATTTATGAAATAGTGGATGCTGAGGCAGAAAAATTAGGTAAAGAAGATTTATCCTTTTTAGTAAATACTGATGGAGATTCTGTATACAATGCCTTAGAAGGTGTAGCTGGCTATCGTGGAATTATGATAAAAGCTCCAGCATATATAGCTTTAAATTCATTAAATAACAATCCGAGCTCTCTTGTAAAAGGTGCTTATGGTATGGAAGAAATAATTACAAAATTAAACGATCTAGGATTAGGTTCATGCTGGATTACAGTTGCTGATGTAGAAACAACTGTAAAACAATCAGCATTTAACTTTACAGATGGAGATGTAAATTTACTTCTAGCTTTCGGTTATCCACTAGATGAAGAAGTTCACCAACAAAGATTTGATAATAGACTTGCAACAGAGGACTTAGTTTTCCTAGGTGATTTTGATACACAAGCAACAGATGAAGATCTAGAACAAAGAGGTCTAAATGATATATTTGACTATGCCAAATTTGCTCCATCAACACACAATGAACAACCTTGGAGATTTGTAATTGTAGATGATAAGATCAATTTATATATAGAAGACTTTAAAGGTGATGTAAACTTAATAGATGCAGGTATAATAATGTATTATATAGATGAATTAGGAAAATCCCTTGCCATGACAAGTGGATGGGATGTCAATCCAGAAATTTCATCTGACAAATACACTTATATAGCAACAAAGAAAATGTAAGATAGGGCGGCTTTTAGTCGCTTTATTTTAATTGAAAGGACAATATGATCAGATTATACACAGAAAATGATTTTGAAAAGATGAGAGATGCAGCAGAAATACTTTGTCAAACTCATCTTGCTATCCAAAAAGTTATCAAAGAAGGGATTACTACAAAACAACTTGATGACTTTGCAAATAAATTTATAGTAGACCACAAAAACGCAGTGCCAGCACAATTAGGATATGGTGGATTTCCCTATACACTTTGTATATCAGTAAATGATGAAATCTGCCATGGATTCCCATCAGACTATGTCTTAAAAGAAGGCGATATAGTTTCTATTGATAATGTAATTGATTATAATGGGGGACTAGCTGATTCTTGCTGGTCATATGCTATAGGCGGATTATCAGATCGTGATCAAAAGCTAATGGATGTCACACTAGAATCCTTAACTCGTTCTATTAAAGAAGCTAAAGTCGGTAATAGAATAGGTGATATAGGTCATGCTATCCAAGAATACGCAGAAGTAGAAAATGATTTTTCAGTTATCCGTGATTTTATAGGTCATGGTATAGGCAAAGAAATGCACGAAGATCCACAAGTTCCACATTATGGAAAAGCTCATCACGGTCCACGTATCCAAGCAGGCATGGTATTTACTATTGAACCTATGATAGCAAGTGGAAACTGGCCAATGCAATTAGATGATAATGGTTGGGTTGCACGAACCAAAGATGGATCAAATGTTTGCCAATATGAACACCAACTTATAATTCACGAAGATGGTCCAGAAGTAATTACAGACCAAAGTAAGTATTCATTGACAGATGATGATTTAGAATTTATAGATTCTTATAAATTTTAGGTTAGGTAAAAAGTGAAATTAAAAGAAGTAAAAAGTCAAGAAGATAAAAAATATTTTAAAAATCTATACCAACTATCATTTCCTGAATATGAGAGGATAGATGCAGAAATTTTATATGGATTTTATGACCAAAATTTAATAGATATTTTATTACTAAATAAAGATAGTAAAAATATAGGTATGGCTGTTATTTATTTAAATGACAATATTCATCTACTTTCATATCTTGCAATAGATCCAGCATGCAGGGGAGAAGGTTTTGGAAGCAAAGCTTTAAGATTATTAAAAGAAAAATATGATGATTTAATAATAGAAATAGAAAGTACAAAATTTAAGGATGCTGATGATTTTGCTATAAGAAATAGAAGAAAAGCTTTTTATATAAAAAATGATTTTAAAGTACTAGAAGAAAGCGTAAATTATTTTGGTATAGAAATGGAACTGATGGCAACTACCAAAGATGCAGGCATAGATGAGTACTTTGGTACTTATATCAATATATTTGATGAAGATTTTATAAATGAAAATATTAGTTTAGTTGATTTATAAAATATTTTTGTCTCGGATTTACGATCTTAATTTAATAAAACATAAGCTTCTCTTATTATGGTAAAGGCTTTACCAAAAATAAAAGGAGTTCACTCTAATGAATAAGAGACAAGAGCAAGTTGTTTTATTAAATTGTTGACATACGATGATTAAGATGCAATTGATAATTCTGGAGAACAGTGATGTATATTGGCAAAGAAAGCTTATAGTTTTTTAAAAGAGTACAAAGATAATGATTATATTATAGTAGGAATTATTGGAATAAATAAAAGTCCTACTTATTCTGCAACAGGTAAAAAAGTTATAACAAGTTTGTCTTAATAGAAGTTTATAATTTTTTTATCACTATGTACCGTTTAAGCTTATTAAATTTACCTTAAGGATAAATCCTTAAGGTTTTTTTCTATTGATTTTCAAATTGTAAATATATTAATATTTCAATTTCTATATAACTTAATTTCTATATAACACTAGTATTTTGTATAGATAAATATAATAAAGAATAGTAGAGAAATTTGTCTTGAATTTTGCAAAATTTATTTATATATTATTAAATCTAATTAATACAAATTTAAGGAAGGGAATCATGACAGAATATTTTAAAAGTAGCGATTTAGATAAATTTAATGAAGGTAAACTTGGAGATTTGGATAAAGAAAATTGGGATAATTTTTTAAATTACTATGCAAATATAATGGGAGAAGGCAAACTAGCTGTAAGAACTAAAGCTCTAATTGCATTAGCTGTTGCACATGCAGAAAAATGCCCATATTGTATAGATGCATATACAACAAAATGCTTGGACTTAGGAATTAGCAAAGAAGAAATGATGGAAGCGGTTCATGTAGCTAGTGCAATGCAAGCAGGCATCACACTAGCTACAAGTGTTCAGATGAAAAATATAATTGATGAAATGGAATTTTAGGTGGATTATTTCAAAAAAATAAACAAAGCAGTTCCTAGATTTGATGATAAAGTCGGATATAAGATAAAAACAAAAAACGAAATTGATACTTTACAAGTAAATCTTACTAGAAGGTGTAATTTATCTTGTAAGCACTGTCATCTTTCATGCAATCCAAATAGAAGTGAAGATATGTCTATGGATGTTGCAGATAAAGTTATTGATTTATTAAAAAATTATGATTTTAAGACACTTGATATCACAGGTGGTGCTCCAGAAATGAGTCAGGTTTGTAAATATTTAATTTCTAATGCATCAATGTTTGGTAAAAAAGTGATGATTCGTTCTAATCTGACTATTTACAATGATCCGAAATACCAAAATATTCCTAATTTTTTAAAAGAAAATAAGGTATATATCATAGCTAGCCTTCCATTTTATGAAAAGGAAAAAACTGACAAAATGAGAGGAGTTGGAGTTTTTGAGGATTCTATTAAAGTACTAAAAACGCTTAATAGTTTAGGCTATGGCAAGAATCCAGACCTTAATTTAAACTTAGTCTATAATCCTTCTGGAGCTATGATTCCTCAATCTCAAGAAGAACTAGAAGATGTATACAGGACTAAACTATTAGATGAATATAAAATAGTATTTAATAATTTATTTGTTATTACTAATTCTCACATAGGCAATTTTGGTAAATGGCTAGATAAGTCTAATAACTTAAATAGGTATATGAAAAGACTTTATAATTCCTATAATCCAGTTGTAATCAATGATGTAATGTGTAGAAATACTCTATCAGTTGACTATGATGGTAAAATTTATGATTGTGATTTTAATTTGTCATTAAAAATGGGAGTGAAATCTAGTAATAAAACTATATTTGATATTAGTAAATATGATTTAGAGGATAGAGAGATTGTAACTGTAAACCATTGTTATAGTTGTACAGCAGGATCTGGATCCTCATGAGGTGGTTCATTGGAGTAGTTTACTCTAAAAAATTATGAAAGGTAAAAAAATGACAGATATCAGAAAAAAAGTTAGTGAATATTATAGCAAGATTACTACTGAGAATGAAGGAAATATGTAAACAAATATATGTTCATGTGAACGTGATTCTATGCTAAATTATATAAAAGAGATTACAAAAGAAATACCAGATGAAATAATAAGTCGTTTTTATGGCTGTGGTTCACCTATTCCAAGAACAATTGAAGGTATGACTATTCTTGATCTAGGATGCGGAACTGGTCTTGATTGCTATATTTTATCAAAACTAGTAGGAGAAAATGGAAAAATAATTGGCGTATATATGACAGGTAGTCAGCTAGAAATTGCCAATAAGTATAAAGAAGATATGGCTAAAATATTTGGATATAAAAAATCAAATGTAGAGTTTAAAAAAGGATATATAGAAGATTTAGAATCCTTAGGTATTGAAGATGAAACAATTGACGTAGTTATATCTAACTGTGTAATAAATTTATCACCATTTAAAGAAGAAGTTTTTAAAGAAATTTTTAGAGTTTTAAAACGTGGTGGCGAATTATATTTTTCAGATATTTTCGCAGATAGAAGAGTTCCAGAAAGTATTTCAAATGATGAAATTCTTAGGGGAGAATGTCTTGCAGGAGCAATGTATAGAGAAGACTTTAGAAGGCTGATGGCTAAGATAGGTTGGCTAGATTTTAGATATATGTCTAGTAAAGAATCTTCTATTGACAATGAAGAATTGGAAAATTTTCTAGGAAACATTAATTTTTATTCTGAAACTATTAGTGCTTTTAAAATTCCAGATTTAATAGAAGATATTTGTGAAGATTATGGTCAATTTGTAAAATATAATGGTGGTATTACAAATAATGAATTTTATTTTGATTTAGATGATCATCATAGATTTTTCCTAAATAAAGCAGAAGCAGTTTGTGGAAATACTGCAGCAATGCTAGAAGAAACAAGGTATAAAAAATATTTTGATATAATAGGAGATAGAAATAATCATTTTGGACCTTTTGCTGGTTGTTCTAATTTTCATAATTCATCTAGTGATGATGGTCAAGCATCTGCAAATAGTTGTTGTTGCTAATTTTTATAGAATAAACTTTATTATTCCATATAATGCTGTATACTTAAAATATTTATTTAGTAAAAACTATACTTTCCTTGCTGAATACTTTTAAATATTAATTTAATTAAATTATATAAAGCTGAAAAAATAAACTTACCTTCCTAAGTTTGATGTACTTAAGAAGGTAAGTTTTTAACTAATAATATTTAAAATATTTTATTCTACTGATTTTAATGCTTCTAGCATATCTACATTTTTAAGTCTCTTATAAACATAAATACCAAGTACAACTGTAATTATTCCTACAATTATTAGAGGAATTGTAAATGATATGTGAGTCAGAGATGGGTTAAACATAACCTCTGCTGGTGGTACTGATCTTAGAATATATCTAAATAGTATATCACCAAGTATATAACCTACAAGTATTCCTAAAATTGTTAAAATAACTGTTTCCTTATAAATATAGGAAGTTACTTCATTATCAAAGAAGCCTAGAACTTTTATTGTAGAAAGTTCTCTAATACGTTCTTGAACATTTATACTTGTTAAGTTGTACAAGATAACTATGGTTAACATTGTGGCAACTATTATTAGTATAAGCATTATTTTATTAAGTGAATCTACAATTGTATTTAGCTGATTTTTAAGCATTGTATTTGAAATTACAGAATTTACACAACCTATATTCATAAACTCTGATGAAATAATTTTGATATTATCTACATCTCCATCTTTTAGTATTATCAAATCAGCGTTAGGTTTAAATTTATCTCCAAAAGTTTTTTCTAAGTATGATTTATCCATTATCATAAAGTGGCCAGAGTACATTTCTGTAATTGCTACTACTTTTACAGTTTTTTCATTATCATATGAATCTTTTACAGTGATTTGATCACCAGGAGTGACATTTAATAGTTTTGATAATTTTTCAGTAACAATTGCACCATCTTTTGGAATTTCTATTTTTTCTTGACTTTCTCGATTACGAAGATTTATAAAGTCTTTGAATTTCTCATTATCTTTTGGAACTATTAATCTTATATCTTGTTTGTCATTGTATTCTCCAGCAACTTTATTTAAGTCTTCAAAGTATATGCCAGAATATTCATTTATTTTATCGGATTTTAATAATTTATCTATATCTATTTGATTTTTATCACTTGTATTTGGATTGTATGAAACGATCATATCGTAGTTGATTAGTTCATCAAATTGCGTTGATTCTAGATCTGCAATTGATTTTTGTGAACTAAATCCTGCAAATAAAAGTGTTACACCACCAGCTACACCAAAGATTGTCATTAACATTCTTTTTTTGTATCTAAATAAGTTTCTTGCAGTTACTTTCTGTGTAAAGCTCATGTGATCCCAAATAAATGGAATTTTTTCTAGTAATATTTCTGATCCTTTTGCAGGTGGTTTTGCTAGCAAGAGGGCGGTTGGCTTTTCTTGTAGTTGTCTTTTTGCAACTATATATGCTGGAAGTACTGAACTTAATATAGATAAAGCAAGTGCAATTATTGAAATTACCGGATAAAATTCTAGGTAAATTCTTGGATAAATAAAGGCATGACCATAGGCATTATAAATCATAAGTGGGAATAGGGTATGTCCTAGAATTATGCCAAATATTGAACCAAGTCCACCAGCTAAAAGTCCATATCTAGTGAATTTTTTTGTAATATCTTTATCGTCATATCCTAAAGCTACAAGAGTTCCTGTATTTATTCTTTCCTCATCTACAAATCTAGTCATTGTAGTAAGGGTTACTAGGGCAGCTACTAGATATAAAAATACTGGAAAAATTTTTGATAATTTATCAACTACCTCTGAAACTACTTGGTAAACTGTATATCCCAAAGATCCGGGTGATTTTCTTCTAGTAGCTACTGTATAAGTAGGCTCTTCAAGTGAATCCATTAATTCTTTAGCATCGGCAATCTTTTCTTCACCGTCTTTTATATCTTTGTCAGCATCTTTTTTCTTATCCTTAAATTCTGCTAATTTATCTTCGTATTCTGCTTTTTTATTCTTTAATTCTTGGCTTGATTGATTATATTTTGCAAGGTTAGCTTGGTATTCTTTTTCTTTTTTGTTAAGAGTGTTAAAACCTGCATTCCATTCATCCAGACCTCGGTAGTAAAGATTTAAATTTTGATTATAGCTAACTAAGCCATTTTCATAATCTCTTTTACCTGCTGCATAGGTATTTTTAGCTGTATTTAATTCATTTTCTTTTGAGGATATATATGCTTTTACACTATCTATTTGTGTTTGACCATCATTTATCTCTGCTTGTTTTTGATCTAAAGTAGCTTTAGCTGCCTCTAGTTTTTGATAAGCTGTATCAAATCCTGCTCTTTTTGCTGATAATTCTTTTTGAGCAGATTCCATTTGCTCTTTAGCATCAGCTGGAATTTGTGTTTTTTTGATAGCGTTTAGTTCTGATAATTTTTGCTTTAAAGCTTCTAATTGAGCTTTACTTTCTGCTAAGTTTTCTATTAGTTCTGGGTCAGCATCTTCGCCACTTTCACCAATATTTGATTTCATTATAGGAATGGCTCCATTAAGTTGAGCTATTTTTTCTTCTAGGTTAGCAATTGCATTTAAGAGTTCACTTGCTTCTTTATTTTTATTAGCAAATTCTTTTTCACTAGTTTTTAATTTTTCATTACCAGCATCTAATTCTGCTTTTTTTGCCTCATATTCTTTAAGGGCATCTTGGTATTTTGCTTTGCCATATGCTAATTCTTTTTCTTTTGCCGCTAATTGATTTTTGCTTGCATTTAATTCATTTTCTCCTTGAACAATCTGATTATATGCATTGTCTAATTTATTTTCAGCAGCTATTAGAGAACTTTTTGCATTAGCTAGTTGAGCTTTTCCTGCTTGAAGTTCATTCCATTTTTCATCTAGTGTTTTTTTGCCGCTTGTTAGTCTTTGATTGGCATCCTTTAATCTTTTATTTGCATTAGCTAGTTCATCTTTGCCATCTTTAATTTGCTTGTTGGCATTATCAAGTTTTGCTTGATTGTCATTTACCTGTTTATTAGCATCATCTATTTTTGCTTGTCCGTCGTCTATTTCTTTTTGAATATCATTTTTTATAGTTTTTAGCCTCTGTTCACCAGCTCCATCTAAGGCATCATTTAATTCTTTTTCGTGCTTGCTAATATTATTTCTATATTCGTCTGAATAAGGATTTAAATTAATAGAATCTTCATATCTTAAACGTGCAATCATATAATAATCTGTATCAAAATTATCTTCATTTACAAAAGCAAGTGCATAAAGATTACCATCTCCAGATGTTGATGCTCCCATATTTAAATATGAGGAATATTCTGGCGAATCCGCAAAACCAACTATTTGGTAAGTATGATTTATTAGGGAATATTTTCCATCTAAATCTTCTTTTTCATCTAGTTTTATTGTATCTCCAATTTTGTATTGATTCTTTAAATTGTCAGAAACAACTATATCAGTGTCATTTTTTAGATCGGTTCCTTTTGTTATTTTATACTGGGAAATTTCTTTAGGTTTTGAAAAAACTCTCAAAGAATCAGTAGTACCTTCAAGGGTAACATCTTTTAAATAACCGTATTCCTTTTGGTTAACGCCCGATGTTTTATCAATCTCATCTACGTTTTTATCATCTATGCCCATACTGCCTATTACTGTAATATCAGCAAGATTTGCCTTATCATAATAGTCACGAGAAGTTGATCTCATATTTCGACCAGTTATTTTTAATCCAACTAGGGCAAAAGAACCAAGTGCCATTAGCAAAAATATGGACAGAAATCTTCCGATTGAATTTCTATAACTTTTTTTAATACTTTGCTTTAGTGCATCCAAGCTTATCACCTACCATTCTAGATCAATAATGTCTTTTGGATTTGGATTTGTTTTTATATCCGAAACTTGAGCATTTCTAATATGAATAACCCTATCTGCAATAGGGGCAATAGCAGAGTTGTGAGTGACTATTACTACAGTTGCGTTGCTTTCACGGCTCATATTTTGTAAAATTTTTAAAACTTGCTTACCAGTTTGATAATCAAGAGCACCTGTCGGCTCATCGCATAACAAAATCTTTGGATTTTTGGCAATAGCACGGGCAATAGCTACTCTTTGTTGCTCGCCACCTGAAAGCTCTGCAGGAAAGTTGTTCATTCTTTTTTCAAGACCTACATCTTCTAACACTTTTTCAGGATTTAGGGCATCTTCTACAATTTCGGAAGCAAGTTCTACATTTTCCTTGCTAGTTAGATTTTGCACGAGATTATAAAACTGAAAGATAAAGCCAACATCGTTTCTTCTATACTCAGTTAGTTGTCTTTTATTATAATTGGAAATATCCTCTCCATCTATAATTACCTGCCCCTTGGTATTGGTATCCATACCACCTAAGATATTTAATATGGTCGACTTACCAGCACCAGAGTTGCCTAAAATAATGGCAAGCTCTCCTTTTTCTATAGCAGAACTAATATCATTATTGGCAATTATTTCGTTTTTCTTGCCTTCATTATAAATTTTATAAGAATTTTTCATTTCTATGTATGACATAAAATCTCCTTTTAATTGGAATAATTAATAATTATATATTTTAATTTACTAAGAATAATACCCACAACAAGCACTAATTTAATACTTGTGTTTATTTATTAGACAATATATTTTCTGACTTAATTTATTTAAAGTTTAGGTGATTATCTTATAAATACTGTATAAAGAATTTATATAGAACTTATAAATAGTTCTTTCAAATTATCTAATGAAGAAATAATGAAATATTTTGAGTATATTATAAAAAAATCGATGATATCTCCTTTAAAAAATTCAAAAAATAAAATATAAATTAATTATCAAGATATTGAAACGATTGAAAGTATTGCTATATTGTGATAATATATCTTATAAATATACATATCATACTTTAAGGAGAGTAATATGAAAAATTATAAAAAATTTGTGCTAGCTTTTGCATTAACAGGAGCAGTTTTGACAGGATGTAACAACAAAGATTCTGCAAATGATGATAAGGCAGAAATAAACGAAACTACTACAACAGAACAAGCAGAAAACACAAATGAAACTGATACAAATGAACAAGAAGAAAAAACATCTGATAATGACACAACATCTGAAGAGATAAAAGGCGTTAGCAAAGATAATAATATTGTAGTTGATAAAGAAAATCAAACTGTTACTATATACACAACTTTCAATGGTAAATTTTTAACTGAATCAACAAGACATTTAGTTGTATCCGAAACAGGAAAATTTGGTGATAAACCAGTATTTGTGGCTAATACACCACCAGCAGATTTCCACCAAGCACTATTAGATATTGGTGCAAAACCAGGAGATAATATGACACCTGAAAATGCTGAAGAAACAACATCTGAAGGTACTCCACTAGAAATCACTGCTTATTGGGATGGAAACGAAGAGGGGACAAATGTAAATGATATAGTGAAAGATTCTAATGGTAAAGATCTAGATATTAGATTTACAGGTAACCTCGATCGTTCTAATGAAATGAAAACAGGATGCCTATCTTGTCTTGATTCATGTACTGTAGGTATTTCTTCTAATGCTAACTATCCACTAGGTTCAGTAGAAAAAACAAAAACTGTTGAATTTAGTGTAGATGAAGATAAGGCTCCAGAAGATGGCACACCAGTTGCACTAGTTTATACAATTAGAGGATAATGGAAAAATTAGCAAAAGTATCCAGATATGTATTGGCATCTATAATTTTATATAGCTTAATCACTTCACTTATTAGCTTAAGCGTATGGCTAGATATGAGAATTCATTCTCGTTATGTGGTTTATATTTGCTTTTTAATAATGCTTATTTTTATAATAAAAAAGGATTTTAAAGGTATAAAAGCTATAATAATAGGTGAGGGACTTATGATTTTAGTATTTACTCTTGGAAAATTTCCAAGAGTGGCCTATGAGCTTAGGGAGGCTTTTCATTTGCCAATAAAAATAAATAATTTTAATATATTAATAATTTGCCTAATAATTTTTACAAGTCTAATAGTATATTTTGATAGTTATAATTATAAAAATAAAAAAGCGGGTCTTTAAAAACCTGCTTTTTTATATTAAAATTTTCCAATTCCTAACTTTTTCTTGTCAGTTCCTTTATAGTAGGCAGATCTTACTAGTTTATCCATCAATTCTTCATAAGATATTCCTGATGCTTCTGCTTCTAACACAAAAGGGGAAGTTTTTTTGCTTAGACCTGGCATAGTATTTATTTCCATAATACAAGGCTCACTGTAAGCATTTAATCTAATATCCACTCTAGCATAGGTATCACACTTCATGGCTTTAAATGATTTTATAGCCAAATATTTCATTTCTAATTCTAATTCTTCATTAATATCTGCTGGAGTTGTTTTTTTATGCCATTTATTTTCCATAACTTCTTTTGTTCTAAAATTAACGCCACTTTCCTTGGCGAAAGTAATCTCTGTTACTTCTAAGGCTTTTAATTCTCCCATATCTTCTAAGACACCTACTGTAAATTCTCTGCCGGGTAGGAATTCCTCTATTATGACTGGTGGATTTACTTCATCAAAAATACGATCTAAGGTCTTTGCAAGCTCTTCTTCATTTTCTACATAAGAATCATTACGTATACCAACTGAGACTGCTTCTGATTCTGGTTTTATAAAAAGGGGAAAGGACTCCTTAAGATCTTCTTTTAGATCATCTTTTTTATCAAATATTATTTGTGATTTAGTAACCGGAAGTCCCCAAGATGATAAAATCAGACTTGTAGTTTCTTTTGAAAGCGCTGTAGCTTGGGCTAGCATTCCGCTGCCTACAATTGGTATGCCCAATAACTCTAAGGCTGCAAATACATTTCCTTGAAGTTTCAGATTTTCTAATGGATCATAGCGGACAAAGATTACATCAAGGTCATCTATATCCATAATATTTCTCATCATATCTATGTTAGCAGGTATTTCATAAACTTCATGATTATTGTATTCCAAAGCTTCTTTTATAGTTGATAGCATATCTTGCATAATATTATCTGCATTTGGATTTACCTGTCTTATTTCATCTGTCATGTTTTCGTATTCTGCGTATACTAAAGCTACTTTCATATATACTATCCTTAATTACTTCGATAAAGTATTTTGATAAAAGTTAAGAAGAATTAGATCTATTCTCCTAATTCTTCTAGTGAAATTTGATTTTTTGTTTTTTCTCTCTCACTCATCTTTTGATTGTAGCATTCTCTGCATAGGGGTTCGTATTTATCTTTTGACCCGATTTGAATTCTGGATTCATCGGCAGACTTTCTATAGGAAGCCCATGCATCTTCACCACAATTTGCACAAATAGCATGGTGTTTGGTAAGCTCATCAGCTATTGGCATTATTTCTTTTATGATTTCAAATGGTCTTGTTTTATAATCCATGTCAAGACCAGAAACTACTATGGTTATACTTTTATCCATAAGTTTATTAAATATGTCAATAACTTCTGTTGGATCGTTTGGAAAAAATTGTACTTCGTCTATACCTATAGCATCTAGTTCATGATTTGTAGCATAGGTTAAAACATCATTTAAATCTTCTACTTTTATAGCATCTAATTCTAGATTGTCGTGAGAAACTATTTTTTTATCATCATCACGATTATCTACTGTTGGCTTGAAGGCCGCTATCTTATAGTTTGCTATTTTCATTCTGTAAAGTTCTCGCCATAGGGAAGTAGTTTTTCCTGAAAACATTGAGCCTGTGTGTACTATTAGTTTTCCTTGTTTTTTCATTATTTGACCTTATACATTAAATTTAAAGTTAACTACATCGCCATCTTTCATTATGTAGTCCTTGCCTTCCATTCTTAAAAGGCCTTTTTCGCGAGCTGCATTTATAGATCCACTATTTACTAAATCTTCATAAGAAACTATCTCTGCTTTTATAAAGCCGCGTGATATATCGGTATGGATTTTGCCAGCAGCATCTACTGCTTTTGTTCCATTTGTTATAGTCCAAGCACGAGTTTCCATTTCTCCTGTTGTTAAAAAAGATATCAGATTTAATGTTTTGTAGCTATCTTTAATTACTTTATCTGTACCTGATTCGCTTAAACCAAGCATTTCTAAGAAATCTTCCCTTTCTTTGTCTGTATCTAATTCTGATATTTCTTGTTCGATTTTTGCAGAAACTATAGAAACTTCTGCATTTTCTTTTGTAGCAAAGTCTCTAACTTTTGCCACATATGGATTATCGGCACCATCATTTGCAGTATCTTCTTCATTTACATTGCATACATAAATAATTGGTTTTGTTGAAAGTAGTTGGTAAGAACGTAGTAATTTTTTTTCTTCATCATTTAGCTTTAATATTCTAGCTGATTTGCCTTCTTCAAGTACTTCTTTTACCTTATCTAAAACGGCTACTTCTTTTGCTGCATCCTTATCATTTCTAGCTACTTTTCTGCGTTTTTCTAAAACTTTTTCTATCATTTCTAGGTCTGCAAAAATAAGTTCTAGATTTATAGTTTCTATGTCTCGGATAGGATCTACAGATCCGTCAACGTGGGTTACGTTTGGATCGTCAAAGCATCTTAAAACTTCAACTATTGCATCAGTCTCTCTAATATTTGATAAAAATTGGTTACCAAGACCTTCCCCTTTTGAGGCACCTTTTACGAGTCCTGCTATATCATAAAATTCTATGGCAGCTGGTACTATTTTTTTGGATTCACTCATTTCGGCTAAAACATCAAGTCTTTGATCAGGTACATTTACTAGCCCTACATTTGGATCGATTGTTGCAAATGGATAGTTAGCTATAAGTGCACCAGCTTTTGTGATTGCATTAAATAATGTTGATTTTCCAACGTTTGGCAATCCTACAATTCCAAGTTTCATTTTTTAATCTCACCTCTTATATAATTTTAAACATTGCTTTCATTATAATTGATTTGTTAAAAAATTCAATTGTCAATATGCTACCAAACACAGGTCAAAATGGTATAATTACTTTATAAAATAATGATATTTTAACATTTTGGTAAAAATATTTTTAAAAAATTTAAGGGAGTTAACATGAATATTGATCAAAGATTAGAACAATTAAGAAGCTTAATGGCAGAAAGAAAGATTGATGCATACATAATACCTACTTCTGATCCACATCAGTCAGAGTATTTATCAGATCATTATAAAGAAAGAGAATTTATCTCTGGTTTTACAGGATCTGCAGGAACTGCTGTTATAACTCCAAATGAAGCTAAAGTTTGG
>QWCQ01001905.1_pt2 | contig 15326 bp, 5 predicted proteins | sample 1972701 | NCBI WGS metagenome assembly QWCQ01 (sample SAMN09866704, study PRJNA288562) | Human gut metagenome isolate pre4_stool, whole genome shotgun sequencing...
GAAATGACTCACAAAAAAGCCGTCCCCGACTACGGGGAAGGTGGCGGCGGAGCCGTCGGAAGGGGCAAGCGTGAGTAGACACAAAAGAATGATTCTGACTTGTGTACGCAGACTTGCCCCTATCGCCTCGCAGGCTCGGCACTTCCCTCCGTGTTCGGGGGAAGCGAACGCTAAGGAAGAAAGAAATCATAGTTTTATCAAAATATTAACTGCTAAATGAGTATATAAACAAAAAATAGGGGACGCAAGCTGTCCCCGCTTGTCGGGAAGCAAGCGAACCGCTTTTCGAGGAGCGGAGCGACGCTGTAAAAGTGAGTGAGACGCTTTGCCTTGGCTAAAGTGTCAGCGGAGCTGACGAAAGGGGTAAGTGTGGGCAGACACAAAAAAATAGAAAATAGTATGAGTAAAATCGAAAAATATGGAAATGACTCACAAAAAGCCGTCCCCGACCACGGGGAAGGTGGCGGCGGAGCCGTCGGAAGGGGCAAGCGTGAGTAGACACAAAAGAATGAAAATAGTGTGGGTAAAATCAGAAAATATCGAAATGGCTCATACAAAAAAGCCGTCCCCGCACACGGGGAAGGTGTCAGCGTTAGCTGACGAAAGGGGTAAGTATGAGCAGAAACGAAAGAATGAAAATAGTGTGGGTAAAATCAGAAAATATCGAAATGGCTCATACAAAAAAGCTGTCCCCGCTTGTCGGGGAAGGTGTCAACCGTCAGGTTGACGAAAGGGGCAAGTGTGAGCAGAAACGAAAGAATGGATATATGAGTAAAAACGAAAACATATACCATCAGTCATTTTAGGTGAACCTGATGATACAGTTCCCTTTTTTTAGGAGGCCCTATGAATAAAATTTACAAGTTGATTTGGAGCAAGGCAAAAAATTGCTGGGTTGTCGCTTCCGAGCTGGCGAAAGGACACGGGAAGAATAAATCCCGCATCAAAAACAGCCTGCTTGCCGCTTTTGTCATGTCTGCGCTTTTGGCGGGCGGCGTGACAGATGTACAGGCGCTGACACAACAGGAAAAAGAGGAAGTCGCAAAATATTTGCTTGACAAGATTGCTCACGGCGGAGAAATTCCCGGTGCGAAAGCGGAGTACGGGCCCACGAACTTTCCTGATGCGATTGCGACTCGTATTTTCTCCTATAATGACATTTCGAATAAAATCGGAGAGAAACTGAAGCATGACGGACTGACGCTCCGGTATTTTGGCGTACGTCCGGACTACATTGAACCGTCCCGTGACTATCTGGAACGCTATGCCAAATTCGACTCGAACAACGCCAATAACACCTGGACCAACGTCAATAACGACGGGGCATTCGGTGCGCACTCCATGGCGCTCGGCTATCGTGCCTTCTCGGAAGCTAAGCACGGCGTTGCCATCGGACGTTCTGCTTTGGCAGGAGGATCCTTGTGGAACGGCAGTTACGGCGGTGACGGCGGCGTCGCTATCGGCAATACGGCTTGGGCGTTGGGGGATAAAGCGGTTTCCATCGGAAATGACGCGCGTGCCGTTCATAAAGGCATTGCCATCGGGATTCAAGCCGAAGCGGGCTTGGACGAAGATGATAACACGACGGACTGGTCTACCGCTTCCGGCTTTACACCGAAACAGGGTAAATCAATTCAGTATGACCCGAAAACGAAATTACCCTACGTGACTAGTGACCTTAGGGATAAAATGGGTGCGATTGCCATCGGTATCGATGCCAAAGCACATGGCAATCACTCCACTGCCATGGGTGTGGGCGCCAAAGGAACCAACGCGATTGCTATTGGCAGCGGTAACTACGATCAGCCGAACGGCGGGGCGCAGGCATACAGCGAGGACACGATTGCCATCGGTCGCGGCTCGGTTGCCGGCAATAAAGATGACACGGCGACGGCGTATAATAGCGTCGCTGTCGGACGGGAAGCCAGAGCGTACGGCAAAAACTCGATCGCATTGGGCGGAACTGCCAATGTAGGTGACATCTGGCAAAAACAATTAGCTGATGGCGGTACGGCGATCGGCAGCAGTTCCAATGCGGCCCTGGAAAACGCTACGGCAATCGGATATAAGTCGATAGCCTATGGGAAAGACGCGGTGACCCTCGGCGCGAACACCAGAGCTTTGGGCAGCGACTCTCAGGCAACGATCGAAGCCGGCGTGTATGGCTATGACCCGTATAAGGAGGGCAGAAAACAGGAATCGCCTACGTGGAAATCCACGAAAGCGGCTGTTAGTGTAGGCAAAGATGTTTATGATTATAATTTAAAGAAACAGGTTACGGAAACCCGCCAGATTACCAATGTAGCCGCCGGTAAGGAGAACACCGACGCGGTGAACGTTGCCCAGTTGAGAAACCTTCGGTATCGGGTGGCGGATGATTTAGACGCCGCGAAAACGGAATTAAACCAAGGCATTCGAACGAATGCCGGAAATATCCGCAATCTTTCCACAAAAGTCGCCGGAAATACTTCAAACATCAACAACTTGAGTAACCAGCATGATAAAGATTTCAAGTTTCTTAATGAAGCGATAGAGGGACACACGACCCGCTTCGTTTCCGTTAACAGAGGAAATACCAATAAGACATCAGATAACTACCTCAATAACGGAGCGACAGAAATAGGTTCTATCGCGATCGGACACAATGCTCATGCGAACGGAAAACAGGCCGTTACTTTAGGCTACAATTCATTTACCAAAGGACAGGGCAGTGTCATCATCGGTGAAACTTCGCGTCAAACCACCGGCGGAGGTCCGGCCAAAAAAGGACAATTTGATCAAGGTATTATTGTCGGCAGTCAGAACGAAGTTTATGCTCGGGATACAGACTTAGGTGGACGAGAAGACACTATTTTAGGAAGTAAGAATAATATTACAGACTCCCATGGCACATTTGTACGCGGCGTAGGCAACTATGTGGCTGACGCGTATAATGACGAAGTCATGACCGCTGATGAAAAGAAACAACTAGAAGGCTATTTGCGTCAAGATGAGGATGCGGAAGGTCCGATTGGCCTCTTTGAAAAAGAAAGAAGCCATGTCACTGTCGACGGCGATGGCAACGTGGTAGCGGGCGCTACCTATACCCGTGTTTCGGGCGTGAGCAACGAAATTTCTAATTCGGATGGAACCCCGAGAGTATCCTACAACATCGTGACGGGCAACAGAAACTCTGTCATCGACTCGAGCCATAACCTCATCATGGGCGACAATCACGAGTTGGAAAAATTCGGTGGAAATATCATTATCGGCTCGCAGACAAAGAAAACGAAAACCGAAGCATCGAACGTCACCATCCTCGGCAATGACGCCAACGTCAGCGTCGAAGGCGGCGTGGCTTTAGGGACCGGTTCCGTAGCAAGTACCGCTGCGGAAGTGGGCGGCTATGATCCTCTCACGGGAGAAGCCTCCGCAAAGACGACATCGACATGGAAATCAGGAAACGGCGCCGTATCCGTCGGCACGACAGATAAAACAAGACAAATCACCAACCTTGCCGCAGGTCTGGCAGACACCGACGCGGTGAATGTCGCGCAGCTGAAAAACAGCAAGACCGCTGTCGAAGCAGGCGACTATGTGACCGTTACGAAAAAAACGGAAGACGGAAAGGGAACGACCTACACCGTCAAAGGCCCGAAACTCACCGCCGAAGATAATTTGACGGTTACTGATGACGTAGACAACAATAAAAAAATAGGCTACAAAGTCAAACTGAATAAAGACCTGACGGGTCTTACCAGCGTTACAAGTGACGCATTTAAAGTTGGCGACAAGACATATATCAATAGCAATGGTATCAATGCGAATAACAATAAAATCACTAACGTGGCAGCCGGAGCGGCAGACGGTGACGCGGTCAACTTCAAACAGTTGAGTGATGTAAAAACAAAAGTTGAGGCTAACGAAGGCAATATTACAACGAATAAAAACGCCATTGCAGGCCTGACACCAAAAGTTACGGCCAACACAGCGAACATCACCAAACTGCAGGCAGGCTTCACCGTGAAAGACGGCGGAGCAGGCAAGGCGGACGTTACACTCGGCGGAGATACGAAGCAGGAAGTTACCTTCAACGCGGCCGTAGACAAAACAACGGAAGCAACGGAGAACGGTTCCTCGCTGACCTCAACTGTCGATACGAACAGAAACGTCACCTACTCGCTGAACATGAAACAGCTGAAAAAAGACCTCGGTATTACCGAAGGCACTGACGGCGTCATGAGTTCTTGGAAGCTGAAAGCAACGGGTGGCGATACAACAGAACAGGACATCAAAAACGGCGAAGCTGTTACCTTTGATGTAGCAGCAGCGGATAAAGGACTCACCGTCGCAAGAGACGGAAAGACAATTAAGTACGGTATCGAAGGCAGTAAGATTGATATCACAAATAACCAGTCGATTACCAAATTGGGTGATCGTATTGACAAGCTGCCTTCCATTCACTATGTATCGGTCAAGAGCGACGCACAGGTCGGGAATTATAATAACGACGGCGCGAAGCAAGACGGTAGCGTTGCCATCGGTCCGGACGCTGTAAGCAACGGGCCGCATTCCGTCGCGATAGGCTCAAAAACTAAGGTGGAGGGCGGTTGGTACTCTGTCGCCGTGGGCGCGGAGAGCAAGACGAATGGTCATTTCACTACGGCTATCGGTTACCAGGCGAGTGCGACGATGCAGCAGGCACTTGCATTGGGCACGAATGCGGAAGCAGCTGCTGAGAGTGGCATCAGCATTGGTGTGAAAGCAAAATCGTTGGCGAACCGCGGAATTGCAGTAGGAACGAACAGCACGGTAGGTGCAACGGGCGGTCGCGGAATTGCCATCGGTGATGGTTCCTATGTCGGCGCCAAAACGAACAATCATCCGGGGACGGGCATGTCGAATCCGGGGGATGAATGGAAACCGGCCAACCCGTATGTAACAGCCGATGATGATACAGTAGCGGGCAAGGGCAAGCTGTCGGAAGAAAACTCGATGGCTATCGGTATGAAAGCGAGTGCCTTCGGATTCCAAACGACCGCATTGGGCGCAGGCGCAGAAGCGCATAACACCAATACGACAGCGGTTGGTGTGGCGGCAGTTGCCAAAGGTAATTACAGCACGGCACTGGGCAAACAGGCGCGTACATTTGAAAAAGAATCGACATCGGTCGGCCATTGGGCGGATTCCCGTGCGGAATTTGCAACGTCCGTCGGTGCGAACACCATTGTTTATAAAAAAGGCGGCGTAGCGCTCGGATTCGGCGCGCGTGCCTATGATGAAAACAGCATCGCGATCGGCAGCAACTCCTTCGCGAAAGAAGCGATTGACGGAAAAGCATACCTCAGCGACGAGGAAGTCAAAGCCGCAGCGGGTATCGTCTCGGTCGGCAATCCGGCGTACAAAGTAGGGGATAAGGATTTCGCCGCAAACTATCGCCGTATCGTCAATGTGGCAGGCGGTATCCATGACAATGACGCGGTCAACGTCGCGCAGCTGAAAGCGTTGGCAGGCAAAGTCACGGCCAATGCGGACAATATCACCAAAGGCTGGGTACTCAAAGCTACTTCAGATACGGGCGAAGAGGAAAAAGGCAAAACGATCAATAACACGGATAATGCCGTTACCTTTGATGTGGAAACAGATCAGGGGCTTACCGTTAAGAGAGACGGTGCGACTATCAAGTATGGTGTGAATAACAAGCAACTGGTAGAAAACATCAACAAAGGCGACACGGCAGTCACCAATATCGCGGGTCTCTTCAACGTCACTGACGGAAAGAACACGAAGGCCGTCAACCTCGGAAAAGACAAAAATAGCAATGTCACATTCAAAGGCACAGACGGTGAAACCACTGTTACCGTAGGCGGTGCGGACGATGCCCCGACCGTCACCGTAGGCTTGGATCCGGAATTCAAGAAACAAGTAAACGCCAACTCAGACAATATCGCTGCGAACAAGAAAGCTATCGACAAGAACGCAGGGGATATTAAAACGAACACAGACAATATCGCTGCGAACAAGAAAGCTATCGACAACAATATCGCCGCGAACAAGAAAGCTATCGACAAGAACGCAGGGGATATTAAAACGAACACAGACAATATCGCCGCGAACAAGAAAGCTATCGACAAGAATGCGACAGACATTGCCGGTAAGATGACCTCGTGGAAACTGAAAGCCGAAGGCGCTGCAGGGGAAGAGGAAATCAAAGACGGTAAGGGAGTCACCTTTGGCGTAGAAACTGCGGATAAGGGGCTCACCGTCACGAGAGAGGGCTCGACCATCAAGTACGGCATCGACGGAAGCAAGATTGACATCAAAGAAAACGAGACTGTCAAGAAACTTGAGAAGGATATCGAAAACAGCAAGACCACGGTCAAAGCAGGAGATGGCGAGAAAAATATTTCGGTTGCCAAAACAGACGGCAAAAACGAATACACCATCACTCTTGCGAAAGACCTCAAGGATTTGAACTCGGTCTCCGCCAAGACCGTCAACGCGAGTGAAAAAATCACGGTCGGCGGCGATAAGGTAACGATCAACAACGAAGGCCTTACCATCAAAGAAGGCCCGTCTGTCACCACCGGCGGCATTGACGCCGGCGATAAGGTAATCGCCAACGTGAAAGACGGCAAAGCCAATACAGACGCGGTCAACGTAAGACAGCTCAATGCGCTTGCGAACCAGAGTAATCAGAACATCGCCATTCTCGGCGGTAAAGTGGGCGAATTGGGTAACCGCGTGAACAGAGTCGGCGCAGGCGCTGCCGCACTTGCCGCACTCCACCCGCTTGATTTCGATCCTGATGACAAATGGGACTTTGCCGCAGGCTACGGCAATTACAGCGGCGCGAACGCCGTCGCTATCGGTGCATACTATCGTCCGAATGAAGACACCATGTTCAGTGTCGGCGGATCCTTCGGCGGCGGAGAAAACATGGTGAACGCAGGCGTTTCTGTAAAACTTGGACAAGGCAACCATGTAACGACCTCCAGAGTCGCTATGGCGAAAGAAATCAAAGATCTCCGTGCAGAAGTAGAAGTCTTGAGACAAGCCGTTACAGGTATCGGACAGGGACAGACTCCCGATCTGGTCAAGATGAAACTTTTCCCGGATATTGCAAAGAACCACTGGGCCTATGAAGCAGTAGAAGAACTCACGAAACAGGGACTGCTCGAAGGTTATCCGGACGGAACTTTCGGCGGAGACCGTATGATGACACGCTATGAATTCGCAGAAATCGTCTACAGAGCCATGCAAAAAGGCCTCAACGTGAACGAAAAGCTGATTCAGGAATTCGAACCGGAATTGGAACGTTTCCGTATCGATGTCATTTCCAAAGACAAAGACGGAAACCCGGTCATCGAAAGAGTCCGTGTCAACGAGAAGAAAAAAGCAAAATAAAACTTCATAAAAACGGCACGGCCGAAGTATAAAAGAAAACCCCGAGGAAATAACTCCCCGGGGTTTTTTCATGCCTCATGTAAGAAAGCAAAATAATTCATATATGACGTTAAGGAAGAAAGAAATTATAGTTTTATTATTTTAAATACGCTTTTGACGATTTCCTATGCCGGATTCTTCGCTAAGAGTCAAATTATGTTTTTTCTTCTATCATCATTCCGTTTCTGCCCACCGCTCAAGAATGACGGCAGGAGTGAATTACTTTGCCATGATATTCTGATGCTAAATGAATACATAAAGAAAAGTATAGGAAACGTAAGCTGTCCCCGCTTGTCGGGGAAAGTGGCGGCATTAGCCGTCGAAAGGGGCAAGTGTGAGCAGACACAAAAGAATGATTCTAACCTGTGTACGCCAACTCGCCCCTATCGCCTCGTAGACTCGGCACTTCCCTCCGTATTCGGGGGAAGCGAACGACTAAGGAAGAAAGGAATCATATTTTTATATAAGTAAAAATAAAAAATAATGAAATGGATCACACAAAAAAGCCGTCCCCGAACACGGGGAAGGTGGCGGCGGAGCCGTCGGAAGGGGCAAGCGTGACTAGAAAGGTAAAAACAGCTTTTTACAAAACGACACTAAATACCTGCCCGTCATTCTCGAACGAAGTGATGGCAAGCGAACCACTTTTCGAGGAGCGAAGCGACGCTGTAAAAGTGAGTGAGACGCTTTGCCTTGGCTAAAGTGTCAGCGGCGGAGCTGACGGAAGGGGCAAGCGTGAGCAGATACGCAAGAATGGAAATAAGTACGAGCAGACCCGTAAAAAATAGGGAAAAATAACAAAAGAAAATTTAAGTATGCAAAAAAAGTAAAATGGGGGAGAATCATGCAAAAAACGAAACTATATCGAAAAACAGATGAAAGCTATGGAAAAGAGAGGAATGACGGGGAAAAACATATACATGCCAAGTAAAGAAGATAAATGATGAAAAAAGGAAAATTGATTAGAAATAAAGAAATGAAATTCTTAAAATAAATATAAATCAGTAAAAGATATTAAGGATAGATAAAATTTTATTTAATTATAGCTTTATGACCGCGGGTATTTCACCCGTTGCCGCTTTGACACCTGATCAGCAGGCTGTCTATGATGCTGTTATGGCACAATTAAAAGCGTCAGAAAAAGTGGAACTTGGCGTTGCACGCGGTGATGATTCCGAAACGGATGCTGAAGCCACTGCAGAAGGAGCAAATGCAAATGTAAGCGCCGGCGACAAAGTAACGCTTAAAGCCGGAAGAGGCATCAAGCTGAAACAGGATGGAACAAATGTCCAGATCGGATTGAAATTCATCGACATGAACCCGGCGGGCTATCCATTCAATGACGCGAAGGCGACCGGGGCCGGAGCCTTGGCGGTCGGTCAAAACAGCATTGCCAAAGCACAACAGGCGACGGCTGTCGGACTTGATACGGAGGCAGATCAATACGGTGTTGCCCTCGGTACAACGTCTAAAGCCGGATCCGGTGCGGTAGCCATCGGCAGTAGGGCGTTTGCCAATGGCGACGACTCCATTGCGATTGGTGGAGGCAAACGGAATGTAGAGAAGGATCCGACAAAGGGATATCGCAAAATCGACAGCAACTATGCGATTGCCATCGGGAAATCCGCAGCCATTGGGGAAAAGTCAGAAGCGTCGTCGGCTGTCGGGTATTATGCAGAAATTGCGCAGTCTGAATGGAGCAGTGCTTTCGGCGGTTATTCAAAAATAGAAAATTCAAAGTATGCTTCCACTTTAGGGGCAGCATCGAAAGTAGAAAATGCGGCGTTTGGAACCGCATTGGGAGGTTACTCTGAAGTACAAGGATCGGAGTATGGAACTTCTTTGGGGACCTCATCTCGAGTACAAAGATCAGATTATGGAACCGCTTTGGGAAGTAATGCTGCAGTCATCGGTGCGGAAGGCGGCGTAGCCATCGGCGCTTATTCTGTCGCGGATCGTAGTAAGGGCTCCATGATGGGGTATAACCCGGCAGGAGATCAGTGGAATAATGTAAAGGATTACCTGGAAAAGACCGGTCAAACGGATGCCTTTAATCAGGCGATCGCGAAAGTTCAGGCGGCTTATCAGGCATGGCAAGAAGATCCGAAGAATCCTGAATTGCGGGCAAACTTCTATCAAGCAAGGGCGGAACATAGTAAAATGATCAGCACCTGGACGGGTCTGCAAGGCGCCGTTTCTATCGGTGATGAACGCGAAGGGCTTACCCGCCAGCTGACAGGACTCGCCGCAGGTACGAAAGACACCGACGCGGTGAACGTGGCACAGCTGAAAGCATTGAACACCAAAGTAGACCAAGGCGCGATTCACTATTTCTCGGTCAACTCTGATGACAAAAACACCCCCGACGGAACGAACTGGAAGAACGACGGCGCGACAGGGAAAGATGCGATTGCCATCGGGAAAAAAGCCGTGTCGGAAGGAGATGGTTCCATTGCCATCGGCAGAGGGTCGAAGGTCTTTAATACCAATCAAGATCTTGGAATGGCCATCGGTGCTGAGGCCGAGTCTTCCTTCGGAAGTATCGTAATCGGGAAAAATGCCAGAGACTATGATACCGATCCGAAAAAAGGTGCCTTCGGTGTTTATATCGGAAGGGAAGCAAAAAGTCTTGGCGGCTCGTCACAGACTGTCATCGGTAATTACGGACAGGCGAAAGGAGAGGACTCGACTGCGATCGGGACTCGCGCACAGGCGCTTGGTGGAGAATCTCTGGCAGTCGGGTCGAGTGCAAAATCATTGGGTCAGGGAGCTGCATCTTTCGGTACGGACAGCATCGCCGAATTTGATGAGTCGACTGCGCTCGGCACTTACTCCAATGGACGGGGAAATAGATCTGTTGCCTCGGGAAACAAAAGTGTTGCGGCGGGACATAATTCAGTCGCCATCGGATACCAAACCTTTGCCCATAATGGATTTATAGATGGAGATGCGTACAAGGCGCTTTCTCCGGAAGAACAGAAAAAATATTTTAAAGCCAGCGGATTTAACGCCTATTTCCTGAAAGATACGGCTGACGGAAACGATGCAAAGAAAATAGGAGATACCTATTTAAACACGGCCGTCGGCTCTTATTCCAAAGCCTATAAACACGCAACCACGTTGGGCGGAATGACGTCTGCAAAAGAAGAAGGAACGGCGGTAGGCACTTATGCGAAAGCGTACAAGAAAGGGGCGGCAAGTCTCGGCTACAAAGCACAGAGCAATGCAGAAAACGGAGTCGCTCTCGGTGCATACTCTTTCGCTGACCGTGAAAAAGGAAAAATCGGCTATGTTTTAGGCGGAGATAACAGCACCCTGGAAAAAGCGCTGGAATCCATTGGACAAAAAGCAAAATATGACGAACTTACGGGCAAGATTGATCCTTTGAAAGATGAATATAACGGATTGGTAAAGGCCTATCAAGACGCACCGGCTAAGTCGGCAGAAAAAACAACGGCGAAAGAAAAATTGGATGAATGGACAACCGCGCACCCGGATTTCCTCCCTGCTGTAAAAGAAAAACAACAGATGATTGCCGCTTGGCAATCAGGTAAAGGGGCGGTATCCGTAGGAAAAGCAGGTGCGACAAGACAGATTACCAATGTGGCCGCAGGCAGTGAAGACACCGATGCTGTCAACGTAGCGCAGTTGAAAGCATTGAATACCAAAGTGGATAACGGAGCGATTCACTATTTCTCCGTCAAATCCGATGACAAAAACGCTTCCGGCGGAACGAACTGGGATAATGACGGGGCTACCGGTAAAGATGCTATTGCTATCGGCAGAAAAGCAAGAGCATACGGAATGGACAGCCAATCCATGGGTGAAAACGCATGGAGCATAGGAAATTATTCCCAGGCTTGGGGTTATTACGCACTGGCAGGAGCAGAAGAAGGTATAGATAAAGCGGCTTATGATGCATTATCTGATGAAGAAAAGAAAAACTATACCTTGCGTGAAATAAGCATCGGAAGAGAGGATAAATCTTTATACTATCGCACAACGTTTAAAGAGTATACAAACGATGAATTCAATGCTTTACCTGAACAAGAAAGAAAAAATTTAACATCTAACAAAGGCTATGGTTACGATAGCAATAAAGAAGTATGGACACCCACACCTCGCGCTATCGCGATTGGTCATTTATCGAAAGCTCTCGGCGCGGCAACGGTAGCTGTCGGTAACTTGACCGAGGCGACAGGGATACAGTCTACCGCTATCGGCACTCAGGCAAATGCATCCGGAGAATTCAGCTTTGCAGCCGGCGACAGAGCCAAAGCGCAAAATAAGGGAACAATCGCTATCGGTCTGAAATCAAACGCATCCGGTGAATGGAGCACGGCTGTCGGACCCTGGGCAGAAGCAAGTGGAGAAAGGGGAACGGCGCTCGGGCTGAGTGCTGTTGCTCAATCGGAAAAAGGAGTAGCATTAGGTGCTTCTTCATTGGCAGATCGTGAAAAGGGCACTGTCGGTTATTTAGCAGAAAATAAAGAAACCGAAGAATGGAAAGCAACTCTGGGCGCCGTTTCTGTAGGCAATACAACAAAGAAACAAACCCGACAGATTACCAATGTAGCCGCCGGCGCGGCTGACACCGACGCGGTCAACGTGGCGCAGCTGCAAGTCGTGAATACGAAGGTCGACAAGAATGCGGCCGACATTACAACGATTAACACCGATATCAAAACCTTGAAAGGCGTAAGCGGAAAAGTAATCGACGGCACGAACACCACCGTCGAAGTAGGCGATGAGAATGGAACGAAAACATATAAGGTGAACGTCGCTGCGAACGGGCAAATTGCGGACGGCAATACAGGCATCGTGACTGGCAATACCGTATACCAATATATCAACCCGTTTACTTCGAAAGTATCGACGATGGAAACTACCGTTAATAATCTTAAAGGCGGATTCACCATAAAAGATACGGCAAATGGTACAGTGGACGTCACCTTGGGAGATGAGACCAAACCGGCCATTACCTTCAAAGCGGAAACTAAAGACACAGACGGAGCAACATCCGCTCTCACCGCTAAGGTAGACGCAGATAAGAACGTCACCTACACGCTCAATACCAAAAAACTCAAAGAGGAAATGGGATTGGCGCAAGGCGTAGGCAGCATGTCCTCATGGAACTTGACAGCAACCGGTGATACAAAATCCGAAGCGATTGCCGATGGAAATACTGTGGAATTTGCAGTGGCGGCAGCCGACAAAGGACTGACAGTAGCACGTGAAGGTAAGACCATAAAATACGGCATCGACTCGGATAAACTCATCGAAAACATCAACAGTAATACAACGAAGAAAATCACCAATGTAGACGGCTCTAAGATAGATATTTCCAATAACACCAGCATTAAAACGATTAACGAAAACATCACGAATCTGACCGGCAAAGCGACGAAAGTGACCGTAGACGGAAAAGAAGAAAGCACCGACGGCAACCTGAAAATCACGAAGAAAACAGAAAAAGGACAAACAACCTATGACCTCTCCTTGAGTGATGAACTCACCATCGGTAAGGCCGGCAAAGACGGGAAAATCGGAATTAACGGCAAAGACGGCAAATCCGCAGACATTACTGTCGGCAAAGGCGAAGCCGGAGTAGATGGCAAAGACGGAATTACCCGTATCATCTACACGGATAAAAAAGACAACAAAACCCATGAAGTCGCTACCTTGGACGACGGCTTGAAATTCAAAGGCGATAATGATGCCGTTGTTATCCGTAAACTGAATACCCAACTGAACATCACAGGCGGTGCGGACGCAACTGACCTCTCTGATGATAATATCGGCGTGGTAGGAAAAACCGGGGATCAGGGCGGTATGACGGTCAAACTGTCCAAGAAACTCAAAGGTCTCACCAGCGCGGAATTTAAAGATGGGGATAACGTCACTAACATCACCGCTGGAAACATCACCGTCACGAAAAAAGAAGGAAACGAAACAAAAACTGTCAATATTTGGGATCTCAATAAAACCGTCAATGACATCAAAACAGGCACAACGGACATCAGCAGCTGGAAACTTCAGGCCAACGGTCAAAATGAACGGACGATCAAGAAAGACAGCATCGTCAACTTCACCGATGGAACGGCGACAAAAGTTACCGTCAACGGAAATGATGTCACTGTCGACCTGAATGACGCCACCAAGAAACAGATCAACGACAACACGAAGAATATTAAGAACATTGATGGCAGAGTAACCACTATTGAAAACAATATTAAAAATATTGACCAGAAGATTGAAGGCGCTAAGATTACGGTCGAGGGAGATAAGGACACCGGCGTCAAATCAGCAGAAGTCAAGGACAAAGATGGTAAAGTCAAGGGATACAAGATTTCCTTGGATAACAAAGTCAAAGTAGGCAATGTCACCATTGACGGAACAGGAGAAGGAACAGACAGCAAAGGCGAAATCACAGGACTGACGAATACGACGGTTGACGCTGCGGACTTCGCTACCAAAGGCAGAGCGGCAACGGAAGAACAGTTGAAAGCAGCCATGGGCAAAGTACAGGCACAGAGCCGTACGACCGTCAAAGGAGAAGGCAATATCACAGTAACGCCGAAAACGCCAAATGCTGCTGAGTATACTGTCGAGCTGGCAAAAGATATTTCCGTAAACAGCGTCACGGCAAATGAATACAAGGTTGGTGGTACAACATACATCAATAAAGACGGCATTAATGCGAACGGCAAGAAAATCACGAACGTGGCTGACGGAGTTGTTTCCAAAGACAGCAAAGACGCAGTGAACGGAAGCCAGCTCTTTGCAACGAACCAGCAGGTATTCAATAATATGAATCAGATTAACAATCTCCGCGACGAAAGCCGTGAAGGTGATGCTCTGGGAGCAGCCATGGCAGCCCTGAAGCCGATTGATTTCGATCCGTATCAGAGAAGCCAGATTATGGCAGGTGTCGGCTACTACAGAGGAAAAGAAGCTGTTGCACTGGGACTTGCACACTACAAGAACGAAGACCTGATGTTCCACGGCGGTCTTGCCTATGCGGGCAATTCCGAGCTGATGGCGAATATCGGAGTCACCTATCGTTTCGGAAGCAAAGACGACAGAGATATCAAGCATGACCGCAATCTCCGTATGCCGCAGTATGCGGAAGGCCCGATCAGCAGCGTCTATATTCTCCAGGACGAAGTAGATCGTCTGACAAAGGAAAATAAAGAGGCTAATGACAGAATTGCCGCATTGGAAGCAAAACTGGAAAAGGTTTTAGAGAAAGTAAAATAATTCCAAGGAAATTTATTGTATTTGAATTCGTTATTCTATTCTAACCCGTGTACGCACACTTGCCCCTATCGCCTCGCAAGGCTCGGCACTTACCGGCCAAAGGCGAAGCGTCTCATTGCGTTTTCGCGTCGCTCCGCTCCTAAAAACACAATTCGCTTGCCACCGTGTTCGGGGGAAGCAAACGACTAAGGAAGAAAGAAATAATAGTTTTTATATGAGTAAAACCAAAAAATACCGAAATGACGCACATAAAAAAGCCGTCCCCGCTTGTCGGGGAAGGTGGCGGCGAAGCCGACGGAAGGGGCAAGTGTGAGTAGAAACGTAAAAGAGTTTCTTACGGAAAGACACTAAATACCTGCCTGTCATTCTCGAACGAAGTGATGGCAAGTGAACCATTTTTCGAGGAGCAAAGCGACGCTGCAAAAGTGAGTGAAACGCCATACCCGACCAACGGGAGCGGTAAGAATCTGGCAAAGGATACAAGAATTAAATATTTTTCCCTCTGTACGCACGCATGCCCCTATCGCCTCGCAAAGCTCGGCACTTCCCGGCCAAAGGCGAAGCGTCTCATTGCGTTTTCGCGTCGCTATGCTCCTAAAAACACAATTCGCTTGCCACCGATTTCGGGGGAAGCTGACAAC
>QWCQ01000845.1_pt1 | contig 15163 bp, 19 predicted proteins | sample 1972701 | NCBI WGS metagenome assembly QWCQ01 (sample SAMN09866704, study PRJNA288562) | Human gut metagenome isolate pre4_stool, whole genome shotgun sequencing...
TGATTTCGACAGATACTAGGGGTTTAGGAGTAAGCAGAAATCTTGCCTTACTAAACTCAAATGCTGATATTGTAGTTTTTTGTGATGATGATGAAGTTTTTGAAGATGACTATGATAAGATAATCTTATCTGACTTTACAAAACATCCGGATGTGGATTTTTTCGTATTTAAAACTATAATATATCAAGATGGCAAAGAAATAATTAAGGTAAAAGAAGAAAAAAATCTTTCTATATATAATTCGCTAAGATATGGTTCGGTTCACTTTGCTTTTAAAAGAGAAAGTCAAAGAAGAAAAAATATTTGGATTTCTACATATTTTGGAGCAGGAACTAATAATGGATCTGGCGAGGATAGTATTTTTATTAGTGATTTTTTAAGAAATGGTATGAAAGTTAGAACTAGTGAAAATCTTATAGCAAGGATTTATAACGACGATTCAACATGGTTTAAGGGTTTTGATCGAAAGTTTTTCTATGATAAGGGAAAACTATCAAAAGCACTTTTTCCAAAAACCTACAAACTATATATAGAGCAATTTTTAAGACGCCACAAGGAAATGACAAAAGACATAAACATCAAAACTGCCCGCAAGCTTATGCTAGATGGGGCAAAAGACTTTGGAGGAGAAAATGGAAAATAAAAAATCATTATTTTCAGCGATACCTTCTGCAATTATTGCTGGAATAATTATTGGTATGATTACTTACTTTGGTCTAAATTTTGGAGGTTATAAAGAATACCAAGCTCAATCAAAAGTAGTAACAACAAATATAGAAAACTTAGATGAGGCGAGTGGGACAGCTGCAACATATGCTGCAACAATTAATAGTCCAAAAATCAAACAAAAAACTCTAGAAACTTTAGGTATTGATTGGAATGTTGGCAAACTAGACTCAAAACTTGAGATTAGACCAATTGAAAATACTTCTATAATTGATATTGTGGTTACAGATACAAATAAGCTTCGTGCAGAAGACATAGCTGACCAATACGCTGATTATACAGTAAGAGTTATAAATAATATATACAATTCTGGTGCCAAAGTTATGGAATATTCTTATGGTTCAGCTAGTGCAATTGACAATACTTTAAGATATGCTTTGATAACTGGTGGTATTGGATTTGTATTGTGGACCATTATTAAAATGATTAGTATAAACTCTTATAATAACAAACTTGCTAAAAATTATGCTAATAACAAAGAAGCTAAAGAAGTAAGAGAAGTTAGAGAAGTAAAAGAAAAACCAGCTAAAAAGAAAGAAAAGTCAGCTAGCAAATCAGCTACAAGAAAAACTAGCAAGGTAGATAGAGATAGCATGGCTTTTGAAAGTGGATCTACAAAAGTAGTTGATAGCAAAGAAGTAAATAGGCAAGTTGACTTACAAGAAACTTCTTCAAGTAAATACGAAGTTTTAGGAAGAATTCCTTCTTATGATAAAGGAGACTTAGATGTTTAGAAAGAAAACAAATGAAAAAAGGGAGATTGCCCTCCAATCTTTTTATAATTTAGAGGATAGACTTACAGAAAAACTTGGTACAAATTTAGTTACGGTTACTTTTACTGCTTCAAGTGATGATACAAATAAAACAATGCACATCTTAAACTTAGCTAAGCACTTAGCAGAAGATGGAGATAGGGTTTTAATAATTGATGCAGATCTTAGACAATCTCATTTACCAGGTGTTACCGAAAAAAGTAAGGATCGTGGATTTATCGATATTATCTTAGGTGATTATTCTATAGATGATGTTATTATTGATGATGATAGCTATGATGACCTATCATATATATTTACAGGTGAAGTTGCCGATTATGCTGACAAATTTTTAGAACCAAATATCATTAAAGATTTTTATAATGATATTCGTGATAGATTTGACTATGTATTTATAGATCTTTCACCAAATATAGATATTCCAGAAGCAAATATGTTTGCAGGAAATGCTGATGCAGCAGTTGTATTTTCAACATATGATCTAAGCAATAATCCTGTAACTCGTGATAGCTTAAAACAACTGGAAAAAGCAAATGCAAATATTCTAGGAATAATAATTACAGATTATTTGTATGCGGAAGATGAATTAGATGAGCTATTTGGAGGAGACGATGAATAATAAAATAAAAGTAGTAGCAGCCTTGGCATTAACTCTTGCCTTAACAGGATGTAGCGATGATAACTATGTATCAAAAAGACATCCAGAAGGAGAAGCTCAAGAGGTAACTGACCAAGATATGGAAGATCCAGCAAATCAAGAAGATAATTCTGCTGATGGTCAAAACTCTCAAACACAAGATCAAAATCAAGACCAAGCACAAGAAGAAAGTGATACTGCAGCAGATGATGGAGTAAATTACACAGTAGAAAATACTGTAAATGTTAGGGTGGCACCAAGTGAAACTTCAAATGTGATGACTACTGTAGAAGCCGGTGATGATGTTTTAAAATTAGGAGAATCTGACAATTGGACAAGAATAAGTATTGACGGTCAAACAGGATATATCAGAAGCGATTTATTAATCGCAAAATAAAAGCTCTGGGAAATTTTCCTGGAGTATTTTTTTTATGTTATAATAAATAAAAATAGGGGGAGAATATGGAAGCTTCATTAATATTTGGAAATATGCTATGGCCAGCACTTTTAACAATTGGGGTTATAAGCTTGCTTGATTATATCCTAGACCGAAAAAAAATTAGCAGAAATTGTGCTATTATTTTTAATATTTTAGGTTTAGCAACCTTAATTTATTTTATTATAAATAGTAAGGGATATATGTTTTTGCAAATATATTTATTTATGTTTTTACTCTCCATTTCTCTAGTAATATTGGCCCTTAAAAAAAGAATAGATGCCTTTACAATACTCGGTATTGTATTGATGGTAGTAATGCTTATCTTGCTTTTAAGATTTACTTTAATTGAATAGAAAAAATGCTAGGAAGATTCCTAGCATTTTTATTTTGTATTTTATTTATTTATTGCATTTTCAGCTGCATCTACTATTAATTGTAGGTAGCCAGCTGTATCTACAAGTGTTGCTCCGGAAACAGTTTCTATAGCTTCACCTTCTTTGGCATTTGAAATTGTTTCTTTCACTTCATCAATTGTTTTACCTGCTACAAAGTTTTCTATAGCTTCAAAGTTGTCTTTGATAGATGTTGTAGATTTTGCTTTTTCTTTCATTAGGTCAGAATATAGGTCGTTATTTTCTAGTTTACTTGCTAAAACTGTTTTGCTATCAGCATAGTCTTTTGCAAAGTCACTGTTTTCACCTTGTTTTGTTATTCCTTCTTCGATGTATTGATATTCATCAATGCTTGCAGCAATTATTTTATCGCCTTCAACAGCTATAACTGCATTGGCAAATGATTTGTCTCCGTGTGGAGCACCTAGTGCATATCTTAATTCTATATCTTCTGGATTGTCTGCATTTCCTTCTATTACATAGCTATCATCTTTTGCTGCATCTACAACATATCTTAATAGGCTAGGTGTTGATTTAAATGTAGCGCCACTTAGAGAGTCAATGATCTTTTCATCGTCATTTTCGTCTAAGAATTCTTCTAATTCAGTGATTGTTTTGCCTTTTACAAAGTCAGTTACTGCATTGTAATTATCCATTAAAGAAGCTTTTCCGCCGGCTTGTTTCATGCTTTCGGAGTATGGTTGTTTATTTTCTATTTTTGATGCTAAAACTTTACCTTCTTTTGCTCCTTGACCAAATTCTTTATCTGAGTTTGGAACTCCTTGATAGTTTTCATCTTCGTCAAAATATTGGTACTCATCTATAAATGCATTTACAATTTTATCTCCGCTTGTAGCTACTACTACATTTGTAAATGATCTTGAAGCTTCATCTGGATAAGCTCTGTGTAATACTACATTGCCCTCCATAGAGCTTTCATCGGAATCGTCTGTTTCTTCTTTATCTTTTTCTTCGGATTCTTCATCCATATTATTTTCTTCTAATTTATCTTTATCGTCATCAGTAGTTTTTTCTACTTCTGTTTTTTCATCTTCTTTAGACTTTTCAGCAGTATCTTTTGTTTCATCTGCTTTTTCTTCTACTGCTGTATTTTCCTTTGTATCAGTATCTTCTGAATTTTTATTTGAACAAGCTACAAATGCTAGAGATGTAGCAAGCATAAGGGTTGCAATATTAAATTTTTTGCTCATTATGTTTCCTCCATTATTTTTATAAAAGTCATTGTTATTTGAATAACTATGTAAATATAATTATAATATATATATAATATATTAGCAAATCATGCTTATATAAGGTCAGCTTTTAAAGACTTGGGTATAATCATAAATATATAAGTATAAGTTACAAGGAGAGAGTATGCAAGTTAATGTTGATAAAAAATTAGCTTTTAAAATAGCAGGTCAAAGTTTTACTATAAAAAGTAGAGAAGATGCAGAAGATATTAAAAAAGAATTTTTAAAAGAATATGAAGAGCTTATAAAAAGCTTTGGATCTGCCTTTGGACTTATGGAATATAATGCTATAGATCAGAATTATAACTATTTTATTGGATTTGAAATATGTGATCCAGATTTGATTGAAAATAATAATTTCATAATTAATGAAATTCCAGAGTCAACTTATCTAGAAGTGCCAGTTGATACAGATGGTGGCATAAAGGAAGCCTACCGTTACACTTATGAAGATTATTTTCCAAATAAAAAATATTTTCACGGTTTAGGACCGGATATTGAATTTTACCAATATGATGAAGAAAATAATTCTATAGGGAATACAAAATTATTTATATGTCTAAGAGAGAACCCTCACGCATAAATATATGACAAATTAAGGGCAAGATAGGGTATCTACTTATTAAGTAGAATAATAATTATATTGAAAAAATCAGCTAATACATATTTTAAAATATGAACTGGGGATGATATGAAAAAATTTTTATTAATAGTTCTTATGTGTCTTAGTCTTAGCTCTTGTATGATGTTTCCTGATAAAAACTCAGACCAGGAAATATTTTATGGAGAGTCTTTGGCACAATCTCGTGAGATACCAAAAGCCAAAAGAATCAACTCATCATTTACTTATATACCAGAAGATGATGATGAGGATTGCGAAGAATGTCAAATTTATAGATAAAGTGGGTATATATGAAAAATAAAGGAGATTATTATGGGAAAATTTAAAACAATTACAAATTTAGCTAAACTTAATCACAAACTTGGTCTTTTAGATGCAGGAGATGTTGTAAGTCTTGCAAGTACAGCTTACAAAGTTAAAAATTTTAGCCCGACTGATCACTTACCAGACTTTGAGTTAGATTTTTGGGAAAGAGATGAAATAGAAAAAGAACAAAGAAGAAATGCTATCCTTGCAGCAGCTGTAATTGGTACAGGTGCTTATCTAATTTCTAAAAATCGTAGTAAATCATCTGAATTTGCTGATGATACTAAATATAATTCTAGAAAAATAGCTAGAGATGCAAGAAGAACAGGTGAAGATATACTAGAAGCTGGCAAAGATATCGCAGAAGATGCTAAAGAAAAGGGAGAAGATATGGCTGACGATATAAAAGATAAAAGCAAAGAAGCAAAGAAAAAAGGTGAGAGATTTGCTCACGATGCAAAGAAAAAAGGAGAAGATATAGCTGACGATGTAGCAGATAAAGGCAAAGACATCAAAGATGATGCTAAAGAAAAAGTACATGATGCAGCTGAAGATGTTGCTAAAAAAACAAAATAAATTAATAAATTAAAAAATTAACCCTAAAGGAAAATCCCTTAGGGTTTTTTGTTATTATCTTATTTTTAAAATCCTTAAAAATAATTGCTACTAAGTTTTATAGATGGTTACAAACATATATTTTTATCAAGTCAATGGACCTAGGTTTTTATTCTCCTTTTGCTTTTGTTAAAAGTGACTTATCAATTGATTCATCTAGTAATTTTAGATAAGCTTTATAGGCTTTTGTGTGACCATAAAAATGGACTCCATCTGTAGCTTTATAAAAATCGGGATGTTTTATTGCATAATCTTCCCAGTTCATAATAGTTATAAAATCATATTTTTTGCTGATTTTTTTCATTGCAGTACTTACTGGATGAGGTTGAGGGTATCTATTGTCATAGCAAGTTACAAGTATAAGTCTTTTACCATCTGGAAAGTCTTTTACAAGTTTGTTCAAGCTTTTCGTAGGATCTTTTTCTGCATTTGTACCCAGAGCTAGAATAACTATATCTCCAAGATTACCAGTGCTATTCATTTCACTAATAATATTTGCTCCATCATCAAGAGGCCTGTTGCCCTCAGCATTTATATATAAATTTGAAATATTATCTGCCAAGTATTGGCGAGGTCCTAGCATAACACTATCGCCTATTAAGGTAATTGATGTATCTTTTTTTGCATCTTTTATAAATTTATTATTTTTTTTGTCTACAAAATTATCTAGATTTTTTTTATCTAAATTAATTTTTTCTATATCTTGATTTACAGATTCTTTTAGTATTTGTTTTTCTAAGCTCATCATATCATCTGCATTATTTGATATGGCATAGCTTAATGAAAAGCTAGTTATAAGCATAAGTAGTATACCAACTTGGATAAGATAAGCATACCTTGGATAATTTATTTTTTGTGCTGTTCTTTTACTGCTAAGAGCTATTAGATCTTTTTCTTTAAATATAGGCTCGAATATATGGTGATTAAATAAAACTAAAAGGCAAGTTATAATTATTGCTAGGATTAAACCCGTACTAGTAGGATCAACATTTTTTGCTATAGTCCAAACTGGCCAATGGAAGATATAAAAACTATAAGAATAATCAGCAAGTCTACTGATGATTTTATCTTCATTTAAATTTGGATTAGCATATGCAACTAAGATTAAAAATCCGCTTATAAGATCTGTTAGTAAAAATCCTATAAAATAAGTGATTTTACTATCATAGGACATGGCTAAAGCCATAATAAATATAAGAATTATTCCTATAATAGTTGCTTTGTTATAGGGTATTTTTCTAAAAGGAAATCTTTTTGCAAAGCTTGCTAAAAAACTACCGACCATAAATGATCCCATGCGAGTTAGGTCGAAGAAATAAACAAAACCTGTATCTACTTTTTTTATAATAGTTAAAATGACCATTAGAACAAAGCTAAATATAGCTAGGTAAAAAGTACTTTGTAAAAATAAATCGGAAAATCTACGCTTTATAGCTCTTTTTTTACTAGATTTTTTGTACATATATCCTATAATCCAAGGCCATATTATATAAAAATGGATTTCTATGGCAAGTGACCAGGCATGCATAAAAATCCCTCTTATAAATTGCCCTTCATAAGAACCACCACGTAGTATTTCAAAAATATTATAGTTAAAAGTAAAGGCTGCTAAAAATTGGTCAAAAAATCTTACACTGTAATCATTATCTATACTTGCAATAAATAACGTTGATAGAAATATCATTAACAGCAAAGCAGGAAAGATTCTTAAAAATCTTTTGCGATAAAACTTTTTGTAATCAATTTTGCCATTTTCAAATAATTCATTTATAAGATGATAGCTTATTAAAAAGCCTGAAATGACAAATAAAATATTTACACCTAAAAATCCGCCAGACATAGAAGATGGGAAGTAATGGTAGCATATAACTAAAATAATTGCATAAACTCTTAAAAAATCCAAACCTTTAATTTTCATTTTCTTCTACCTCAACAAAACCATTACTAGTTTTTTTATAAATTTTTCCGTTTTTTAATTTTATTTTTATCTGACTATTACCAGACTCATTATTAAATTTTGCACTATAGGTAAAATCTTCGTTAGAAAAATTACCAGGTCCGTCAAAACGAGATTTTTTAAAATTTCCCTTATAAATTCCATATGGACTTTTTAAGATGCCTTGACCTTCTAATTTATTTTTAGAAATAGTTCCTGTGTAATAGGTATTTTCATCTATTTTATAATCTACTACATCTTTACTTTTGCTATTTGAAATAAAATAAATTAAAGATATGACCATTAAAATAGCAAGGCCTATGCCCATATAAGAAGTAAACTTTTTATTATCCATTTTAATCTCCTATATAACTATATATAACAATTATAACAAAATATTATTCAAAAATAGACAGATTTATCATTAATATTTACTTGAAAATTTTACTTCCATAATTAAATTTGATATAAAACATTGAAAAAATAATAATTACTATTAGTTGATTTATCTTAAAAGGTTGAAAATTAGACCTTTAAAGACGAAAAAAATTATAAAATTTGATATTGATTATCATTACTTAATATGTTATACTAATATTACAGTTATTAAACACTTGTTTTGTAGAAATATTAAAATAAACTATAAAAAAGAATGTTTAATATTCATTAGAAAAGGAGTTTATATGCCAATTACTTTTTTTAATCAAGGAGATAAAGTCCGCGTTATAAGCTTAAAAGGGAATGATGAGATAAGAAAACACTTGTCTAACCTCGGTATTACTAAAGGTAGAGAAATGATTGTCCAAAGATTTGATGGAAATAATTATATATTTTTAGTAGATGGCAATAGGCTTGCATTATCAAAAGATATAGCAAAAAGAATAATTGTTGAGGAGGTTGTTGGATGAAATCTTTAAGAGATGCCAAGGTAGGAGAAAATCTTAAAGTTGTGAAAATAAAGGGAGATGGTCCTACAAAAAGAAGAATAATGGATATGGGAATTACTAAAAATACTGATATTTTTGTAAGAAAAGTTGCTCCATTAGGAGATCCCGTACAAATAAGTTTAAGGGGATATGAACTTACAATTAGAAAACATGATGCCGAAAATATCATGGTGGAGGAACTATGAGTTATACAGTAGCACTAGCTGGAAACCCAAATTCAGGTAAGACTACTCTTTTTAATGCCTTGACAGGCTCAAATCAAAGAGTAGGAAACTGGCCAGGGGTTACAGTTGATAAAAAAGAAGGAAATTTAAAGGGACATAAGGATGTAATTATCCAAGATTTGCCTGGAATTTATTCTCTATCACCTTATACTTTGGAAGAAAAAGTTGCTAGAGAATATTTAGTAAATGAAAGACCAGATTTAATCGTTAACCTAGTTGACGGGTCAAATCTTATCAGGAATTTATACTTAACAAGCCAATTTATAGAACTTGGTATCCCAACAATACTTGCCTTAAATATGGTAGATATTGTAAAGCAAAGAGGGGATAAGATTGATAAGGCTGCTTTATCTGAACTATTGGGATGTCCAGTAGTAGAAATCGTGGCAAACAAAGAAAAGGGAATTGATAAGTTAATTAATGAAATTGAAAAAGCTAATAGCAAACAAATTTATCCAAAAGCTTTAGAATTTTCTTATGATTTGGAGAATAAATTAGCAGATATTAGAAATATTATAAACCCATATGTAGATGATGATTTAAGAAGATTTTATACCATTAAAGCCTTTGAAAATGACGAGCAAATGGTAGAGAAAATAGGAATTAGTAATGATGATCTTAAGAAAATAGACGATATTAGATCTGCTTGCGAAGAATTTTATGACGATGACGCTGAATCTATTATAACTGGTGAAAGATATGAAAGATTGGAAGTGCTTGGTAGTAGAATACTAAAGAAAGCAGCTCCAAAGCTTTCTACAACTGATAAGATAGACAATATTGTTACATCAAGGATTTTGGGTATACCAATATTTGCCCTTGTCATGTTCTTGGTTTATTCCCTTGCAGTTTACGAACATTCACCTGGAACTATGGCAACGGAAGCTGTAAATGGATTTTTTGATGATACATTGATTCCAGGAGCTCAAGCAGCTTTAGAAAGTGCAAGTATAAATGAAGTACTTGTTGGACTTGTAACAGATGGTATCTTAGCTGGTGTAGGAGCAGTACTTGGATTCTTACCACAAATGATGGTTATGTTTGCTCTTCTTTCTATCCTTGAAGATATAGGATATATGTCGAGAGTTGCCTTTATCATGGATAGATTATTTAGACGTTTTGGCCTATCAGGAAAATCATTTATTCCAGCTATGATTTCGACAGGTTGTGGAGTTCCTGGTATCCAAGCTTCTAGAACTATAGAAAATGACAGAGATAGAAGGATTACAATAATGACTACATCATTTATGCCGTGCTCTGCAAAACTTCCTGTAATAGCCCTAATAGCAGGGGCATTTTTCCCAAGCAATAAGGCTCTTATTACCTTTAGTTTTTATTTTATAGGAATAGCGGCTATTGTAATGTCAGGTGTTATATTAAAGAAATTTAAGAAATTTGCTTCTGATCCTGCTCCTTTTATTATGGAGTTGCCTCCATACCATGCACCAAGGCTAAAATCTGTTTTGCAAGATGTATGGAATAAGTCAAAAGCTTATGCAAGACGTGCTGGCACAATAATCTTACTTTCATCCATAGTAATTTGGTTTTTGACAAACTTTGACTTTAGATTAAATCTAGTTGAAGAAGATGGGGCAAATTCGATTATGGGAGTTATAGGCTCAGCTATAGGCTTTATATTTAAGCCATTGGGATTTGGCACATGGCAATCAATGGTCGCAACAATTTCTGGCTTTGTTGCCAAAGAAAATGTAGTAAATACCATGGGTATAGTTTTGGGTCTTGGAACTGATATTACAGAAGAAAGTCCGGAACTACTAGCAGCCTTTAATGCAGCTATAGGTACACCAATAGCTGGTTACTCATTCTTGCTATTTAATATGCTATGCATGCCTTGCTTTGCAGCAGTTGGAGCTATAAAAACAGAAATGGGTGATAATAAATGGACTTTGTTAACAGTAGGTTACCAAATGGGATTTGCATATGCAATTAGTTTTATTTTCTATCAACTTGCAAGGTTGATAGCTTATGGAACATTTACTCTATCAACAATAATAGCATTTATAGTACTGGTTGCTTTACTATACTTATTGTTTAGACCTCATAAGGCTATTGCAGATAACAATACTTATAAAGCAAGTGTTGCTCGCTAAATAAATAGGAGGTAAATATGAATCTACAATCATGGATTCTTTTAATTATAATTTTTATAGTGTGTGCATATATTGTATATACTAGATTTATAAAAAATGACGCAAATGAAGGCTGCAAGGATTGTCCAGGTCACAATCCTAAAAAAGGATTTAATAAAAATAAAATATAAGAGTTTCTAGAAAATATATGAAAGCTCGTATAAATTATTACGGGCTTTCAAAAAATTTTAATTAATTTATGATATTGATTATCACTATTGTATAGTTTGATAATAAAAAAAGAAAAGGAGAAATAATATGTCAAAAGTAGCAGTAATTTATTGGTCAGGAACAGGTAACACAGAAGAAATGGCAAATGCTATAGCAGATAGACTAAAAGAAAAAGAAATTGATATAGATATATATCAAGCAAGTGGATTTGATGCTTCAAAGCTAGCTGATTACGATGGATTTGCCTTTGGTTGCCCAGCTATGGGAGATGAATCATTAGAAGATGGTGAATTTGAACCTATGTTTGAATCGGTAGAAAGCAAATTAGATAGTAAGCCAGTAGTAATATTTGGTTCATATGAATGGAATGATGGACAATGGATGCTAAACTGGCAAGAAAGATGCAAAAATAGCAATATAAATTTAGCTAGTGATGGTCTTGCTGTTTATAGTTCTCCAGAAGATGACGATATAGAATCTTGCCAGGACTTGGCAGATGATTTAATAAAAAACTTATAAATATGAGGAATGAATTATTAGCTCAATATTGTAGTCCAGTTTTAGCAAACATAAAACCCTCAAATTTATTTAGTATATCAAATACCCTTTATAATGTAGATAACTTGATAGAAGCATGGAATAAAGATTTTAATAAATACGATATCTATTTTAAAGTACTAGTAAAAAGGAAAAATACTTCTTCGGTTATTTGCTTTAAAAAAGATTTACTGACAGATTGCATTAACACTAATAACAACAATTGTTTTTTAGAATCATGTGGATATAATACAGATAATGCAGATACTTGTATTAATTGCTTAATGAAAAGGATTTTAAAAAATGAGTTTCCTCATGAGATAGGCGTGATACTAGGTTATCCTTATGAAGATGTAATTGGCTTTATTGAAAATAAGGGTCAAAATTATCTTTATAAGGGTTATTGGAAAGTTTATGAAAATATAGAAGAGAGGTGCAAATTATTTAATTTATATAATGAAAATAGAAGAATATATGCTTTAGCTAAAGATAACGAAAGTGAGTTTATAAAATTAGTTGAGCATAGTCTTTCATAAAAAAGTTATAATTTTTACAATTATTAAAAAATCTACTAAGTTCATGCAAGATCTCCTAAACACTATAGGCTTGGTAGACTAATGCGTAAACATATCAATGTAATGTTATAATTACTCAAAAGCAACTTTAAGCTAGATAAACTAGCTAAGGTTGTTTTTTTATTTGGAAATAATATAAGAAACGTAAGAAAATTACTTGAATAATAAAAATGATTTTGTATAATACTATACAAAAGCGACACATAGAAAATTTATATATATTTTCGCGAAGTTTTTTTTATAAAAGGAGAAAATTATGGCAATTAAAAATAATGCAAAAGAATTAATAGGAAATACTCCACTACTAAAGCTAGATTCCTTAAAAAAAGAAGGAAGAGCTGATATTTATGTAAAAGTAGAAAAAAATAATGTAGCTGGATCTATTAAAGATAGAATTGCCTTATATATGATAGAGGAAGCGGAAAAAGAAGGCAAAATCAAAGCAGGAGATACTATTGTAGAACCAACAAGTGGTAATACTGGTGTAGCTCTAGCAGCTCTATGTGCAGCTAAAGGATACAAACTAATCTTGACAATGCCTGCATCTATGAGTGAAGAAAGAGAAAAATTAGCCAAAGCTTATGGTGCAGAAGTTATAAGAACTACAGAAAATGCCCTACAAGGATCTGTTGATAAAGCAAAAGAACTTGCAGAAAGTAAAGGATATTTCTTCCCAGATCAATTTTCTAATCCTGCAAATATAAAGGCACACTACGAAACAACAGGACCAGAAATATTAGCAGAACTTACTCCAGATGCCTTTATAGCAGGAGTTGGCACTGGTGGAACAGTAACTGGCGTTGGTAAAAGATTAAAAGAAAAAGATAATGGTATCAAAGTTTATGCCATCCAGCCAACAGAAAGTCCACTTTTATCTGGCGGAAAAGCTGCAGGTCACAAAATCCAAGGTATAGGTGGAAACTTTATTCCTAAAAACTTAGATTTTGATGTAGTAGATGATATAGTAAGTGTAGCAAGCGATGATGCTATAAAAATGAGTAGGCAGCTAGCAAAAGACGAAGCCCTAGCAGTAGGCATATCTTCAGGTGCCAATGTAGTTGGAGCAATTGAAATTGCAGATAAACTTGGAGAAGGAAAATCAGTTGTAACGGTATTACCAGATACTGGTGAAAGGTACTTATCTACAGAGTTATATCCAAATGATTAGTTATCAAGATTATAAAGAGGAACTTTTAGAAGCTGCCATGAAAAAAGATCCTTCTTTAAAAAGTAAAGAAGAAGCAGTACTTTATTCTCCAGGAATAAAGGCTCTGCTTAGCCACTACCGAGCTCATGAATTGTGGATTGAAGGAGATTACTACGAGGCTGACGAAATTGCATTTAAATCAAGGATGGAAACAGGAATAGAAATCCACCCTGGAGCAAAAATTGGTAGAAGAACTTTTATAGACCATGGCATGGGAATAGTTATAGGAGAAACTGCAGAAATTGGAGAAGACTGCTTGTTATACCATGGAGTAACCCTAGGTGCAGTAGCAAATAAAAAAGGAAAAAGACACCCAAGTGTCGGAAACAATGTAATGCTAGGAGCAGGGTCAGTCTTATTGGGTGATATAAAAGTAGGAGATAATGTAAAAATAGGAGCCAACGCTGTAGTCCTAGAGAATGTAGAAAGCAATTCAACCGCAGTAGGTGCACCAGCTAGAGTTATAAAAAGATAAATAATTATTAAAAGCTTCTAAGTGAGACTTTAAAATCTTATTTAGAAGTTTTTTTGTATAAATACATGCGGTATAAAATATTATGAAGATATAGAAGGGAGGTTTATATGGCAAAGAAAACACAGTATGCATTTCTTTTCGCATTTGGTATCTTGCTTTATTTTTTACTTTATCAAAGTCAGATAGTTTTTAAAAACACCATCCCATTACTGATAATACTTAGTGCAGGATTATATTATAACGATAAGTTAAAGATGAAGAAAAATGGTAATATATTTTTGTTCCTGCTATTAGTAATTTTATCATTCTCAGTTATTTTTAGAGATAGACATAATTTAACTTACCTTACGGCAAGTCCAACAGTAGATGGGATAATTTTAGCCCTAATAACTTTTGTATTTAATAATTACCTCATTTATGAATAAATTACTAACAAAAAAAGGGGCATTCTTGCCCCCCCCTTATATTTTTATCCTAAAAGTACTCTGTGGAAGTTTTTCTTTCCTTTTTTGATTATTATTTTGTCATCTTTAAATAAATCTTCTGTAACTTCAAGGCTTGGGTCAGATACTTTTTCATCATCAATTGATATTCCGCCTTGTTTTATAAGTCTACGAGCTTCACCATTTGACTTAGTAAGTCCGACATCTGTCATTAGTTGTAATAAACCAATTGGTAAATCAGCTTTTGAAATTTCTGTTGTTGGCATAGCATCTTCATTACCTTTTCCGGCAAATAGAGCTTTTGCTGCATCTAGAGCTTCTTTGGCTTTTTCTTCACCGTGGATTAGTTTTGTAACTTCAAATGCTAGTACTTCTTTGGCATGGTTTATTTCGGCTGCATCTGTTGCAGAGCCTAGTTTTTTACATTCTTCAGTTGGTAAGAAGGTAAGTTGTAGTAAGAATTTTGTGACATCCCTATCATCAACATTTCTCATATATTGGAAAAGTTCGTATGGGCTTGTTTTCTCTTCCTCTAGCCATACTGCACCTTTTTGAGATTTACCCATTTTTACACCATCTGCAGTTGTAAGTAGGGAGAAGGTCATACCGTAGGCCTTGTCATTTTCTTTTTTGCGAACTAGGTCTACTCCACCGATGATATTTGACCATTGGTCAGATCCACCGATTTCTAGGGTACAATTGTGGCGACGGTAAAGTTCTAAAAAGTCATAGGA
>QWCQ01000846.1_pt1 | contig 15135 bp, 14 predicted proteins | sample 1972701 | NCBI WGS metagenome assembly QWCQ01 (sample SAMN09866704, study PRJNA288562) | Human gut metagenome isolate pre4_stool, whole genome shotgun sequencing...
ATCGATGTTAGCGTAGTCTACGAATTCTCCTGAGCCCATTCTCTTGTTTAATACAAGTGTTACGGCTGCTGTTAGAGTTGTTTTACCGTGGTCAACGTGCCCTATTGTACCAATGTTTACGTGTGGTTTATTTCTTTCAAATTTAGCTTTACTCATTGCTATCCTCCTGGAAATTTTTAGTTATTTTTATTATATCACAAACGTTAACAAATTACATTTTTTGGGGGGAATTGTAGAAATGAAAACCCCACCGGCAAATCATCGGTGAGGCGTAGATTTAAAATATTTCATCAAGTTTTTCTTCTAAGTTTTCATCTTGGATACATTTTAGAGAATCTAATTTTCTAAGGTTGTGCTTTTCAATGTTTATTTTATCTGAAAATCCTAAAATATAATTCATAGATATCCTATAAATTATTTCAGTTGGAGCAAGTCCAAATACTTGGTTTGCAAATATATGGTTTAATCTTTCCTGATCATCAGGGAACACTTTCTTTATTTCTTCACTTCTGTAAAGTCTTTTAACAATCTCAGTTATATACAATCCCGATTTCATATACAAATCAATAAATGTCTTGTCCGGATTATCAAAACATCCTGGATTCTCTTCTTCTAGCATATCCACCATTTCCTTTACAATTTTCTTTGGCGTAAATATTTGGTTCGTTTTTTGAGGTGGAATATAATCGAAAATATCTTTTTTAATATTTTCGTCAAAATAATTTGATAATTCAGTTTTTTTATTCAAAAATTCAATAACAGAATCATTGAACACTATTTCGTCAAATAGCTGACCATCAAAATGTTTTGTTTCTTCAGCTTCTTCATCATAATAATCTCCGCCATCTCTCAAAAATCTAAATTGATCCAAAGTAATACTTGTGACTTCTAGGAAAACATCATTTGGAACAATCTTATCGAATGAATCAAGCGTTACATCCTCTGAGCCATAAGCCATCAAGAAAGAAGGAATAGTTCTTGCAAATCCTCTCAAATGATCTCTAACACTATTTTCTATTTCGTGTTTTTCGTCATTCTTCTTTTCTTTTTCAATGGTTTCAACAATTGTTTCTCCAGATTTTTTTAACAAATCATCTTGTTTAAACTTTTCTCTTATATTAGTAAATAGCTCTTCTGTTTTCTTGCTTAGCTCATCATTATATTTTTCATTTATTGAAGTAACCTCTTCGCTAGATGATGCCTTTTGTACCTCTTCTTTTCTTTTTGATTCTAATAAATTAGTTTCAATCTTCCAGCTTCCGTACTCCTTATTAACAATCTGTTCAGTAGTTTTGTTAAGCTTATTTTCTAATTCTCTTCTTGTAGATTTTTTTAAGTCTTTACCGTAAGATTCCTTCGCAACATCTATTAATGTTTCTGTCACAGGATCGGTAAAAGATTGTTTTAAACTTTTTAAATTATTTGTATCGGTAGCATTGCTATCAAATGTGTATATAGGTTGATCTGTTTTTATGGAGTTTTCTATTATTTTGTATACCTTATCTCCGAAAATATTCTCTGTTTTCTTTTCTACATCTTCAATTGGAATTGTAACTTCATTGTTCTCATCCAAGTTCAATGCTTCGACACTGCTATTGTTCAAGTCAGAATATTTCTTGTTTTCTTTTATAGCATCGAACTTATCGATTATTTTCTTTACAGCATCTGGAGCGCTAAATATATTTCCTATATTAGCGAACAAGAAATTCGACATGAATCCATGATTAACTACTTCAGTCGCATGAATCTTACGAGGAATCGTCAACACTTTTTCAGCATCCAATAATACCATTGAACCATTAGGGTCTTCACCAAATACAGGGAAGAAATTCAATAATTCCTTGATTTGCTTCTTTCTTGTTTCCGTATCACCACGTCCACCAGAAGTATATTGCGATAAATCATTTGCAAATTCTTCAAAAATAGTCAAAGTCCTAGCTGGATCAAAATCAAATACATAGGCATTTTTCTTCCTATACATTTTGTTGCCATCATTAAACAAGCAAGGGTTTTGTGCTCTGAAAGCCGCTTGCATGTACAACGAAGGACTCTTCATATTACTTAACATCAACACAGCAGTCCATTCAGGAATCGTGATCCCAGTTGTCAACTGACCAACAGACAAAGTAATAGTCTTGTCGAATTTTTTAATAGCATTCACAACTTGATCGTATGCTTTTTCATTTACTGCTTCATCATCAAGTCTTCCATCTCCTGCTGCTATAATTATTTCATAATCTCTGAATATAGGATGTTCTCGTAATTTCTTGCCCAAAGCCTTCGCACTGTCAACGCGGTTTAAAATCCAAAAAGAATGCTTAATCTCATTTCTCAAATCTTCAGTTGAAAACGGAAACTTTTCCAATGTAACCAAAGCATCCAAGAATTTATCAACATCATACTCATAAATAAATCTACCCGATTCATTTGTCGAGAAGAATTCATTCAAATCAAATGCAAATTCCTTAACATCTCCTTCGATTTCAATTCCTTCCTCTATTTTATCTCTCACAATATCTGACATCTTGTAAGTAAACAAATTAAGCTGAGGAAGTTGAGAGTAAGGATTTTCTTCTTCGTTAGAATTGTCCCAATTATGCTTTGCCTTTTGTTCATCAGCATAAGTCCAGTTATATATTGCATCATCTGAAAACTTATCATTAGCTAATGCCTTAAATGGAGTTCCCGAAAGATGAAGAGTATTCTTTCTTGAAATATGATCAAATGCAACATCAGTCTTGTACGTATCCACACCCTCATGCGCTTCATCGATAATTAAAATATCCCAAGTAATCCCAATTTGTTTTCCATCTTTTCCGATATGATTACTAAGTTCGCTTAACTTATCCGAAGTAGGATCTCCACCAAAATATTTCGAACCCTTTATATCTTGCAAGCTAACAAATTCAATGTTTCCTTTTAGGTTTTCATCAATTCCTAACCTATCAGTATATTCTTTTCTTGTGAGTACGAATTTCTTATTCTTCAAAGAATCCACACGACTTACAAAATAATATCCAGAATTCGCGCCAATAAACTTTTCATAATCCTCATACCACGAATTAGCAATAGCTGGACGATTTGTTACTATCAAAATGTTTTTAAATCCCATTTTCATACACAAATCATACGCCGACAAAGTTTTTCCAAATCTTGGCTTAGCATTCCACAAAAATTCTCCATTTTCGTGAGATTGAAAATATTCAATAGTCTTATTTACACAATTTTCTTGTTCATTTCTGAGATTATACGGGCTAGGGTCATTATTATCTTCTACAAACCCTTTGTTTTCACGAAACTCATTAAAATCATTCTTCGCACTATCAGGGTCTATCTGAAACCATTCCGTGTTATCTTCTCTTTTAATACCAAGTTTATTCAAATAACTGTGGAACTCCTTGTCAGTAAAACACTCATTAGTTCCCTCATATACAGCGTTCTTGTTCCAATGCAACTTGTACTTGATTCCTGCAGTATGAGTTTGCTCCTTGATTCTAGTATCTACATCCCTTTCAGTAAATCCAATCTTAGTCCAACCATCATGATAAGAAATGCCAGGAGTAGTGTATGCATAACATTGTGGAATAACTTCTTTTGTTGTGTTGATATTAATCTTTTCCATTATTTCATCTCCTGAACTTTCTCTTCGATAAAATCAATCTCTTCTTTTGATAAATTATATTTCTTGTACAACTGTTGATCTATTTCTGGAATTGATTGTGACCAGTCAATATCAGAATTTTCCGTAAAATCTTGTATTGGGACATTTGTCCATGTTTCTTTATTATTTCCTTGAGTGATTTTTAATGTTCCTAGCAGTGTTCTGCAAAATTTTGTCTTTAAATATTTTAGCATCGCTTCAGCTTCTTGCCTAGTACTAAATCTACCAAAAGATATAAAAGTTTGAGTATTCCCGATTAGGGGTTCCCCGATTAGGGGTGTGCTTAAAACCTCTCCTATTGCCCCTGAGCCGTTCGCTGCTGGCACAAAAACCTTATACTTGTGGATTACCTCACTGTCTTCAATATATTTCTTTTTAATATACCTATACGCTCTTTTTTTCTTTATTAATCCCAGGATTTTATAATTTTCTTTTCCTTCATTTTCTTTAAATATTTCTGGTAATCGTTCCATTATAATTTGTCTAAGTCTTTTGTCTTTTCCTCCACTACCAATTATCTTTCTGTATTCAGGATAATCCTTATATAATTCTTCTAAGTTAAATTTACTTTGTATATCAATTATTGATTTAATATTTTCAAATCCTTCATAATTTACAACTTTCTTTCTAATTGAGTTTAATTCTTCAAAACTTGAAAAAGTAATTATTGGATCGAATTTTTTGGAATTATCATAATATGTAATAGCAATTCCACCTTTAATGTCCGTAGTTCTAAATATATTACTGGATTTTTGTGTATATTTTAAGACTTTAAAGTGTTCATCATTTAATATTTTTTTATTCCATGACTTAGGAGTTTTCCCAGCATTAAACAAAAATCTTGCTGGTGTTATTAAAATAGTTTTCTCAGAAATTCTATAAGCTTCATCCATAAAATAATTATATATAGGATCATCACTAGTGCTTGTTCCTTCAGCCCTATCTTGATATGGTGGATTACCTATTACAAAATCAAATTTTTTCATTCTATTTCTCCTTCAACTCATTAAATTCTTGTGATTTGTTTGCTTTCCAATCGAATATTCTGCAATTTATTTCAGTGCTTTCATTTGTTTCAAACAAGCTTACTTGTTCATTAGATTTTATCTCGTCACTAAATGGAACAGTCCCTGTCAATCCATCCATTTGCCAAATATTCCAACTTATTATGTTTGCTAATTTTAGTAAAGTTTTGTTGTCAACTTTTTCATTCCATTTTTCTTCGTAATATTCTACAAATGTTAATAGTACATTTATTCTTGCGATCAATAAACTGTCTCCCTGATATTCGTATCCATAACAACTTTGTACGGATTTTACTGCCCAATTTATCCAATCTTTTTTCGCTGTGACATTTTCGTTTACTATTCTCAATTTTCTATCTAAAATTCCCATTCTATTTATTGTCTTGGTTATTTTTTCTCCTGATGATACATCATATCTTGATACTAAAAACGGAGCTTCTCCACATGTAATCTCTAATCTTACAGATTTAATGTAATCTTGCCAAGTTTTACCTTCTGGAAATTTTATATTTTCTGTAGTAGGCTTCCACGATATTCCTTCTTCAACATTGAAGATGTTTTTTCTTCCAAACCAGTCTTCATCAACACTATTGTTCATTTGATTTACAATCCATGATGGTGTGAAAACTTCAGCTCGTTTTTTCGTTCGTTCTGTCTGAGTATTTTCTTCCTTAAAAGTTCGTGGTTCTAATTCAAATCCTATCTTAGTGAAAATATTTTCTCCAATTTCTTTATTATGTATAAACGATGATCCCAGATATTCCCTTGTATTTGTTGCCCATATTATATTTTTCTTGGTTGTTTTGTCTTGTAGCAGTTTTTTTAAAGTTGTTCTAACTGCGTAAGAGTCAAAATCTATAAGTTTTTCTGACATATCTTTCCTCACCATTTGTAATGTTTTCTTTATTATATTAATTGTATCATTATATATTTTTTTCTCCAATAATTGGTGAAAATTTCTCTTGACCTATGACACTGTGTCACATATATTTTAATTGTGACGAGGTGTAATTTTATTTGAGGAGTGATTGAATGCCGAAGCAAACTTTTTATAATTTGAGTGTAGATAAGAAAAATTTGATTGATAAGGTTTCGAGGGAACGGATATCATTGTTCGTGCGGCAATCGATGGAACTTCTGGCATCGGTCACATTATTCTAGGAGTTGGAATTGTGTGGATGTTTGTGAAGGCATATAATTTGAAAACAGCGAAGTAATTACAAGAGTAGCTTATGCGAGCTACTTTTTTTGTGTTTTGTGGACTTTGTTTGGGTATATATGTATTGAAAGTTATTGCGAATATCTGATTTAACAAAAGGAGGATTTTATGGCGAAGAATTTTGAAAAAGCCTGTGTAATTGGCGGTGGCGTGATTGGTTCATCGTTTACTTTGCTTTTTGCGATGGGCAAGATGGATGTTAAAAGTTACAACAGAAGTCCAGAAAGTGAAGCAAAGACTAAGAAGATTATAGAAGGATACGTGGACGAATTAATTGAGAAGAAGGTCGTTACGGAGGATAAGGAAACGATTTTATCAAGAATCAGATATACTACGAACGAACAAGAAGCGATTGAATTTGCAGATATTGTGGAAGAGTGTATCCCAGAAAATTACGACGTGAAGAAGGAATTCGTGAAGGTTTTTGAAAAATATGCAAAGCCTGACGCTGTTTTGTGTTCAGCAACATCGGGACTACTAGTCACTAAAATCGCAGAAGATGCTGAGCGTCCCGAAAGAATTTTCGGAGCACACCCTTACAACCCACCTCATTTGATTCCACTGATTGAGATTTCACAAGGAGAAAAATCAGACCCAGAAACTGCGAACGATCTTCGTGAATTATTCACTAGATTGGGGAAGAAACCTATCATCATCAGAAATGAAGTTCCAGGTTTTATCGCAAACAGGCTTCAAGCTGTGGTTATGCGTGAGATGATGGATTTGGTGGATAAAGGTGTCGTTAGCATGGAAGATTGCGAAACTGCGTTGACATTTGGCCCTGCAATTAGATGGGCAATCATGGGTCCTGGACAAATATTTGAACTTGGAGGCGGCGAACACGGACTTCAAGGTCTCTTGGATCATATCGGCCCTTCGATGGAAACTTGGCTAGAAGATGCTGCTACATGGACGAAATTCACAGACGATATTAAGAAGAAAACAGTCGATGGAGTTCACGAAGCAATCAAAAACAGACCGGCGGACATCGGCAACACTCATGAAACTCTTGCAAAATACCGTGACGGAATGCTTGTCGAAATACTAAGACTTCACAAAGATTATAAAATTTAATGATATAATGTGAAAATCTCCCGAGTGTTTCGGGAGATTTTTTGGTTGGTTATTGATTGTTTTTCCCTAACTACCCTCTCAATTACATGTCTTTTTCAATCTCAAATCCTATCCTAATCTATATTTTTTGACAAAAGCTTCATTAGCTTTCAGGATTTCTTTGTATTCAGTAATCATATTATAAAACGTGGCTTTTTTTAATCCAGATTTATCCAAGAATTCCTTTGAAGAAATTTTATTATTTTCCCAATTCTCATACAATTCTTCCCAATTATTTGGAAAATCAATTTTATTTCTTCCTGAGTTGTTTTTCCTATTTCTAGGAAGCTCGATAATGTTTTTGTTGTTTAAGAGAACAGAGTCTAATATTGTGCTTAGAATGGCTTTATTCATCGGTTGAGATACGCCGTATTTATATGTGGATTCTATATTAGAAACAACCAGACATTTCCCGTTTTCAATAAAATATTTCAAAGAATTGGCGATGTCTTTTTCATTTATTCCGAGGGATTTTAAGCTTCCGATAATTAAAATATCATCATTTATCATCTCGTTTTTTATCTTTTCTAATTCTTGAAAGCTTCTCATGTGTTCGACACTTACACATATGTCTGAATCTTTTTTGTGAATAATTTCCATGATGTCTTCAAAAATAGAAATATCTTCTGTTGTTTTGGTGTAAATGTACAATATCACCTCTACTACCTCCTAAAAAGCTTGACCAACTTATTGAATCTAAAACCCAATGCTTGTTCAAGTTCCAATCTGTTCACTGTAATTTGGGACATATCCTTTTTGTCTGAATACTTCGCTTCAAATTCAACAGGAAGAGAATTTGCCCAGCTTTCGAGTATTTTCCTAGAGCCTTTGTCAGTTCCTGATGTTATCATTATAACATTTGTTTTAATTATAAAGCATTTCGGTTCATTTTCCCATAGTTTCCTAATTTCTTCTATGGCATCTTTGGATATGTATTTTGCATGATATGAAAAATCATCATTCCAATTGAGTTCTCTCACATAATCTGGAAGTTCGTAGCCAAATTCTTTGAATATATCGAGTAAAGTTTTGGATGAGATTTGCATCATGTCAGGATAGTAATCATCGGCGATATCATTGGATTTAATCATGTAGTCGATAAGCTTGTCCACTTCTGTAATGATCCTTCTAAGATATTCTCTATATAAGGAGTTGGTCGCTTTGACTTTCATGTTCTTACTAATTCCATCGTAAGATAGTGGGTCTATGTCAGTTCTAAGTCCGGCATTATATCTCAAAAATGGCATTCTCTTTCGTTCTGGTTCTTCAGGATCACTCACGCTATTACTTGCAAAGATAAATAAAGGCTGTTCCTCCCTTTGACTAATTTCGCATTGATGACTATTTTTTACCTTTTCCTTCAGCCTTGAATAATATTGTCCATCTATTTCATCAACAAATATAGGCACTCCCTTATAAAGACCAAGCATTGCATCTATGTCTGCTGTAGGAATATTTTTTACAGAAAAAGCTCTTAGATCCTTATTGGTCATTAGCTTTAAAATGAATTCAGTCATAAATGTTTTTCCTGTATTAGAACCCCTTGATGCCAATAATGTGTACAGAGGTAAACTAGATGTTGGGATATTCTTTATATCTGCCACACATCTTAACCTTGCATGAAATGGAGAAGAAAACAAAATATTTAAAAGCTTGTAGTGGGAATCTCTAACTTTGTCCACATCTCCAACGAAATCTTTCTTGTAATTATCAAAAGCTTCAAATAATAAGTCGATATCATTTTTTACATCTTCTTTTTCGGGATTTAGGTCTAATGATTCTTCATCCAAAAAAGCTTCTTTAGTGTCGAAGTTGAAGGTTAATTTCGGATAATCTTTTTCTATTTCTTTGACATCTATCCTTTTTCTTTTTAGTCTTTTTGCATTGACGCTGATTTTATTGATAATATTCGGAAGTATTTCAATGTATCCATTTTTCGAGTTGGTATTTATATTTCGTACGAGTTCTTTGTTCTTCTCCATAATCTTGTCTGCATCAATTGTGTATTTGATTTTTTCGTAAACTTCTCCGCTATTTTGTGGTTGTTCTAAGACGATGGTTTTTTGTGTTTTCAGTGCTTGTTTGATTATAGGAATATCTTTTTCTGGATTATCGGTCTTTTTCGATGCTACTACATCTTCTGGTATATCATCTGATAGCTTCCAAGCTGTTTCAAAATCTTGTGCATAAGCTTCGTATGCCTCAAAAGTGTCATCCACCTCATAAATTTCCAGCTGATCGCCCGACCAAGCTCTTCTTGTCATATTAGCAGAGCCTTTGATTACTCTTGTTTGTCCATCATCTGATTTAAGAAGATAGATTTTTCTGTGATCTATAACATACTTGGGAGATTTTATTAACAAATATCCTTCTTTCATCATTTGTACCAAATCTTTTTCTGATCTCACAGCATCAGCTGCCATTTCTGACAATCGCATGTTTTCTGCAAGTAAATAAGCTTCTGATGTAAGCTCATGAAGTTCGCTGTCTCGTCTAGTCATAAACCTTCCTCCAAGGATAATTTCTCCATAGTCAAACATCTTCATAATTTTATTTACAAATTTGATGTCATAAGAAAAAGTAATAGCCCTGATTTCATTGAATCCGAAAAACAGCTCCTCCACATCTTGGTAGCTAATGTCTTTCAGCTCAACATGATATATCTTGTGCCTCGCACCTGATTCAGCTTTTTTACCATTTCCATCAAGAATTCTTAGTTTTTCAATATTTGTGCCAGTATCAAATATGTTTAATTGATTCATAAATACCTCCAATTTATTAGTCTAATAATCCACAATTATTGTTAGACTAATTATACCCATATTCTAATATTAATCAATCATTTTTAGACTTTTTCGTTAAAAAAATCTTCCGCCCTTGTTATTGGCAAACCAATAAGAGTTCGGAAGATCTTTGTGTTTATTAAATTTCTGTTTTGTATATTTGATTGAAGCTTTTTCCATCGAAAATCTTATCCATAAAAGCTTCCATAATTGTATCGTATTCAACTTCTTCTCCAAGGTATCCCAGAATTACTCCTTCACAGACACTTACGATGGCATCTTTTCCATTGTAAATAAATTCAAAACCCGCTCTGAATTTTGCCCAATCGTCGACTGTAAATCGGGAGTTGCCGCTTGATATATCATTCACATCTTCTACGAGATATTCTGTAAAATACTCGTCATTCGAAATGATAAGATTGGTGCGATTTGGATGTAGCTTTGACATCATACAAAGATTATACGCCATTTCAATTCTTGCAACTTTGCTAGATTCAATTCTAATTGAATCATCGTGGAATTGACTGTTTATGGCATTTTCCCAAACAATAGCCTGTTCTCCAAAAATATTGAAATATTTATATCCATTTTGTAATAAGTTTTTTGCTAATTTGTCGATTATTGATTTGTCTGTAAAATGATGAACTATTAAAAAGCAATTGTCTCCTTTTGTCGGTGAAATATCCATATCATAACTGTCAAAAACGTGAATATTTCCTTGAATTATTTCGTTATTATAGTACATAATTTACTCCTAAATTTCGTGAAGAAATATTTTAACATTCATCCTCATCCATCTTCCCCTTAATTTTTTGGCAGATAATTCTCCATAAATCATTTTGCCCGCATCCATGAGTCTCGCAATAACAATGTTGTTTTGTCGCGGAATATATCCAATCTTTATTTTATTAACTGTTTCGACTCGAATCGCAAAATGGTCTGATGAATCTTCCAATTCGCGATAAAAAATCATTTTGTCTCCCATTTTCAAGGAAGCTTCTACCTCCTCAACTTTTTCTATTTTTGTTGTATGTGCCAAAGTACATTCACATAAGTAGATATCACCTTGAGATTTTGGGATATTTTCTATTCTGTTGTTTCGAATTAATATGTTTTTAAGAGATTCATCATCTTTTTTTGTCAAATCAGCCATGTTTTTCTCCACGTATGCTAAATTAATTGTTGCTAAAATGTCGTAATGTTACAAAATACTTTTGATACATTGTCAATAAGTCGTGTTTGGGTATCATTTTTGTCTTTTTGGGTATCATTTTTGCCCTTTTGGGTATCACTTTGGGTATCATTTTTGTCTTTCTGGGTATCACTTTGGGTATCATTTCTACACAAACCACTACCCCCAGTATTTCTGATCCACTGTCCTATATCTAATGGCTTCCATCAAATGTTTTGCTTCGATGTTTTCTTTTCCATCCAAATCAGCGATTGTGCGTGATATTTTTAGGATTTTATCGAATGATCGGGCGGAGAATTTGTATTTGTCGAACGCTAACTGTATTATTGAGTTTAGTTCGTCGTTTAATTTGCAGTATTTTCTAATTTGTCGGGTGTTCATTTGTGCGTTGGTTGTGATGTTTTCTTTTTCGAAGCGTTGTTTTTGGATTTCTCGTGCTGCTTCGACTCGTTTTTTGATTTGTTCTGATGTGTCGCACTTTTCATCTGTTGTGAGTTCGTCTAATTTTACTGGCGAAACTTCGACGTGAATGTCGATTCGATCGAGTATTGGGCGGCTGACTTTATTCAGATAGTTTGCGATTTGATTTTGTGAACAAGTGCATTCGTGGTTAGGATCGCCGAAGTATCCACACGGACACGGATTCATTCCTGCGACAAATAGGAAATTTGCAGGATATGACAAGGACGCGTTGACTCTTGTTATGGTTATGTTTTTCGTTTCAAGTGGTTGGCGCAACACTTCTATTGTCGATTTGGAAAATTCTGGAAGTTCGTCCAAGAACAATGCTCCATTGTGAGCGAGGCTGATTTCCCCTGGTTTTGGCACACGTCCACCACCTATAAGGCTGACTTGGCTCGCTGTGTGGTGAGGCGAGCGAAATGGTCTTGTGGTTACGATGTTTTTTTCTCCGAGTAATCCTGCTACGGAGTAAATTTTCGTGGTTTCCATTATTTCATCAAAGCTCATGTCAGGCAAAATCGTGCTGAGTCTCATTGCAGACATTGTTTTGCCGCTTCCTGGTGGTCCAATCATCAACAAATTGTGAAATCCTGCTGCTGATATTTCCATCGCTCTTTTGAGAAATTTCTGTCCTTTTATATCCGAAAAATCGACGTCGTATTGTATTTCTTGCTGCATGATGTCAATATCATCCAGAATTTTAGTTTCTTGTTCGCCATTCAAAATCCTGATGATTTCATCCAAGCTTTCCACAGCAATCTTTTCAATTCCTTTGACCATGCTGCATTCTTGTGCGTTTTGTTTGGGTATGTAAACTCTTTCGTATCCCAAATCTTTCAGTGACAACACCATGCACAACGACCCATTTACTGGATTCAATCGTCCGTCCAATGATAGTTCGCCGATGAACGCCCATTTATCTGAAAAATCTTCCACAACTCCCATTGATTGCAAAATAGCCATCGCAATCGCAAGGTCTAGCTGGGAACCTTCTTTTCTCAAATTTGCCGGCGCCAAATTAATCGTGATACGTTTCACAGGAAATCTGATTCCAGTGTTTTCAATTGCAGAGCGTACTCTTTCCTTGGATTCTTTTATAGAAGTGTCGGGAAGACCAACAATGTTAAACGAACGCAGACCATTCGCAAGGTCACATTCGCATTCCACGACATACCCGTTCAAGCCTTCCAAACAACACGTGTTTACTTTCGAATACATAATTTCTCCTTGTTACCTAATTATTAATGTGATTTCTATCGAAAAATGGACAACGCAATCCTATACATTGGTTGTTATGCTTGGACCATTTACACACAATGTCACTAGATTCCATCTCAACTCCCAAGTTTTCATTTGCAAATTGTATTGCATCTAATATTGATATGTAGGAATCTCTCTTGCAACAACGAGGGCCGCCGACTTCTCCTATAGATTCCAACGCTTTGGAAGTCATTTTGTTCGCCATTCCCCAAGTATTCTTCGCAAGTGGAGATGAGCCCGTGACAATTGACATAAAAATCCCTGCACTAATTCCTGCACCACACGCTCCCCAAAAACCACAAGTCCCACCAGGAACTTGCTTTCCACGAGTTCTCATTTCCTTCAAACTTTTGTTCAAATTAATATCTCCGCCAGCATTTTTGTAGGCAGTCAAAAGCGCCGCACCGACCATAATGTGATGTTCTGGGCCGTGCATGTGACAAAAAGATTCGTCCATCATTTGATCCATAATTTCGATTGGATTTTTCGATGTAGAATTCTTGCAAATCCCCCAAATCACATCCATTCCATCTGTGTGACATTCGTTACACACGAAGTGACCATCGACACATCTAGCATTGCTGAGTTCTTTTTTGTGACAGATTGCACATTCCATTTCGATGCTTTCATCCAAATATTCTAACGGTTTCCCGCACAACAGACATTCATCATTCATATTTACAACCCCTTATAATTTATTATCTATATTATATCACTGTATTTGGACAAATAAAAAAACGGTGCAGACAAATCTACACCGATACAATATTTTTATTGTTGAGATTTTTCCACGATTTCTTGTACAACATCGTCCTTTTCGAAAGCTTCCGAAACTCTCTTGATATTTGGATATTCTTTCCAAGATTTTGGAGTCATTTCGCTCCAACGAGTAAGAATATAAACGTAAGCATCCAACACTGTTTTCTTGTTTTTGTAAACGTGATCGCCATCACCAATCAAACGGTCCAAATGAGTCATCATTTTGTCGATAGTTTCAAATGATTTTTGTTTGATTTTATCAATCTCTGCTTCGTCAGTTGATGTTGTCAAGCCAGCTGGTACGAACAACGCTTCAAATGCTGGATGGAAATCTCCAGTCATAAAAGCCATTATTTCATCGAATTGGAACTTATCTTCAGGAGATTCGTCAGCTCCCAAATCTTTTTCAGGGTATTTGTTCAAAACGTAGCGAAGAATTGCAGCTAATTCGCTTCTCACAATGCCTTCTCCAATATCCAATGCTGGAACTGCTCCCAACGGATTGATTTTTCTGTATTCATCTGTTCCAAGTTGTACCTTTTCTACCTCGTAATCTGCGCCTGCCCATTCCAAAGCAATCCAACAAGCAACAGCGCATGTGCCTGGTGCGTAATATAATTTCATAACATTCCTCCTTTTGTTTCGCTGTAAATTGTATACCCTTTATTCTTTTTTAATAATCAAATTGATTAGGCGAATCAAATGGCGAATTTGAAAATTTGTATGACAAATTTCTCGGATAATTTTTTGAAAATTCAAATTAATGTGCTATAATAATCACAGAGTGTTTAACACGAAGGGGTACACCACCGCGGGTGTAGGTTTCCTTCGTGTTATTTTTTTAGGGGGGTGAAATATGATTACTGTAAATTCTGTCAAATATCCATTCGAAGAAAATTCTTCTTTGAGAAAAGTTCTTGAAGATTTGAACTTCAATGTGGAGTTGACAGTTTGCGAAGTGAACAAAAACCTCGTCAAAAAAATCGACTACGATAATTTTATCGTCACTGATAACGACGAAATAGAGGTGTTTTCATTTGTTGGAGGAGGTTAAAATGCAGGATATTTTTAAAAGACAAATCCCCGAACACACAGACATTTTCAGAAAATCCAAAATTCTAATCCTTGGCTGTGGTGGTTTGGGTACCAATTCATGCTTTTTACTTGCAAAATCAGGCATTGGCACCATCAAAATCGTGGACTACGACACAGTTGAATATTCCAATTTAAACAGGCAAATCTACAGACCAACTGATGTCGGCAAGTACAAGGTCGACGCGTTCAAGGAAATTTGCGATGATTTTTTGCCATTTGCAAATATATCTGTTGAAAACATCAAAGTTACTGAAAGTAACATCGACAAATTGACCGACGGCTACGATATTGTAATCGAAGCGTTTGACAATGAATACGCAAAGTCATTGGTGTTGGAACATTTTATCGGCACTGACAAAAAGCTAATATCGGTGTCTGGAATTGGTGGCGTGAAGAAAATTGATATAAAAATAAAAAAAATGAACAACATTGTAGTTTGTGGAGATTTCGAAACGAAAACAGACATTGGCTTGTACTATCCAAACGTGATGATGGCGGCAAGCACACAAGCTATAATCGCACTTAATTGGTTATTGGAGGAAAATAATGGAAGATAAATTGATTTT
>QWCQ01000848.1_pt1 | contig 15095 bp, 13 predicted proteins | sample 1972701 | NCBI WGS metagenome assembly QWCQ01 (sample SAMN09866704, study PRJNA288562) | Human gut metagenome isolate pre4_stool, whole genome shotgun sequencing...
AAAGTGAAATAGGAAAACATTCGGATGATGTTTTTGACTATGGTATAGGTATTGAAACGGTTGGATATGTTACGAGAGGATATGTTGGTTTAATAATATTTTTATTGAATTTTGCTATAAATTATGGGAACAGATCCCTAGACCAAGACCTACTTACAAGTCTTAAAAAAGATATGGAAAGTGCACACGATATCTTTGAAAATATTGTAAATAAGTCAACAAATTTATATCAAAGAGATAAAAAGAATATGCTATCAACTAAGATTGTCCATATAATAAGTTCTGGAGATTGCCTAGGAATTGCTAGGGAGGCCGTCTTAAAGATAAGTGAAACAACGAAAATACCAGCTATGTATTTTGAAGTTGAAGAATACCTCCATGGGCCAAACTTACAACTAACACCAGATTACACAATTGCAATAATTGATAACCTAGATGAGACAAGTGATAGGGAATATGAACTGTTTAAGGCCTTAAAACAAGTTACTGATAAGTGTTACTTTATAACTGATGGGCAAATAGATGATGAAAACGTTATAAATGTTAGATATGAAAATAAATTATCAAGGTTGATTTATTCTGTAGTGCCTTTCCAATTATTTTCATATTATGTAACAGAAACAATGAATACTTGGAAAGCCCATCCATTGATGGAAAAATTTGATGAATCGATAGTATCAAAAGCGAAGTAATGATTATAGGAGTTTGAAATGGGAAAAATATACAATTTTGACACAGAAAAATATTTAGAAGATGGATTTGCAACTTACCAAAAGAGAGAAGATGTAGAAAAGCTAGCAGTTCAAATAGCCAATGAAGGCTTTGACAATCTTTACCTTATGGGTATTGGTGGCACAGAATTTGAATTTTACCACTTATATTATATGCTAGATAAGTATTTTGACATAGATGTTCATCTAATAAGTGCAGCTGACTATTTCCTAAAGAAAGATAAAAAATTAAGTAAAAATTCTTTAGTAGTTACAGCAAGTTCAAGTGGTAATACTGTTGAATTGATTAGGGCTGTTAAAGAATTCCAAAAAAGAGAAGTTAGAGTTGTATCTTTCACCAAATTAGATTCTGAACTTGCAAAATACTCTACACACGTAGTTGAAGAAGCTGCTGTAACAGGGAAAGTAGAATTTTCTTACCTGCTACAAACCATTTTCTTATATCAAATATTAAATCAAATGGGTCAATTTGATGACTATGATGAATTTGCTGATCAATTAAAGGGTATCTTTAAAAGCTTAGTTGGAATTAGAGAAAAGTTTGATAAGAGAGCTGACCATATAGCAAGCAAAATCTATAACGCTGAGCATACTATATTTACAGCATCTGGTGCCCTTTGGGGAGAATGTTTACTATATTCAATGTGTATCTTAGAAGAGATGCAATGGATTAGAACAAGACCAGTAACAAGCTCTCTATTCTTCCATGGTACCCTAGAATTAGTAGAGGAAAACGTACCAGTATTTATTATAAAAGGAGAGGATGAATTTAGAGAACAAGATAATAGGGTAGAAAATTTCTGTAAAAAAATAAACGCAGAGCACTATGTATTCGATACTCAAGAATTTGCACTTAATGGTATTGACAACAAGTTTAGAAAATACCTAACACCTTGGATTGCAACTGCTCTCCTAACAGAAAGAATTGGAAGAAATTACGCTAAATACACAAACCACAACTTAGAATACAGAAGATATTATAGACAATTTGACTATTAAAAGGCTAAGTTATGAAAGTTTTATTAGTAAGTCACGCCTATATGGCAAAGGGCGTGAAATCAAGTGTAGAATTAATATTAGGCCCTCAAGAAAATTTGTTTGCCATGGCAGCTTATGTCGACCAGGAAGCTCCTTTTGAAAAGGATATAAAGAAATTTCTTGAGGAAAATAAAAATGACAAGTTAATAATAGTATCTGATCTTTTTGGCGGTAGTGTAAATAACGAGCTTATGAATCTTATCACTGATAAGGAAAATATAATACTTATTACAGGGATGAACCTTATCCTTGTAATGAGTGTTCTTTTAGCAAGTGAAGATACTATAGATGATGAAATTGATGAAATAATTGAAAATTCAAAAAAAGGAATCCTAAAATGTCTTGTATCAGATATAGAAGATGATGTAGAATTGGACGACTTTTAAGGAGATACCATGATAAAATTATTAAGAATTGACCACAGGCTCTTGCATGGACAAGTAGCCTTCTCATGGTCACAGAGCTTAGATGCAAATGCAATTTTGTTAGCGAATGATGAGCTAGTCCATGATAGGCTAAGACAAAATGTAATCAAATTTTCAAAACCTGCTGGAGTTAAGGTAATAGCTAAAACTATAGAAGATTCTATCAAGGCTATAAAGTCTGGGGTAACGGATAAATACAATTTATTTATTATAGTTGAAAGTATTGCTGATTGCGAAAAAATAGTAAATGCACTAGATATTAAAGAGGTAAATCTAGGAGGTACTTATCCTCACGAAGGCTATGATAAGCTTGCAGTTGCTGTTTATGCAAATGAAGAAGATAAAGATATACTAAGAAACATGATCTCAAAAGGCGTGGATGTATATATTCAAGGCGTACCATCTAGTAATAAGGTTGATGTAGAAGATGTAATTTAAAGGAGATTATATGTTACGAGAAACAATGCTTTTAGCACTTATAATGCTACTAGGTAGGGCGGAGTTCTTTCTAGGAACGGCTCTAATTCAAAGACCTATTGTTATTGGGCCACTAGTTGGACTTGTGCTTGGAGACTTTCAAGCAGGTTTAATAATGGGAGCAACTCTTGAACTTGCCTTTATTGGTGCAGTTAGTATAGGTTCTTATATACCACCAGATATGTTGTCAGGAACAGTATTGGGTGTTGCCTTTGCTATAAAGGCCGGAAGTGGTCCTGAAGCTGCATTAACCCTTGGTATGCCAATAGCTAGTTTGATGTTAGCTCTTAGGACAATAATAGGATCACCGTTATTAGTTGCTCTAGGTCACTTGGCTGATAAACACGTTGCAGATGGCAAATACAAGATGTTTAGCTTTGATGTTTTAGTAATTCCATTTTTTATAGAAATGATTACATCATGCGTTGTGCCTATTGCTTACTATTTTGGTAGTGATGCTGTAACAAATGCCTTGGGCGGCATACCTGAATTCGTTACAACAGGGATAGAAATAGCCACTGGAATGTTACCAGCTCTTGGTTTTGCTATGCTAGCACAAATGATAATGAACAAAAAGGTTGCTCCATACTTCTTTATGGGTTACTTCCTACTAGCTTACTTCTCAAATTCAGGATTAACAACCACAGGTATAGCTATATTCTCAATAATTATTGCAGCTATAGGCTTTTTTAAACAAGATGAAGTTCAAAACGTGGCCTATACTAGTAGTGAACAGGAAGGGTATGTGTTAGATGAATTTTAATAAGATAAAAAATCAAAATAGTATAATTACAAAAAAAGATTTAAGAAAATTAGGTTTCAGAACACTTCCAATGGAACATGCTTGGAACTATGAGAGAATGATGCACATGGGATATGCTTGGGCATTGATGCCTATTTTAAAGAAGCTATATCCTGATGATGAAAATTTCAAAGAAGCTCTAACAAGACACCTTGAATTTTACAATACAACCCCTTTTATTATTAGTTTCCCTCTTGGTATTTCTGCCGCTATGGAAGAGGAAAGAGCTAATAATATGGATACATTTGATACCAAATCCATATCTGAAGTTAAAACAGCTCTGATGGGACCTCTTGCAGGAATAGGAGATTCGATATTTTGGGGTACGCTAAGGATTATTGCTACAGGTATTGGTACATCTCTAGCCCTACAAGGAAATATCCTCGGACCAATATTATTTTTACTAACATGGAACATACCAAGTTTACTTTGTAGGTATATCTTATCATTTGTTGGTTTTAACCTCGGTACGGAAGTTATAACCCAGGCAAACGAACATGGGATAATGGAAAAATTAACTAAGGCAGCTTCAATAGTAGGTCTTGCAGTGGCAGGATCTATGACAGCTGAAATGGTAAATGTAAATATAGGTTTTAGCTTAGGATCAGGAGAAGCAGCTACAACAATCCAAGAAATATTAGATGGTATTATACCAGGCATTCCTACCTTGCTAATATTCTGGTTATCATGGGTCCTATTAAAGAAAAAAGTTAGTCCGCTAATTATAATGTTAATAATGTTGGCGATGGGATTGATAGGTGCTTATACGGGTATCTTGGCTGTGTAGTAAAAATAAAAAATAATGTGCTTATGAACTGACCCCCAAAAGTTAGGTATAAAAATTAACACATGGAGGTCAGTTTTTAAATTGGAAAAATATATTTAATAAGCTTATTATATCAATATTCTTTGCGGATCCCGGTTTTCTAATTTAAATTAACCTAAATGAAATTTCATGTGCTTATAAAAAAGATGTTTTATCAAATAAAATTATCTTTAGAATTATAAGTTAAGAGGATATGATTTCTGTAGCTATCTATAGAATCAATATCCTTGAAAATATTCGAATTCTAAAATACCATTTGAAGAGTTTATGAGTTTAGTATATTCTTTCTAGGTTAGTTTAATAATTTAAAAGAAAGTTATAAGAGAGGTTTTATGAAAAGTTTGGTATTTGATGTTGACGGAACAATACTAGATTCTATGCCAATGTGGCTGGATCTTGAGAATAATTTATTGGAAAAATATGGTTATAATATGGATAGTTTGGACAAAGATGTAAGAGATACCATAGAATCCCTTAGTATTGAAGGAATGAGCAAGTATATATCAAATACAATTGCTAAAGATATGACTTTCGAAGAAGTATATCATTATTTTCGAAGTTCGATAGATTACAAATACTCTAATGAAGTGGAAGCCAAAGAAGGTGCGATAGAGATAATAAAAAATCTTTATGATGAGGGAGTTCAACTATCAGTAGCCTCATCATCTAGTTCAGATTGCATAATCAAGGCTTTTAAAAGGATGGGTATTTATGACTACTTTAGCTTAATAGCAACTGCTGATAATACTGGACTTAAAAAATCACAAATAGAGTTTTGGACAATGCTTGCTAGAAAACTAGAAAGAGATCCTAGTCAAATTATCTTATATGATGACGCCCTATATGCCATTAAAATGGCAAAAAAAGTAGGTATAGAAGTGGTAGGTATAAAAGACTTTCCATGGAATGAAACAGACTGGGAAGAAATAGTAAGTATTTGTTCTTATACTCTTGATAAGGTAAGCGACATCAGATTAGATCAGCTAATTTAAAGATTTAAAAGTTATTTTTTTAAGACTTTTGTAAATGAATGTTCCACTAACTTTATGGTGCCATCTTAGAATGGCTATAAGGTATTTTATTAAAGATTTTGATCCAATCCTTAACTTTGTAAAAGAAAATTAAACGATGATTGCAATTTTCTTTTATACTAGTTGTAATTTTTCTTAAAGTTTCAATCAAACACGCAATTAAATATCACAAAAGAAGAGATTTTTGACAAAAAAAGTCCTGGCTTACTTTATCTAAGTTCCAGGACTATACTTTTATCCAATTTTTTCAACATTGACAAGAGGAAGCATATTCATTATTTCTTCTCTTGATGGGAGATCTAGGACTCTTGCTGTGGCAGAAGCACTGGCTACTGAGACCTTGTATGATTCTACTGGGTCGCCATCACGAACCATGGTTCCTACGAAGCCTCCTATCATGGCATCCCTGCAGGCAACAGTGTTTATTATTTCATTATCATCCTTTACTGGAGTTGATTCGTAGACATCATCTCCCACAAAGAACATTGATCCACTCGCACCGTAGGAGATTATTACGTATTTAGCTCCCATATTTACGAGCTTTTTCCCGTATGGGATGAAGTCTTTTTTATCTTCAATTCTTACATTGAATATTTCTTCTATATCTTCACCGTTTGGCTTAACGAGGATTGGTTTTTCCTTGACCATATCGAGTAGGTATCTTGCAGGTACGTCTGCTACGAAGTCTGCTCCGTTGGCTGTGGCTACTGATACAAGCCTTGTGTAGATGTCGTTATCGAGTCCATCTTCCATTGGAGGAACTGATCCACCGAAGATTATGGTATCTCCTTCTCTTACTCTTGATAGATAATAAACTAATTCGTCTACTTCCTCGCTTTTGATGGTTGGTCCTGGGAAGTTAATCATAGTTTCTTGATTGTTTTCGAAAAGTTTAATATTAGTTCTGTTGTGATTATCCATCTTTACGAAGTTAGTGCTTATGTTTTCATTTGTCAACCAATCTTTGATGAATTCTCCTTGAAAGCCTCCGACAAAACCTGTAGCTATGGTTGGGATTCGTAGGGAAGAGAGAATCCTTGATACGTTTAGGGCCTTTCCTCCTGGGAGGGATCTTTCTTGGACGATGTTGTTTTCGCCACCGAGATTGAGATTTTTGAGCTCAACAAATAAATCAATTGATGGATTTAGGGTTACGGTATAAATCATTATTCTTCCTTTTCCTTTCTTTTCTATTTCTTTCCTATATTTTTAACTTGCTTATACTTTCTATTATTTCTTCCATGTGCATGCCATGACTTCCCTTGACAAATACAAGAGAAGACTTAGTGATGAGGGATTTTAGTTTGTCTATGAGATCATTTTTGCTGGTAAAGTGGAAGATCCTATCCTTTGAGAAGTTCTCTAAGGCTCCCTCATACATATGCTTAGAAAGACTTCCAAAGAAAAGACAATAGTCGATATCCTTTGGGTCGATTTCTCTACCTACTTGGTAGTGAAGGTCATTTTCAGTTTCTCCAAGCTCTAACATATCGCCGAGCACGAGGATTTTACTGTCATAACCGCCTAGAAGCTTAGTTGTCTCAAGTCCACTTCTTAGGGATTGAGGATTTGACTTATAACAGTCATCTAAGACATCGAAGCCATCGAATTCTATCATCCTTGACCTATTATTGGCAGGAGTTACTTCAGAAAGTCCCTTTTTGATCTGATCATTGCTTAGACCAAGAAGGCTAGAGACTAGAACTGTAACTCCACCGTTGTAGATATTGTGGCTACCAAGTAGGGGAATGGTATAAGTTTCTCCATCATGAGAAAAGCTTACCTTACCTCTATTATCACCATAAGCTTTTACTACAAAGTCATTTTCATCCTCTTCTCCAAAAGATATGATTTTTTGTTTTACTTCATAGGTTGAGATTTCCTTTTTCATAGTAGGATCGTCACCATTGTAGATGAAATATCCTTCTGGGCTTAGGCCTTCTACGATTTCCATTTTGGCCTTTAGGATTCCTTCCTTAGTCTTGAGATTTTCTAGGTGACTATCTCCGATATTGGTAATAATTGCTATATCTGGTTTTGAAATACTGGTAGTAAGAGATATATCTCCGAAGCTATCTGTTCCCATCTCTACTATAGCGATATCTGTATCTTCTTCAAGGCTTAGGATAGTTTTAGGAACTCCTATTTCATTATTGAGATTTCCTATGGTTTTCTGGACCTTGTACTTTTCCTTGAGGACTTCATAGAGGAGGTCCTTGGTAGTTGTCTTTCCATTTGATCCTGTTATGCCAATGACTTTGGTATCTTTTAGCTCAGCCCTATAGGCTCTTGCCAAATCTTGGAGGGCTTTTAAGGTATCTTCAACCCTTATATAAGGGATGGATATGTTATTTTTTATCTTACAATCATGATCTGCGAGAAAGGCAATGGCTCCCTTATCCTCACATTCTTTGATAAAAAGTCTTCCGTCAAAGACTTCTCCGATTAGGGGAATGTAGAGATTTCCTTCTTGGATTGTTCTAGAATCAGAAGATACTCCCTTAATCAAAAGATCTGAATATTTTTCATCTGAGATTTCTCCGCCGATCATTTTGGCGATTTCGCTAAGACTTCTTTCTATCATCTTTGCCACCTTTCAAATCCATCTTCTATTAATCTATCCAAAACTTCCGCAAAGCTTTCATCATACATAAGCTCACAGAGTCTTGCGAAAAATGATGAAGGAGTAAAGCCAGGGAAGGTATTGATTTCGTTGACATAGAAATTATTATCCTTGCCTAGGAAGATATCAACTCTGGCAAAGCCTTCACAGCCACAAGCCTCATAGGCTCTTCTTACAAATTCTTGGGCTTCTTCTAGCTTTTCTTTTTCTAGTATATAAGGAAGAGTCTCCTTGGTAGATTTGGAAAAATACTTGGCATCGTAGTCGAGGAAGGTGTGATCTGAAATGTAGGCTGCAGGCTCTGATACATCTGGATTCATGTAGCCTACTACAGCAAACTCGATCTCTTGGCCTTCGATTAGTTCTTCTACGAGGACCTTTTTGTCATACTTTAGCGCTTCATCTCCAGCAGCTAGAAGTTCACTTTTGTTAGTAACCTTGCTTACACCAACAGAAGATCCATTAGCAGAAGGCTTTACTATAAGAGGAAGACCAATTTCTTCTATACATCTATCAGCGAAGGCATCGTCGAAACCATCCTTATTAGTATAGAGATATTTGGCCTGGCTTAGTTTATTCTTCTCGAAAATATCATTGCTTGTAACCTTGTCCATACAGATTGCAGAAGATAGAAGGCCATTTCCTATGTAGGCAATTCCTATAACATCTAGGAGGGCTTGGATGGTTCCGTCTTCTCCATATGTTCCGTGGACAGCAGGAATCACTATGGTTTTTGAATAATCTTCTTTAGATAGAGTGTCGAGGAAATTTGCTATAGACTTTGTCCTATTTTCCTTAACTTCCCTAACTAGGTCGAATTCATTATCAGTATCTATCTTATCGAAGGATTCAGAGTAAGCTCCTTCCTTATTAATATATACTAGTTTTATCTTATATTTTTCTTCATTTAAATTTTTGCTTATGTTAAGGGCGCTTCTTAAAGAGATATCATGCTCGCTTGAAGGGCCACCACATAAAATGTAGACATTAATCATTCTTTGCTCTCTTTCATATAAATTCTATGAAGATTATACTACTTTAGGAAATTTTGGGCTAATAATTAGGAGATAGAGGATAAGCTTAAAGAAAAAATCACAAGAGATTACATTTGTTACAATTTAATGGGCTAAAAGAAAGAGAAAAACGGTCGAAATTTGTTTTGATTATAGAAAAATTATGGAAAAAATTTAGAGATTTAATAAAATATTTGATGAAATTAGCTAAAAAAGCCCAAGGAAAACCTTATATTTCAATATTTCCTAGAAGACATTAAAAAAAATCATAATCTACATAATTTTTACACAATTAAAAGGTACAATAGGGCTTGTAAAAAAGAGTTGTTAATATTTTGTAACTATTATTACAAGTAAAATTAAATTTGAAAATTAGGAAGAGGATATAAATGAACAAATTCACAAAATACGCACTAGCAGCAGCGCTAGTACTACCGTCAGTATTTACTTTCGGATCAAAGGAAGCAAAGGCTGATAGAATTGAACTTAACACAGAAAAGGCTAAAGCAGTTAACGTAAGAAGTACTGCAGAAGAAAAGAACAATGTTAGTGGAACAATCAATGACGAAAACAAATCTTACGAAATTCTTGGAAAAGCTAATGGTTGGTACAGAATTGACTTCGAAGGAAGAGAAGCATTCGTAGGAACACCATGGTTTAATGTAAAAGCTGAAACAGAAGTTGTAGCTCCAGCAAACTTTAGAGATGAAGCTCAACTTTCATCAAATGTAATAAGCGTTCTACAAGAAGGCGATATAGTTGAAGTTATCGAAGAAGCAGCTAACGGATACGTTAAGGTTAAATTCGATGGACAAGAAGGATATGTATACAACAACCTTCTAAAATCATTCAAAGAAAGAAACGAGAAAGCTCAAAATAAAGCTAAAGAAGTAGCTCAAACAACAAATAATACTCAACAAACTTCATACCAAACATATGAAGAGCCAACATACACATACACAGAAGATGTATACTACGAAGAACCTTCAAGTGATTACTACTACGAAGATTCTTACGAAGAAGACTACTCTTCTTATCAAGGAGATTCAAACTGGGCAAAAGAATGGATAGCTCAAAGAGAATCTGGTGGATCTTATACAGCATACAATCCAGCAGGTGGATACTATGGTAGATACCAACTTAACCCATCTCTAGTTGGATACGGTGCAAGCCCTGCAGAACAAGAAGCAGCAGCAGACTCATACGTATACGGCAGATACGGTTCATGGGAAAACGCTCAAGCATTTTGGGCTAATAATGGTTGGTATTAAAGCAGCCTGTACGAAAACGCGTTAAGCTTCGCTTAACTTTAAGCTTGCTACCGCAAGCGGTTTTCGTGTTAAAAATTGCCCAAGCGGCATAGAGCGCCCAAATCAAGGGTCGTTTAACTGGCTAGTTGAGGACCCTCCACGGAGTGGTCGCAGGGCGAGCAGAAATAAAATCTAAGACTAAGACCTTGATGGTTTTAGTCTTTTTTTCTTGCACTAAAGTCCCTAGGGGCTATTTTTCTTTGCACTAATTAATAAAAGGGTAAAATTATTAGTAGGAAAAAGCTCATTAGGAGGAAAGAATGAAAGCTATACTAACAGTCATAGGAAATGACCAAGAAGGAATTATTTATAAGATTTCTAAAGTTTTATATGAATACAACATCAATATCCTTGATCTAAGCCAAACTATAATGGAAGATCAATTTGTAGGAATGTTTAATATCGACTTTACAAAGTCAAAGGCAGACTTTGCTGAAATCAAGAATGCCTTTGATAAGCTAGCCGATGCGAACAATCTCGAAATAAGAATCCAAAACGAAAAGCTTTTTGACGCTATGCACAGGATTTAATATGGATAAGAATAATATTATTGAAACAATCAAAATGCTAGATGAGGAAAATCTCGACATCAGGACCCTTACTATGGGTATTTCTCTTTTTGATTGTATAGACAAAGATTACAAAAAAGCATGTGACAAAATTTATGATAAAATCCTAAGAGAAAGCAAGGACTTTATCAAGACTTCCAAGGAAGTCTCTGCAATTTACGGAGTGCCAATCATTAATAACAGGATTTCTGTTACACCAATTTCTCTTATTGCGGCAGCGACAGACCTTGACGATTACACTCCCTTTGCCGAATGCCTCGACAGGGCGGCCAAGGACGTTGGAGTTGACTTTATAGGGGGCTTTTCTGCCCTAGTTCAAAAGGGCATGACCAAGGCTGATGAGATTTTGATTAAATCTATCCCAAAGGCCCTATCGACTACCGACCTGGTATGTTCAAGTGTGAATGTAGGCTCAACCAAGGCAGGAATCAACATGGATGCTGTAGCCATGTGCGGGGAGGTCGTAAAAGATTTGGCAGAAAGAACTAAGGATACAGATGCCCTAGGATGTGCCAAGCTTGTAATATTTTCAAATGCAGTAGAGGATAATCCCTTTATGGCGGGAGCCTTCCACGGAGTAAGTGAGGCCGATACAGTAATTAATGTCGGAGTTTCAGGTCCTGGTGTAGTAAAGGCTGCAATTTCAGGAAAGGATGATCTTCCTATTAATGAAATCTGTGAGATTATCAAAAAGACTGCCTTTAAAATCACTAGGATGGGCGAGCTTGTGGCAAGAGATGTCTGCGATAGACTTGGCAAAAACTTCGGAATACTAGACTTATCCCTAGCTCCAACGCCAGCAATTGGAGATTCTGTAGGAAGAATCTTGGAAGAAATCGGAATAGATAATGTTGGAGGACACGGAACAGTTGCAGCCCTTGCCTTGTTAAATGATGCAGTCAAAAAAGGCGGACTAATGGCAAGTGCTTCTGTTGGTGGACTTTCCGGAGCTTTTATTCCTGTAAGCGAAGATGAAGCAATGATTAAAGCTGCAGATGGAGGATTCTTAACCTTTGACAAGCTTGAAGGTATGACTTCTGTCTGTTCCGTAGGTCTTGATATGATTGCAATTCCAGGAAAGACAAGCTCAACTACAATAGCGGCAATGATAGCAGATGAGGCGGCTATAGGAATGATAAACGGAAAAACTACAGCTGTCAGAGTTATACCAGTAATTGGAAAAGATGTTGGTGAATACGCAGAGTTTGGTGGACTTTTGGGATATGCTCCAATAATAGATGCAGGAAATTCAAATTCGGATATAATGATTAAGAGGGGTGGACATATACCTGCCCCAGTTCATTCATTTAAAAATTAAGGAGTATTATATATGGAAAATAAGAACCCAATTGTAACTTTTGAGATGGAAAATGGAGATGTGTTTAAGGCTGAGCTTTATCCAGAAATAGCTCCAAATACAGTAAAAAACTTCATTTCCCTAGTCAACCACAATTTCTATGATGGAATAATCTTTCATAGGGTAATCAAAGGCTTTATGATCCAAGGAGGAGACCCAGAAGGAGTAGGAATCGGTGGCCCTGGTTATGCTATCAAGGGAGAATTTGCTGCAAATGGCTTTGAGAATAATCTAAAACACGATAGAGGAGTTCTCTCCATGGCAAGATCTATGATGCCAGATAGTGCAGGCAGCCAATTTTTCGTAATGCACAAAGACAGCCCTCACCTAGATGGCCAATACGCAGCCTTCGGCAGGGTAATCGAAGGAATGGATACAGTAGATAAAATAGCAGAAACAAAAACTGACTTCCAAGACAAACCAAAAGAAGACCAAGTGATGAAGACAGTAACTGTAGAAACTTTTGGCGTAGACTATGAAGAGCCAGAAACAATTTAGCAATATTTAAAGAAAACAGGCAAAATATCTGCTTTTTTTTTAACATAATATATATAATATGTTCTACTAAATATTTAGTTTTGTGGTATATTGTAATTGTAATAAATTGTCAGAACTAGGGGGACTGACGATAGGAAATAAAGTATTTTAAAATCACGATTAAAGGAGGAAATATGAATTGTAAAAAGAAATTTACGCTGTTATTATCAGCAAGTGCCCTATCAATGGCGCTAATGCTACCAGGAGCAGATACATCTTATGCCGTATCTGGTAACGATTTTAATGTTAATACTGGTTGGACTATGTCAGATGATATAACAACTGAGTTTACAGTCAAAAATGGTAATAGAGCTTTTTCAACAGGGAAAGCTTCAATAGATGATATAGGCGTAACAGCAACATTTGTTAAACAGGCTGATAGAAATGATGGAGCATCCTACTTATCTGCTAACGGAAATAACCAAGCAGCTTATGGAGCAACAGCTGGTATGTTTTATGGAAAACCAGATCCAGGATCTATTCCAGCTTTGGGGATGAATACCCAACCAAGTAATGGCGTTGGTGGTCCTTTAGGATCATGGCAAAAATATAACTCTGATGGAGAATATGAAGTAGGTAGTGTAACTTTTAAATTTGATAGAAAAGTTACAGACCCAATATTAGACTTATCAGGGTTAGGTGGCTATGTAAGTAGAGTTGGTTCATACCTTTCCAATGGACGAATGATTCTTGTAGGCTTGGGTTCATTTAACAGCACAAATTTACATCTTGCAACTGAAGGAATTACTGTAGAGCCATTAACCGCAAACTCAAATCTAATTGTGGATAATAATGTTATTCAAGTAAAAGACAGAAATACTTACACAAGAGCAGTAGTGGATAATGATGGATACAACTGGATTCGATTCCAAGATGGGAATGGAAGGCAGTACAATGTAAACAGTCCTTTACTAGCACCAGCAGGAACAGGAAGTGTTAAATTAAAGGGAACATTTGATAAAGTAACTTTCAAGTTATACCATCAAGCAACACCATATTCAAAGTTTCCAAAAGCACAATATGGTACGCATGATGCATATTTTGCAAATCAGATCGGAGGAGATCCAGCTAACGGAGATGGAATCAATGGTATGAACGTAATAAACACTGAAAGTGTTCATATTGGTGGACAATGGTTTAAAGGAGATCAAAACTGGGATTTATTTAGAGCTTCATTAAGACTTCCAAAACCATCATCAATTGGAGATAAAGTTTGGTTAGATGGGAACAAAGATGGTATCCAAGATCCTACAGAGAAACCAGCAGCAGGTGTAACTGTAAGACTTCTTGATAAAGATGGAAATCCAGTAAAAGACTTTAATGGAAATCCTGTAGAAGACCAAGTTACAGATGAAAACGGAAACTATAAATTTGAAAACTTGGCAGCTGGAGACTATATAGTAGAAATAGTACCAAATGACGGACAAAAATTAACCACTAAAAGTGCTGGTACAGACGCTACTATTGACTCAGACTTTGACAGCGAAACAAAGAAAACAGATCCAATCAAACTTGAACCAAACACAGAAGTAACTGACATAGACGCAGGTTTGGTAGAAGATGACTACAAGGTAGTTTATAAATTTGAACCTCTTGATGACGAAGTAACACCAAAAACACTACCAGAAGAAGTATTAAAACAACTTCCTAAACCAGTAGAAGAGAAAGCAGACGGCGATAAAGTTGATTCTCCAGAAAAAACAACTTTCAAAAATGTAGAAACTGATGAAGGAACTTGGTCATTTGAAAAATGGGAAAAAGACTCAGTAACTATTGATAAAGATACAATAGGTGAAGACCTCACAGAAGAAGTAACAGGCTACTGGAAATTTACACCAAAACCAAAAGAATACAAAGTAGACTACGAATTCCAACCATCAAAAGAAAAAGGAACACCAAGTGGATTACCACAAGGAGTATTAGATCAACTACCAGAAAAAGTAGAAAATCTAGAAGATGGTAAATCAGTTCCATCACCAAAAGAATTCACTCCAGTAAAAGATGAAGTGAACAAAGGAACATGGACATTTGAAGCGTGGGATAAAGAAACTGCAAAAATCAATGGAGCAGACGAACACGTAACAGGAACATGGGTATTCACAAAAGATGAAGAACCACAACCAACAGAATACAAAGTAACTCACGAATTCAAATCAGGAACAGAAGGCAAAGAATTACCAGAAGAAGTTACAAATCTATTGCCAGCTAACCAAGAAGGTAAAAAAGACGGAGACAAAGTAACTCCAACTCAACCAGAAAAAACAGAAGTACCTGTAGAAGGTGGAAAATGGGTATTCAAAAACTACGATAAGAAAGATGCAACAATAGATAAAGCAGATGAACACTTCGTAGGAAC
>QWCQ01000851.1_pt1 | contig 15026 bp, 16 predicted proteins | sample 1972701 | NCBI WGS metagenome assembly QWCQ01 (sample SAMN09866704, study PRJNA288562) | Human gut metagenome isolate pre4_stool, whole genome shotgun sequencing...
TAGAAGAGATCAATCGTCGCCCGCGTAAATGTTTAAACTGGAAAACGCCTTATGAGGTTTACCATTCAGTAGAGTTGCACTTGACTTGACAATTCAAGGGGAAAAATTCCATTAGGTACGAATGGCGGGATCCATGTGAAGAATAATAAATGATACGGCGAGAAAGATCGCCGAGAGCCAAATGGTCTTCAGGCCCATGAGAGAAAAGCACAGGCCGCCGATTAAGGCGCCGACGAAAAAGATGCCTACGATAAAGAGCACGGTGCGGCTCGTCTCCTTGTGGACGGCGCCCTTCGTGTGGTGGTAGCCCGCCAAATTGTGCATGATCGTGCGCACATTGCCCACGCACATGGTGGTGGCGGCGTTAATGTCTGCGAATTTTCTGAAGGTGTTCACCTGCATGCCGCAGGAGAAGGCCATCATGCTGTTTGCTACACTGTCAAGCTCCCCGGAGAGAAAGCCTACCACGACGAGAATCGCGATCTCCGTAGCCAGAATGCGCTGCTTAAAGTGCAGGCCTATGCGCCTTTTTTGAGAGAATGCCACGCGTCCGGAGACATAGACTCCGAGGGCGAAGGATGCGATTTGAATAAAGTAGCGGAGCATGGCAGGAAAATTTCCCTCGGCCAAGTTAAAGGCCATAAGTACCACATTGCCCGTGAGGGCGTTGACGAAGACTTTTCCCCGAAGGGCGTAGGAGTAGCCGTCTTGCAGGCCGCCGGCCAAGGTGAGAAAGGTGGCGAAGAGCAGGGATTCGGACCAGGTCTTATCCTTCATAAATCCCTCGCATTCTTTCGATTAAATCCTTGTACAGAGGAAGCATATGGGCTTCCGATACGAAGGTATCCAGTTCCCTTATAGGCACCCACTTGCGATTGTCCTTCACCTCGAGCAAAGTGTCGTCTTCGTGGCCCACAAAGCCGTAGCAAAAATTAATGTGGAAGTGGCTGTCCACGGGCTCCCCCTTTCGCAGGTGGGCCGCCACGGGCATAAGCTCCATGGCCAGAGGCCCTCCTGAGAGGGGCTTTACATAAAGAATCCCCGTCTCCTCGTAAAGCTCACGAAGGGCCGAGTAAAAGAGCGCCTCCCCTTCTTCCACGTGGCCGCCGGGCCAGGAGAAGGATTTGTAGATCGGATGATAGATCATTAAGAGCTTATCCGCCTCGAAATCCACCACCATGGACGAGGTGGTGTAGTGGTAGGGCGCCGCGCGGTTCGTGGCGATAAGGGAGGGATCCAGGCGCAGCAGATGCTCCCTGTCTTCGGCTTCTTTTTCATTTTTCGGTTCGTAGGATTCAATCCATTCCATAAATAACCTCCAGTGCCGGCGAAAAGGCCGACGGTACGGCGTACGTATTTTTCAGCGCTTCTTTTGTGGCCCAGGTGCGGTCGCCCTCCGCGGCAAACAGAGCCTCCACCGGCGCGTAATAAACCCACACATTCCATATGCGGTGGCTGAAGACGTGGCGGTATTCGGCCACCTTCTCCGGTTTTTTCGCGACGAAATCCGCCTCTGCCAGTCGCTTCATCACATCCTCCGGCCGAATGTGGCCCTCTGCCATGGGAAAGCCCCACATGGATGCCAAGAGTCCGCCGGTGCGCTTCTCGATTAAAAAGCGGCCCCCGAGATCGATAAGAAGCACCGTCACATCCTCTTCTTTCTGCTTCTTCTTCGGCGTCCTTCTCGGGTAGTCTTCGGCGCAGTTTGCATGATAGGCCATACAATCACCCTGAAGAGGGCAATCGCCGCAGGCCGGGGAGGTGGGCGTGCAGATCTTGCTCCCGAGATCCATCATGGCCTGATTAAAATCCCCGGGCCGATCCCGGGAAATGGCCTCATTGGCGAGCTCAAAGATCCGCCGCTTTCCCGCCGCCTTGTCGATCATCTCATCGATCATATAGAGGCGGCTGAAGATGCGAAGTAAATTCCCGTCCACCGCCGCCACCGCCTCGCCGTAGGCGATGGATGCAATGGCCGCCGCCGTGTAATCGCCGATGCCAGGAAGGGCCTTTAAGCCCTCAAAGTCTTCGGGCATCCCATCCCGGGCCACGATCTTTGCCGCCGCCATTAAATGCTTCGCCCGGCGGTAGTACCCGAGGCCCTGCCAATGCTTTAGAAGAGCCTCCTCCTCCGCCGCGGCCAAATCCTTCGCCGTGGGAAAGGCCGCCATAAAGCGCTCGTAATATGGAATCACCGTCGCCGACTGGGTTTGCTGAAGCATAATTTCAGAGACCCAAGTGGCGTAGGGATCCTTCGTTTTTCGCCAGGGCAGCCCGCGATCCTTGGGGGCGTACCAGTTTAAAATTTTTCTCGAAATACACATGAAGCTATTATAACAAAAAGGCTCGAAAGGTCTATATTGACGGGATTTCCTAAGCATGTTATAGTTAAAAAGGATATCATACAGAAATAATCGGATATAGGAGGATGTTTGAATAGATGAATGCATTATTAAAAGTAGAAGGCGTGCGCGCCTCTGCAGGTGAAAAAGAAATATTAAAAGGCATGAACCTGGAGGTCAACAAAGGCGAAGTTCACGTCATTATGGGCCCCAACGGCAGCGGGAAATCCACCCTGGCCAATGTGATTATGGCCAACCCCGCCTACACCATGACCGAAGGCAAGATTTACTTCGAAGGGGAAGATGTCTCCGACGAATCCACGGACAAGCGCGCCCGTCGCGGCTTGTATTTAAGCTTCCAAACCCCCTACGAAATTCCGGGGATCAGCGTGGAAAACTTTATTCGCCAAGCCCTTCTGGCTCGCGGCGAAAAGACCTCCATCGTGAAGTTTAAAAAGGCCCTGGAAAAGAAAATGGAACTTCTGGACATGAAGCCGGAATACGCAAGCCGCTATTTAAATGTGGGCTTCTCCGGCGGGGAACGGAAAAAGACGGAAATCCTTCAACTCTTAATGCTCGATCCCAAGCTCGCCATCTTGGACGAAACGGACTCGGGTCTCGACGTGGATGCCGTCGCCACCGTGAGCCGTGGCTTAAAGGAATATTTGGACGGCGAAAAATCCGCCATTATTATTACGCACCATAGAGAAATTCTGAAGGAAATCCACCCGGATTTCGTTCACGTCATTAACAACGGCCGCATCGTCACCGAAGGCGGCGACGAAATCATCGACCGCATCGAAGAAGAAGGCTTCGGCTGGATTAAGGATGAGCAACATGCGTAAGAAGACAGAAATTCAAGACATGGACCGGGGGATTTACGACGAGAGAAATCCCTTCACCTATCGAAAAAAGACGGAACAGGGCTTAAACGAATCCATCGTGCGCCAAATTTCCGCCGAAAAAAACGAACCGGCCTGGATGCTTGAAAAGCGTCTGGAAGCCTTAAAGATATTTAACGAAAAGGAAAACCCGAGCTGGGGACCGGATCTGTCGGAAGTGGACATGGACAAGGTCATCACCTACATTCGTCCCGACGCGGATTTGGCCGCCGACTGGAACGACGTGCCGGAAGAAATCCGCAGCACCTTCGACAAGCTGGGCATTCCCGAGGCGGAAAAAGAAGCCATGCTCTCAGGCGTCGGCGCCCAATACGACTCGGAAGTAGTCTACCACAGCATTCAACAACACCTGTTGGACCAAGGGGTTATTTACACGGACTTCGAAACGGGCCTCCACGAATACGAAGACATCGTGAAGGAATACTTCGGCAAGTGCATTAACCCGAGTTTGCACAAATACGCCGCCCTGCACTACGCCGTATGGAGCGGCGGCAGCTTCGTCTACGTCCCCGAAGGCGTGGATGTGGACGTGCCTCTGCAGTCCTACTTCCGCTTAAACGCCCCGGGGGCCGGTCAATTCGAGCACACCCTTATCATCATCGAAAAAGGCGCCAAGTGCCACTTTATCGAAGGCTGCTCCGCACCGAAATACAACGCATTGAACCTGCACGCCGGGGCCGTTGAGCTCTTCGTCAAAGACGACGCCACCCTGCGCTACTCCACCATCGAAAACTGGTCGAGAAACATGTACAACTTAAACACCAAGCGGGCCATCGTGGGCAAAAACGGCAAGATCCAATGGGTCTCCGGCTCCTTCGGCTCCAAGGTGAGCATGCTCTATCCCATGAGCGTCCTGGCAGGAGACGGCGCGCAAAACGAATACACCGGCATCAGCTTCGCCGGGGCCGGACAAAACATCGACACCGGCGCCCAAGTTATTCACGCGGCCAACGACACCAAGAGCTCCATTCAATCGAAATCCATTTCCAAGGGCGGCGGCATCGGCGTCTACCGCGGGCTCGTAAAAGTGGCGGACGACGCCAAGCACACGAAATCCACCGTCTCCTGCGAATCCCTCATGCTCGATGATTTGAGTCGTCAGGACACGATTCCCGCCATCGACATTAACAACCGGGACGTGGACTTCGGTCACGAGGCAAAAATCGGCCGCATTTCCGACGAGGTCATCTTCTACCTTATGACCCGCGGTATTCCCGAGGAAGAAGCGCGGGCCACGGTGGTTCGGGGCTTCGCCGATCCCATCGCCAAGGAACTGCCCCTGGAATACGCCGTCGAGATGAACAACCTCATCTCCTTGGAATTAGAAGGGAGCATCGGCTAATGAAGGCACACAAGGGAAATATATTAGATTATAAAACCTACTCCTATTTAAATGTAAATGAAGTAGAAGTTGAAGGAAGCGAGATAAAAGGCGACGAACAAGCTTCCGCTGCCGAAGTCTTTAAAAATTACGATTACGGCATCAGCAAAGAAATGGTGGAACATCATGACATGAACTCCACGATCGCCAAGCGATATAATATTACGTGCACGAAAGATCTCGGCGTCAACAGACTGGACGGCGACGGGGACGAAATCGTAACCTTAGATTTCGATGTAGCGGAAAATGCCCACTTTAACGGTTATTTCGCATCGAAAAAGACAGGCGGCTATCGCTCCGCCCTCGTGCGCATTCACGTAAAGAAAAAGGCAGTAGCCCGCTTATATTTCGTCAACATGGACGCGAGCGAAGTGGCCAACTACCTTTCTCTCGGCGCCATCGTCGAAGAAGGAGCGAAACTTGATTGCTACATCTTCCACATGGGAGACGGCGATGAAACCAGCAATGTGAAATGCTATTTGAAGGGCGAAAACGCCCTCGGCAATATTCAATCCATCTATCTCGGAAAAGGCGGCCAATCTTACGATTTGGTTTACGACATGATTCACGAAGGAATCGATACCACCTCGAACCTCGTCGTGGACGGTGCCCTTATGGACAATGCCTATAAGGTATTTAAGAGCCGCATCGACTTTTTGGAAGGATCCAAACACAGCCGGGGCAACGAAGAGGAATTTGCCATTCTCCTGGATTCCACGGCCCGAAGCCTTTCTGTGCCGGCCCTGTTGAGCCATGAAGACGACGTGGAAGGCAACCACGCCGCCAGCGCCGGAAAATTGGATCAGGACATGCTCTACTACTTCCTCACTCGCGGCTTCGATACGGAGACGGCGGAGCGCATGATTATCGACGCGAAATTCGCACCGGTCATCGACGCGGTGATTTACGAAGACGAACGCAAAGCCATTTACGAGGAATTGGAACGGATTATGGGGAGGCGCCATCATGTTGCAAAGTAGTGAAATCAGAGAAATCCGCAAAGACTTTCCCTTCCTGGAACTGTCTACGAAAGAAAAACCGCTGGTCTATTTGGATTCGGCGGCCACGACGCAAAAACCGAGACAAGTCATCGAAGCCATGAACCGCTACTACAGCTATGAAAACGGCGGGCCCCACCGCGGCGCCCACCGCCTGTCCATGGCGGCCACGGAAGTCTACGAAGGCGCTCGGGAAGCGGTAAAAAACTTTATCGGGGCAAACAGCGTGGAAGAAATCGTCTTTACCAGAAATGCCACGGAAGGGCTCAACCTTCTCGCCTACTGCTGGGGCCTTGAAAACCTCAAAGAAGGCGACGAAATCGTCCTGTCCATTATGGAACACCACGCCAATCTCGTCACCTGGCAATACGTGGCGGAAAAAACCGGTGCGAAACTTGTGTATCTCTACATCGACGAAAACAAAGAGATTCCGAAAAAAGAAATCGAAGAAAAGATTACGGCCAAGACCAAGCTTCTCGCCATTACCCAATCCTCCAATGTTTTGGGAACCATGCCCGATGTCAAGGCCATGATCGCTTATTTGAGAAAAGTAAGCCCCGAAGCCAAGGCCGTCGTCGACGGCGCCCAAGCGGCACCCCACATGCCCGTGGATGTGAAAGATCTGGACTGCGACTTCTACGTCTTCAGCGGCCACAAAATGCTGGCGGCCATGGGCGCAGGGGTCCTCTACGGCAAGCTCAACAATTTAAACGCCATGAAGCCCTATATGTACGGCGGCGACATGATCGAGTACGTCTACGAAGACCATTCCACCTTCCTGAAGGCCCCCGGACGCTTTGAAGCCGGCACCCAAGATGTCGGTGCCGCGTCGAGCCTTCCCGTGGCCATCGATTATTTAAACGCCATCGGCCTCGACAAGATCCACGAATACGAAAGCTACCTCGTGGACTACGCCTACGACGCCATGAGCCAAATGGACGACATTACCATTCTCTCCCGCCCCACCAACCCGAGAGGCGGACTCATTACCTTTAACTTTAAAGACGTCCATCCCCACGACGTGGCATCCATCTTGGATTCCAAGGGCATCGCCATTCGAAGCGGCCACCACTGCGCTCAACCCCTGCACAGAAGCTTCGGCATTCACTTCTCCTGCCGGGCAAGCTTTGCCGTCTACAACACCATCGAAGAAGTGGACTACTTTATTAAGAATCTCGACGAAGTAAGGAGGTTGATGGGTCTTGGCACTCGATGATATTTACACCACGCTCATTATGGAAGAGTCCCGCTCACAGCACAACAAAGGGGATTTGGAAAACCCGGACTTTAAAGAGCTGGGCCACAACCCGAGCTGCGGCGACGAAATTACCCTGCAGATCAAGCTGGACGGCGACGTGTTGAAAGACCTGTCCTACACAGGCGAAGGCTGCGCCATCTCCCAAGCGTCCACCTCCATTATGATCGACACGGTGCGTGGAAAGACGCGAGATGAAGCCGTGCACTTGGCCGACACCTTTATCGGCATGATCAAAGGCGTCTCCCTCACGGAAGAGGAAGAAGACGCATTGGAAGACGCCATGGCATTCGAAGGCATTTCCAAACTGCCCGCCCGGGTGAAATGCGCCGTGCTTCCCTGGTACACCTTAAAAAACATTCTGGAAAAATAATTTGAGCCGCCTCGCGCGGCTCTGTTTTTTTATAAAACAGACTAAAAAACGATAGAAATAAAGAAAAAAGAGAAGAAAAAAATAAAAATTATAATTAAACGGCGGTTTATGTGGTATAATCTGAATAACTACTTATAATTAGGAAAAGATTAGAAACAATCTCTTTCGGGCTGCGTAAAAGACACGAGGAGGCACATATGGAATCCAGAGAATTTTTATGGTCCTATTGGAATTTAATCAAGGACGCGTCGGATACAAAAATCGCCTTAACGGACTACTTTTCTAAAACCTATGAACTGACACAATTGCAATTTCTCGTCATGGGCCAGGTGGACGCTTTGGAAGACACATCCATTCGCTCCATCGCCAAGTCTCTGCGCCGGGACCACGGAAATATTTCCAAGATCTGCACCGTGCTTGAGGAAAAAGGCTTCGTCTACCGCAAGCGCTCGGAGGCGGACAGCCGCATCGTGAATATCTACCTCACGAAACAGGGCGAGGACTACATCGGGGAATTTCGCGCCGTCGTGGCGCCCTTTATCGACAAATTGGGCGACTACCTCACGGACGGAGACATGCGCTTTCTCTTAAAGAGCATGGAAAACATCAACAAATTGCTCAATGAGTCGGAGGATGTGAAGGCCATTCGCAGAAAAGAACTGCCGCCCTGCCGACAACCAAACGAAGAGTAAGAGGCCTCCGCGATTGCGGAGGTTTTTTCATTGTGTCAAATCCATGTCATCGCAAAGTTCCGGGGGAATTTTCTCCGTCATGAATTATAATAGAGGGAGAAAGGAGAGGACATGAAGAAATTTTTCAAACTCAGCGTTTTTTTACTTATTTTTTCCATGCTGTTGCCTACGGCGGCCCACGCCCAAGGGGTGCGGGCGGTGAAAAGCCCTCAGGCCCTTCGCATCGACGGCGAACTCACAGACCTCAGGGGCTACAATGTAGGCGGCTACAATTACTACCGCCTCCGGGATTTGGCGCAGGCCTTAAGGGGCAAGGTGGATTTCGATCTTAAGGGCGACAACAAAGAGATCGTCGTGGACTGCACGAAGACCTACACCCCCATCCCCGGCGATCAAACCGGCGGCGCCGTGGAGCGGGGCGTCTCGCAACAAATGCGGCTCACGGTCATCGGGGAGCATCCCGCGGAACTCGTGGAAAATGCCTTTAATGTTCGCGGCTACAACTACTTCCGCCTCAGAAGCGTCGGCGCCCTTTTGGGCTTCGACGTAAGCTATGACAAGGCGAGAAATGAAGCGGTGATCACCACAAAAGGGCCGGCTCCCGCGCCGAAACCGACGCCTGTCGAGCCTCAAGGCCGCGTCATTTTAGGTAACGAGCGGCTCTTTACGGAGTACAATCAATTAATCGACAACAAGCGGGTGGGCCTCATCACCAATCAAACGGGGGTGGACGCCAATGGCGTTCCCGTAGCGGAAAAGATCAGGGCCTATCCCAATGCGAAACTCGTGGCCCTTTACAGCCCGGAACACGGGCTCGACGGCAAGCAAACCGCCGGAGCCTATGTGCCGAGCTACTTCGACAAGAAGATGAATCTGCCCGTCTACAGCCTCTACGGCCCGACGAGAAAGCCCTCTCGGGACATGCTTAAGGGCGTAGACGTTTTGGTCTACGACATGCAGGACATCGGCTCGAGAACCTACACCTACATTTCCACCCTGCAAAACGCCATGGTCGCGGCGAAGGAAAACAACATTTCCATCGTGGTTTTGGATCGGCCCAATCCCCTGGGCGGGAAAATCGTGGAAGGCTTCCTGAGAGAAACCCGCTTCAAATCCTTTGTGGGCATCGACAAAATGCCCATGGCTCACGGCATGACCGCCGGAGAATTGGGGCAGTTCTTTAATCGGGAAATCGGCGCCGACCTCACCGTCGTGCCCATGAAAAACTGGACCCGGAACATGGTATGGCAAGACACGAGCCTGCCCTTCGCCCAAACGAGCCCGAACATTCCCAATTTGGAAAGCGCCTTTTTGTACATGGCCACGGGAAGCGGCGAGGAAACCGGCATCGGCCAAGGGGAATACTTCCGCTGGGTCGGCGGCAGAAATATCAATTCCAATGAATACGCCCGAAGGCTCAACGGGGCGAATCTGCCCGGCGTCACTTTTACCCCCGCGCCGAAAGGCAAAAGAGGCGGCGTGCGCCTCAAGGTCACGGACTGGCACACATTTAATCCGGCCCGCACGGGGATCTACACCCTGGCTGTGGCCAATCAAATGCGGCCCATCAACGTACCTGCCTGCAAAAAACCCTACTCCATGTTTTATCTCGTCCAGGGATCGGAAGAAATCGCCCGCCTCTTCAGGGCCGGTGCGTCTCCCGAAACCATCGTGAAGGCCTATGAAAAAGACGTGAACGCCTTTAAGGCCCAAAGAGAACCTTATTTACTTTACAAATAAAAGAAGCCTCCGAAATGTATCGGAGGCTTTTTACATGGCGTCAATCGTTTTTCACATCGCTTTGCAATTGTCGGCGCACGTCCTTCACCGGGGCCATAATCACCCGCCCCGTGCCGCGATAGGCGTTGACCAGGCCTTCGCCGCTTGCCGCGGAGCCGACCAAGCTCTTGCCGCTTCGCTCCACGGTAAATTCCAAGCTGTTGGACCAGGCCAGGGCCAAATTGCCGTCGATCTTCAGCACATCGTCCACGAGATCGATGACGATGAGCTCTTCTCTCGGCACGGGGGATTCCAGGCACACGACGCCTTCGCCCTTTAAGCTCAGATTAAACAGACCCATGCCGCCGAAAGCGGAGGACACATTGGTGCGGGCCACGATTTTTTGTTCGAGTTTTCCGTCACAGGCCATAAAGAGGCCGTCTTTTAAAATGATGGCGCCGTTCCAATCGGTGAGGTCTTCCAGAAGAATGTACACATCCGTGGGCTCGAGGCAAAGCCTGCCCGTGCCCGTGTATTCCGGCTTAATGGCGCTTTCGCCGGAGAGGCCGCCCTTTACGGCCTTGCCGAAAAAGTCTTTGGCGCCCTTGATCCCCGTGGTGGCCTTCACATCCCCCAGCATCCACTGCATGGCGCCGGGTTGGATGGTGACATCGCCCTTGGAAAGATCGCAGTACACTTGGCGCTTTCTTACGTTCATTTGCGAGGCGAAGTAGGCCTCCATGGCCTCTTCCCTGCGCACGGAAAGGTCTCGCTTGTATTCCAGCACTTGAAAGGGCCCTTTTTCTTCCACGATGCGAATGTCGTCGTTGTCGGTAAAATTGTGAATGGTAAACATAGTCGCTCCTTTATCTTTGGAAATAGCGATCCAGGGCCCGCGATATGCCAATGGCCATGGCCTCTTGGTAGCTCGGATCGTTGAGTTTTTTGTCTTCCTCGGGATTGGACATGTAGCCGCACTCGATGAGACTCGTGGGCATTTGGGCGAAATTGGTGCCCGTCAAGTCGTCTCTGGCGATGGCGCCTCGGGGCTTGGCCGAGGTGGCGGCGGCCATTTCGCTTAATATCAGCTCCGACAATTGCATGGAGGCGTCGCTTAAATGGCCCACGTCGGGATTGTTCTTCGACGGGTAGTAGGTCTCGATGCCCTGAACCGCCTTCGGCCCGCCGTTGGCGTGAATCCTCAAATACACTTGGGCGCCGGAGGCATTGGCTATGGCCGCCCGCTCCTGATTGGAAAGATTCACGTCGTTGGAATCGCGAATCATGACCACGCGGTAGCCCGCCGATTCCAGCTTCTGCTTCAGGCAGCGGCTGAAATTCAAATTAAATTCGTATTCGCCGATGCCCGTGGCCACGCCTCGGGTGCCGTCTGCCACCTTCGCCTTCATTTGATTCGACGAGGGGGCGATGGTTTCTTTCTCGGGATTGCCCCGGGCCTGGTGGCCGGCGTCGATGGCCACAATGGGCCCCGTGCCTGCGGGCACCTGCGGCTGCGCCTCACTTGTCTTTTCGGCCGGTGTTTCTGCGGCGGCTTGCGGCATTTCTTTTTTTATGTTCTGCGGCGGAATTTTCTTCGCCGCTTCTTTTTTCCGCGCTTCCTGTCTTTCCTCGCGCCGCATCTCATCAAGCCTTACCTGGTGAATTAGCTCCGCTTCGGTTTTTGCGGCATAAATTTTCAGGCCCGTGGCCGTCACCAGAAGGAGAAGGAGGGCGCCGATGATCCATTTTTTCATGCTTCGCTCCTTTTCTCCCATTTTACCACAGATCTTTGGAAAACTTTTGAGTTCCTCACTCCTCTATTTGGTATAATGTAGCTTTGTAAGGAGGCAGTATGAAGAAGACATCCATCGCCAAATCCACGGTGCTCATTATCTTATTTTCCCTTATCGGAAAAATGATGGGTTTCGTCCGTGAGTCCATGGTGGCCGCCATATTCGGGGCGGGTTTTGAAAAAGACGCATTCGTCGCCGCCCAATCGGCTACATCGACGGTGAGTATGTACATCGTCATGGGGATCAGTACCGTCTTTATCCCGAGCTTGCAGTCCGTCTATTCCAGATACGGCGAAGAAGGCAAGCATAAATTTACAAACAATATCTTTTCAATCGTAAGTCTGCTTACGATTTTAATCATGATTTTAGGCATTGTGGGGGCGCCCCTTCTGACCATGCTCGTGGGCCCCCGCTTCGATCCGCGGACGAAGGCCCTTACGGTGCAGCTCATTCAACTGGGCATGCCCGTCATCGTCTTTTCCGCCTACGAGGGGATATTCACCGGCTATTTGCACTTCCACAACCGCTTCGGCATCGCCGCGTCGGTGCCTATTTGGCTGAACTTGGTGTATCTGGCCTATCTTTTGATCTTCTCCACGAAATTCGGCATCTACGGGCTCACCATCGTCTCCGTCCTCGCCGTGGTGGCGGAATACATCTGCGTCTGGTACGGCTCCCACCGGGTGGGCTACCGCTTTCAGCCCATGCTGGATCTAAAAGACGAGCACACGAAGCAGACCCTGCTCTTGGCCATCCCCGCCATTATTACGGTCAGCGTCAATAACATCAACACCTTGGTCAACCGGGCCCTGGCCTCCGGCCTCGCCTCCGGCTCTATGAGCCGCCTGGACTACGCCAACAAGCTGAACGTGTTGGTTATCGGGATCTTTATTACGGCCATAACCTCGGTCATCTATCCTGCCATGAGCAAGGCCTTCGACGAAGGCGAAATGGAAAAGGGCAAGCGGATCATGAACGGTTCCGTGCGCTCCGTGCTCCTCATCACCATTCCCGCCATGGCCGGGCTCATCGTTTTGGCTCAGCCCATTGTGGAGCTGGCCTTTATGCGGGGGGTCTTTACCCAGGCCGACGCCGACGCCACGGCGATCTGTCTCCGCTTCTATACCTTGGCCCTCGTGTCCATTTCCGTAAACAATGTACAGAACCGGGTCTTCTACAGTTTGGAAGACACGAAGACGCCCTTCTATCTCGGCGTGGTCAATGTGCTCTTTAACGTAGGCTGCAATCTGATTTTGGTGCGCACCATGGGCATCAACGGCCTGGCCCTTTCCGTGTCCATCGCACAAACCGTGGTCACCTGGGTGTCCTTCACCATGCTGAGGAAAAAAATCGGCCACATCGGCATGCGGAGCTACGTAAAGATCACCATAAAAACCGTTATCGCCTCGGTCATTATGGGGGCCTTCGCCTACTACTTCTATTTCGGCGGCATCGCCCTTTTAGGCAATGTGGGCAATGGCATCAAACTCCTTCACTTCACCCTGACCGTTGGGCTTTCGGCTCTTCTCTACTTCTTTATCCTGGACCTCTTGGGCTTAAAGGAAGTGAAGGACATTAAAAAGATCGTGGCCATTAAGTTTCTGAAGAAAAAAATCGCGTAACAGAAAGGATCACCATGAAAGCTACAAGCGCCCGCTTAACCGACGCCGCCATGACCTATGTGAAAAAGAAAAACCTCACCGCCGTCTCCGTGGACACGCCGGAGATGGCCTGTTGCGGCGTGGCCGATGTCATGAGCGCCACCGTGTCCAAGGGCCTGCCGAAAAAAGATCCCGTCGTCTACAAAAAATGCGAAGATCGCGGCGTGGCCATTTACTACCCCTACTACACCCAAGTGGAGGGAGACTGCATCATCATCGACGCGGAAAAAATTCTCGGCATTACGCGGCTCTTCGTGGCCAACGGCATCATGGAAATATAAATTGCGGCACCTGCGGGTGCCGTTTTTTGTACCGCTCGGAAGGAAAAACACACCGCCTGTCGGAAAACAGCGGCAATTATTCGCCCCGTCATTTACTCTATGCATAGGAGGTGCGACATGAAGGTCGAAATTATTTTGGACGAGACCTGTGAGCGGCCACAGGTGAAGATTTATACCAAGGCCGTGACGGAAGAAGTGGAAAAGATTCGCGATGCCCTCACCGCCGTGGGCATCGAAAAGATCGTGGGACAAAAAGGCGACGAGGTCTTTCTCATGGACTACGGCGATATCCTGCGGATTTACGCCCAAGACAAATCCGTCTACGCCGTGGCGGGCGGGGAGATTTATCGCCTCAGGCTGAGCCTTTCCGCCTGCGAAGAGCGCCTCAGGGCCCACCGCTTTCTCCGCGTGTCCCGATCCGATGTGATTAATTTGGATTATGTGAAGAAACTGGACCTGAGCTTTACGGGAACCATCGCCGTGGAAATGAAAAACGGCGACGTGGTCTATGTGTCTCGGCGAAACCTGCGGGGCTTTAAAGAAGCCCTGGGACTCTAGGAGGTGTCTTATGAAAATTGTAAGAAATGCGTTCGTCTCGTTTTTGGCCGGCGTGGGCATCGGCGCCCTTATCGAAGCCTTTATCTCCATCGGGATGGGCATGAACATTGTGGGCGTACCGGAATTTGTCGATACTATCGCTCCCGGTTATGCGAAAATCATTCAGTGTTTCTGCTACGGCGGCTTCGGCCTCGTGTCCTATCTTTGCGGCGAATTTTTCGGCAACAGGAAGGGCGCCTTCTACCTGATGCAGGGCCTGCACTTTCTCATCATCCTCGTCTACTTTCTGTTCGTGGGATTTTACCTGAAGTGGTTCTCGAACCCGACCTCGGCCCTTTATTCCGGCCTCGGTTTCGTTGCAAGCTACATCCTCATTTGGATCGCCATCTACTTTAAGGAAAAGCGCCTTGTGGAAAAAATGAACGAACAGCTGAAGTAAAGCCGCCGCCACATCGGCGGTTTTTTTATTGCGAAGGGTATGAATCAGAAAAGAGGTGAAACAATGAACAGTCACGACGCATACATCACGGCCCGGGATTTTTACTGCTCGGGAAAGACCCGGCCCGTCCTTTATAGAAAGAAACAACTCTACGCCCTGCTCAAAGGCATCGACGCCTTTCGCGGAGCCATCGACGCCGCCTTAAAGGCGGATTTAAACAAGTCTTCCAGAGAAGCCTTTCTCACGGAAATCTATCTCGTAAAAGCAGAGATCCGCCACATGATTCGCCACTTGAATCGCTACGGCCGCACGTTGCGTCCCCTTCCCGGCGCGGTCCAACTGCCGGGGAGGCTTTCCATTCGCAGAGAACCCTACGGGGCGGTGCTCGTCATCAGCCCCTGGAACTATCCCTTTCAGCTGAGCCTTCTGCCCGTGGTGGGAGCCATTGCCGCGGGAAACGCCGTGGTGGTGAAGCCCTCGGAATTTGCGCCCGAGACGGGAAAGGTGCTCGAGGCCCTCTCAGGCAGCGTGCTGGACGAAGGCCTCGTGTCCTTCGTCTTCGGCGAGGAAGAGGCGGCGAAAGCCCTGTTGTCGGAGCCCTTCGACAAGGTGTTTTTCACCGGCAATAGCGA
>QWCQ01000856.1_pt1 | contig 14898 bp, 18 predicted proteins | sample 1972701 | NCBI WGS metagenome assembly QWCQ01 (sample SAMN09866704, study PRJNA288562) | Human gut metagenome isolate pre4_stool, whole genome shotgun sequencing...
CCCCGAAACGGTGTAAGACTGCATCTGACCTTCCTACGACTCGCTTCGCTCGTCGGGATAGGTCATGAAATCGCAACGCCCTTTTTCCCTCCCCCGGAAAGATTTGCGGAGATTTAGTTATAGTAAGAGTATGAATGATCACGAGAAACAAAAGGCGAGCACTTGGAAAGCGAAAACAAAACCAGGTAAAGAAAAATAGAAAATGTCCTCACAAAATCCGAGCGCAAAAAAAATAAGGAAAGGATCGATTCTTCTCGATCCTTTCCTTATTTTTTAAAAGTCTGCGGGTTTCTCTTCAACCACCATGTCTTCCGCCTTAGCCGCATCGCCGTAGGTGGGGGCGAGGGTTTCTTCAAATGCTTTGGTGAAGAATTTTTCTCCGTAGAGTTTTTCGATGATTCCATTCACGCAGTCGAGCATTTCTTTGTTGCCTTTTTTCACGGCGGGGGCGATGTAGTCCACATCGCCGAGAGTTTTGATGCCCACATCGTATCCGTCGTTTTCAAGTGCCCAGGCCAAAACTTCGGTGTTGTCGGTGCTCATGGCGTCGCCGCGGCCGTCTAAGAGGGCGCTGTAGGCTTCGGCGTATTGGTCGTATTTTTGCAGTTTCACTTCGGGGTGTTTTTCGGTGAAGTAGGTTTCCGCCGTGGTGCCTTTGGAGATGATGAGGGTTTTGTCTTTCAGTTGGGAAACGTCGGTGATTTCGCCTTTCGGGGAAACGACGCCCAGGGAGACTTTCATGTAGGGCAGAGCAAAGTCGACTTGTTCTTTTCGCTCGTCGGTGACGGTGAAGTTGGCGAGCAAGAGGTCGATTTTGTTGGCGTTCAGGTATTCGACGCGGCTTGCAGCTTCCACGGGAATGTATTTGACTTTGACGCCCAGTTCTTCGCCGATGCGATCGCCGAGGGCGATGTCGTAGCCTTTAAATTGGCCTTTTTCGTCCATGTAGCCGAAGGGTTTTTTGTCGCCGAAGACGCCGATGGTGATTTCACCGGATTTTTTGATTTCGTCGACGGTGCGCACGCCGGCTTTGTCGGCGGCCGGGGCTCCTTCTTCTTCCACGCCGCCGCAGGCTACGAGGCCCAGGGCGAGTGTGGCGATCATAAGTACGGTAAGCAGTTTTTTCATTTTGTCCTCCTTAGTTGTAATGCAGTCCTTCTAAAAATCGGCGGCTTCGTTCGGTGGTCGGGTGCTCGAAAAATTCTTCCGGCCCCGTGTCTTCGATGATGTGGCCTTCTTCCATAAACAAGATGCGGTTCGCGACTTTTCTCGCGAATTCCATCTCGTGGGTGACGATGAGCATGGTTTTTCCCTCTTTGGCCAGCTCGCCGACGAGGGATAAGACTTCCTGCACCATTTCCGGGTCCAGGGCGGCGGTGACTTCGTCGAAGAGGAAGATTTCCGGGTCCATGAGCATGGCCCGAAGGATGGCGACGCGCTGTTGTTGGCCGCCGGAGAGGTTTCTCGGATAGCTTTGGGCTTTGTCTTTCAGTCCCACCCGATCCAGAAGGGCCAGGGCGCGCTTTTCGGCCTCGGCTTTGTCTTCGCCTTTGGCCTTCACGGGCCCGAGGGTGAGGTTGTCGATCACGCGCATGTGGCCGAAGAGTTCGTAGGATTGAAAGACCATGCCGATTTTTTTCCTGACGCCGGGCATGTCTTTTTCTTCTTTTACGACGCTTTCGCCGTTCAGGAGGATGTCGCCTCCCTGAATTTTTTCCAGGCCGTTGATGCAACGAAGCATGGTGCTTTTGCCGCAGCCCGAGGGGCCCAAGACGGCGATGACGTCGCCTTTTTCGACGTTTAGGGAAAAGCCGTCGAAGATGGGGGCGCCGTCGTAGGCTTTTACCATGTCTTTTATTTCCAGTATGGCCATTATGCCTCCTTCCATTTCTTTTCTAAATGCCCGGCCCATTTGGACAGGGGATAGCAAACTAAAAAGTATAAAATCAAGATGACGAGGTAGATCCAAAGGGCCGCGGAGGCGAATTCCAGCCGCACGGCTTCCACGATTTGCTGCCCGGTTTTGATGACTTCCACGACGCCGATGAGGGCGATGAGGGAGGTGGTTTTGATCATGCGGGTCACGAGGTTCATGGCCTGGGGTATGAGGCGGCGAAGTGCTTGGGGTAGGACGACGTAGCCCATGACCTGAAGGCGAGTGAGGCCGATGGATTGGGCGGCTTCGTATTGATGTTTCGGTATGGATGAGATGGCGCCGCGGACGAGATCGCCCATTTCCGCCGTGCCCCAGAGGGTGAAGACGATGATGGCGGCGTTAAAGCCCGAGATGTGCACGCCCAGGGCCCGCGCCATGCCGAAGTAGACGATAAAGAGGAGCACGAGTTGGGGCATGAGGCGCATGAATTCCAAATAGATTTTCGAAAGGATTTTGATGACCGGGGATTTTTTGGTCATGGTCCAGCCGAATACGAGGCCGAAGAGGATGGAGAGGGCCACGGAGATGAGAGACACGCGCAGGGTAACGGAGAGGCCTTTCAGGAGTCTTGTGATTGTATGTGGATTAAGCAATAGCGCTTGTGCCGATGCCACGTCGCATCCTCCTTTCAAGCAGGCTGAAGATCACGGCTACGGGAACCAGGATCACCAGGTAAGATAAGACCAAGAGCAAGAGGGCTTCGTCGGTTTCGTAGTAGATGCCGATTAAGTCTTTTGCCACGTACATAAGATCCGCCAGGGCCACGGCGCTGAAGACGGAGGTTTCTTTCAAGAGAAAGATGGTGTTGGCGCCCAAAGAGGGGATGGCGATGGCCAATGCCTGGGGCAGGACGACGTGGCGGATGCGCTGGTGCTTGGTGAGGCCGATGGCCATGGCCGCTTCGATCTGCCGCACATCCACGGCTTCGATGCCGGAGCGGAAGGACTCAGCCATGTAGCTTGCCCCGAGAAAGATCAGGCCCACGACGGCGCAGGCTTCCGAGGATAGGACGATGCCGATCTTCGGCAGGCCGAAGTAGAGAAAAAACAGTTGAATCAACAGGGGGGTATTTCTGGAGATTTCTATGTAGGCTTTGGCCAAGCCGTTTAGGACGGGGACTTTTTCCACCCGAATAAAGGCGAGGATGAGCCCCAAGAGGACGGATCCCGCCACCCCGATGAGCCCGATAGACAGGGTAAGCTTCGCCGCCGCAGCGTACTGCGGCAGCATGGCCACGAGAAATTCTCGGTTCATGACAACTCCTTTCAGGCAAATAAAAAAGCGAGCCGAAGCCCGCTTCAAGATGCCTATGGAAAATAACAATCAGGACAAAGCCATGTCGTTTCCCAACATCTGCGCAGGCAAATAACCCGTACAACAACAGGTACAGGAACAAGCACATTTGCAGATGCTTTGGAATAAGGTGTTCATGGTTTCTCCTTTTGATTTTTTCTTATCATAACACGGCACCCTTGCCTTGTCAAACCAATTTACTCTGATTTTCCCTTTTTCGGACTAAAGCGTTTCGTTTAAGAGGCCTTCCAGGATTTTGATGGCACCGTCGATTTCATCTTTCGTCGTGTTGTAATCGGTGACGAAGCGGACGGGGACAGTGCCGTCTTCTTTCGGGCCCATAATGTCGAATTGGCCGTGTTTTTCCAACTCGTCGGCCACAGCTTTCGGCAGGCGAATAAATAATTGATTGCTCTCGGGGGGATAGATAAATTCCACGTCCAGGTAGGCGAGTTCTCGGGCGAGGTAGCTGGCGGCCCCATTGGCGGCGCGGCCGTTTTCGAAAAAGAGGTCGTCGGTGAAGAGGGCTTCGTACTGGGCGCCCAGGGTAAAGCCTTTGGCCATCAAGAGGGCACGCTGTTTTTGGAAGTAGATAAATTCCCGGGCCAGGTCCTCGTTTTTAAAGACCAAAGCTTCGCCGAAGAGGGCACCGTTTTTCGTGCCGCCGACGGAGAAGATATCGGCGTAGTCCATGTATTCGGAAAGCTTCACGTCATTGACCTCGCTTGTGAGGGCGCTGGCCATGCGGGCGCCGTCGATGTAGACGGGAAGAGAATATTTGTCGGCCACTTTTTTAATGGCGGCGAGCTCTTCTTTTCGGTAGACGAGGCCGGTTTCCGTGGTGTTTGATAGGTAGATGATGCCGGGAAGGACATTGTGGAAGTCGCCGAAGGATGCGATGAATTCGTCGAGCACCTCGGGATCGTATTTGCCTGCTTCGGTTTTTACAGTGACCACTTTGTGGCCCGCCGCTTCCATGGCGCCCACTTCGTGTCCCACGACGTGGCCCAGATCAGCACTTACGATGGCTTCATGGGGGCGGAGGTGGAAGGTGAGGGCCAGGACATTGGCCGCCGTGCCGCCGTGGACGAAGTGCACGGGGTAGTCGCCGCCTGCAGCTTCCTGAATCAGGCGCGTGGCCCGCTCCGTGTGGGGATCGAAGCCGTAGCCCATATTTCCCTCGCCGTCGGTGGCAGCCAGGGCTTTCAATACATTCGGATGGCATAAATCGTGGTAGTCGTTTCTGAAATTAAACATAGGCACCCCTTTTTCATTGTCTTTTTGTTTTTGTCATTATATCATAGGTCCGAAAGGAAGGATCCTATGAAAAAGAATCGCCACGGCGCCGATCTCTACGCCTTGGAAACAAAATACCACTACCGCCCGGAAGACATACGGGATTTTTCGTCGAACATCAATCCCCTGGGCCCTTCGCCGAAAGCCATGGAGGCGGCGGCGAAAAACATTCGGGCTCTGTGTCACTACCCGGATCCGGAGTACCGGAAATTGAAGGCGGCCATTGGTGATTACCTGAAGGTGGATCAGGCGGCCGTGCTCTTGGGAAGCGGCACGTCGCAACTGATTCAGGAGGCCATCGCCTTTCTGAAGCCCGCCCGGGCCTTGATCAACAGCCCCTGTTACAGCGAGTACGCCCGGGAGCTGGAAAAGGTCGGGGCGGAGATTTTTGAATACCGCCTGGACTACCACAAAAATTTCTCCATCGACGTGGACGAAATCATCGCGCGGATCAACGAGGAGGCCGTGGATCTTTACGTGCTCACCAATCCCAACAATCCCACGGGCTCCATTTTAACCCGGGCGGACGTGGCGCGGATTTTAGACGAGACCTCCGCCCACGTGTTGGTGGATGAAACCTACATCGAATTTACGGATCCCGCCATTTACTCCGCCGTATCTTTGGTAAAAAGCCGCGAAAAACTCATCGTGATTCGCGGCACGAGCAAATTTTTCGCCACGCCGGGGATTCGCCTGGGCTACGCCGTGACCGGGGATGAGGCCCTTCATGCGGCCCTTGCCGCGGATCTTTCCATGTGGGGGATCAACGCCATGGCCGATGTCATGGGGCGGGTCATGTTTCAGGATGCGGCTTTTCGCGAGGAAAGCTTTCGCCTGATTCAGCGGGAGAAGGCCAAGGTCATCGCCGCTTTGGAGGCCAACGACGCCCTGAAGGTGTTTCCCTCCTACGGAAATTTCGTCTTGGTGAAAATAATAGATCGACGTCATGGGGCGGCGGATCTTCGCGAAGCCCTTCTCGCGCAGAAAATGGTGATCCGGGACTGCTCGAATTTTAAGAATTTAGACGAGCGTTTCTTCCGCTTCTGCCTCTTGGATCCGGAATCCAACGAGGCTCTGGTGAAGGCCATCGACGATTTCTTTAAAACGTCTTAGCCGAAAACGGCTTGATTTCGCCATTGCAACCTGTGGTTGCGAAAATTCCAAGGCCTGTGTATGGCATGCAACCGGCTCATGGCGTATTCTTTTTTCAGAAAGCGAACCGACTATGTTTACAAGGAGTGTCTCATGTTATTTTCTGAAAAGCTCGTCTACCTAAGGAAAAAATCCGGCCTCACCCAGGAAGCCTTGGCCGAGGCCTTGGGCGTGTCCCGCCAATCCGTTTCGAAGTGGGAAGCAGCCGGTGCCATGCCCGAAATGGCGAAGATCATCGAAATCAGCAAGTACTTTCACGTGTCCACGGACTTTTTGCTCTTGGATTCCATGGATCCCTCCGAGGATGGGGCGGATCAGCCGGCGGAAGAAGCCCTCTCGTCCGTTGCATTGGAAGATGCCGATGCCTACATGAATTACCTCGCCGACCGCGCGCCGAAGGTGGCCCTGGCCGTGAGCCTGTTTATTCTCTCCGCCATTCCGCCTATCCTGGCCGGCATTGCCGATACCGACGCCGCCTACACCTTGGGCATCATTGCCACCCTTGCCGTGGTGGCCGTGGGCGTCTTTCTTCTGGTCTTCGGCCCGAAAATGCCCGACGATTTCGAGGCCTTCGACGAACCCGTGGATACGGCCTACGGCGTGGACGGTGTCGTAAAAAAACGCAAGGAGAACTACGCTCCTCTTCACAGCCGCCGCTTGAGCGCCGGGATTATTCTGTGTATTCTCTCCGCCGCGCCCATGCTCTTTTCCTCGGCGGCGGGAAGAGGCGATGCCTTTACCACCACGGGCTTTGCGACCACATTATGTATCGTGGCGGCCGGCGTCTTTTTCATCGTGCGCACTTCGGTCATCGAGGCGGGCTTCGATAAGATTTTGGAACAGGGGGATTATACCCGCCGCAAAAAAATCGCCCGTCGCCGCACAGCGCCTATTCAACGGGCCTACTACCTTTCGATGCTCTTGATCTTTTTGGCCCTGTCCTTTTACACGAACAAGTGGCAGTGGACGTGGATTCTTTGGCCCGGGGCGGCGCTGGTCAACGTCATCTGCCGCAGCATCGCCGAGTCCATTCGGGCCTTCGACGAAGACTAGCCGGCTTCCCTACTTCAGCCCGTAAATTTTCCCAATAAAAAATCCCCCACCGCTTGGTGAGGGACATTTTTATGCTTATCTTTGAGCCAATTCGTGGTCGAAGATGTAGAGGCCGTTCCAGGATTCGTTGATGCGTTCCAGACGTTCGACGATGGAGCGGAAGGTGTCTTCTTCTTCCCGTTGTTCTTCGATGAACTTGTTCAGGAATTCTTGGGTATCTAAGCAGCCCGCTTCGATGGCTTCTTTGTAGATGGCCTTGATGCGACTCGTAACTTCTTGTTCGTGTTCGTAAGCGGCACGGAAGGTGTCGGTGAAGTTACCGAATTCCTTCGGCGGTTTGGCGATGGCTTCGTATTCCGGAGCCCAGTCCATTTCTTGAAGGAAATCGTAGAATTCTTTGGCGTGTTCCATTTCTTCCTTGGCTTGATGGACGAAGAAGTGGTCGAAACCGGACATGCCTTGGGTGTCCATGTAGTTGGCCATGGCCATGTAAATGTAGGCCGATTCGATTTCAAAGTTAAGTTGTTCGTTCAGTTTTTTGCTTAATTCATTGGACATAGTATTCCTCCTAGTCTTACTCCTAAAAGTACGGTTCATAAACGCCATACACCGGCACGCCTTTCTTTACGAGGAGTGCCAGGACAGTGGGGATTTCATCGACTTCCAACTTGAGACGAATGCCGTTGTAGCGAAACAGACAACGCCCGGCATAGGGGCTGTCGGGCTTGTTTAATAGGTCCATGAGCTCGCCGATGTGCGCATCCATATCGCCGATTTGGAAAAAGACGTTCCGCAAACCGGCTTGATCTCTGTTGATTGTTTTTATTAAAAGTGTATCGTGCATGAACGTAACCCCCCGAACTCTGTTCGCATTACTTATACCCGAGGGATTCGGTTTTAATCGCTTTCGATACGAATATTGTCGATTTCCGTAAGGCCCCCCACGGTGATTTCCACGCGGCTCAGGTCCTTGAGATGAAAGGCGGGGTTTTCTTTCGCCATGGCGCTTTTCGTGAAGCGCACCGTCTCCAGTGCCCGCTTGTATTCCCACTTTTTCGCCGCGTACTGCCATTTTAAAAGGCCGGTTTCGTGGGCGGCGTGGAGCGCGTCTTTTTTCGGAGTAATGTGTACGGCTTCGCCGGCGGCGTCGATCAAGGTGATTTTAATATCGGCGCGGCCGCTTTTTGCCGCCACGTCCAGTGCGAAGGCCCCCTCCCCTCCCCCGTCTACGTTCAGGGCGTAGGTGCCGATGAGTCGGGCCACGTGATTGGTGCCGCCGCGATCGGAGGGAATGAAGGCGCCTTCCTGATAGGTGGTGGCGCCTTTTATATCCGGCTCGGCGCCTGAGGCGGTGGTAAGGTCCGCGTCTTCTTCGAAATCGGCGAGGACGCGGCTCTTCGGCTGGGTGGCGAGGGCAAAGCCCGATTGAGGCAGGTAGGCTTTCATGTCATTCAATACTTCCCGGTCTTCGATAAAGGCGTAGGCCGCCACTTCAAGGAAGCGCTCTTGATCGGCTTTGTCCAAAATGTTTCCCGTGGCCAGGGCCAGGGCGGCGAGGCCCTCTCGATCCAGGCGGCCCCAGTTGGAATTAAATTGGCTGTGATTGGCGTAGTCCACAAAGAGCTGGCCCCGCCAGGCGCCGGCGCGGAGGTATTGATCCATGCCTTCCAGGGAGGACACGTCTTGATCCCAGGCTCCGGTGACGAGGAAGTAGGGCACATTTAAATCCACGGGCCGGTCCCCGGGCTTGTACTGGCCGTCGGTGGGGGCCACGGCCAGGACGCCGGCCACCTTGATGTCTTTCGTGGCTCGGCCGGTGTCGGGATTGTAGGGCAATTCGGCGAAGGATGCCGCCACGGCCGCCGCCTCGCCGCCGCGGCTGTGGCCGCCGAGAAAGACGCGGTCTCGATCGATGCGGTCCTTGAAGCGGGGATCGTTCAGAATTTTGTCGGCGTGATCCAAGAGGCTCAGGGCCCGGGCGTCGTTTTCGCCGGAAAGGCCCTTGCCGAAGTAGGCGTTAAAATGGGATTGCTCCACGGATTGAAAGGCCACGCCCCGCGCCGCCAAGTAGCGGCCCAAATACTCGTAGCCCCCTTTGTTGTCTTCGATCATGTTGTGATTGCCGTGAACGAAGACGAGGAGAGGGGCATTTTTTGCGCCCACGGGCAGGTACAGATCCCCTTCGTAGGGCACGTGGGCCGGCGTGTAGCCGAAAAACAGTTTCCGCCAGCGGTCCTGGCCCTTGGGCAGGCGCAGGTAGGAGGCGTAATTTTCCTCCCCGTAGTCGTAGGCGCTTTTCGGGCCGTAAGTAATTTTTTCTACCTTATAGGCGGCGGGAATCGTCTTCTCTGCACGGGCCACGTCCGGGCGGGTCTTCGGGCCGGGCCATGCGCAGACAAAGATGAGCCCCGCCATAAGGAGGCCGCCGAGAAGGGCTGCCATGGGATAGAGCTTCCGCGCCCCCATGCCCAGGGCGAATAGCCAAATGATCGCCACCACGGCGGCGGTGGCACCGTAGATGTAGGTATCGGAGGAGGGGCCCAAAAAGGAAGTGGTGCGGAGTACATCCGTCACCTGATAGGCCAGGAGCCCGAGAAGGATGAGCTCCGTCGCCGCCGGAGTAAGGATGGCCGAGGCGAATTTTCTTATGAGGGCGAGGATCCCGAGAAGGGCACAAAAATAGATCCCCCACAGGGCCACGTCGGCCGCGGCGTGGGGAATCTTCGTCTGAAAGTAGAAACCGGGGAATTCGTCGAGGAAAAAGAGCGCCAAGAAGCCTGCGAGCCACGCCAATCGCCCGCCGTTGAATTTGCCTCTATTCAGCTTCTTCCATATCCCCTTCATGGGCACACCCCTTTCCCCGGCAGGGCTTTCTCGCCAGATCTTCGGCGGAGACCACGACAAATTCCACGCCGTCGTCGGTTTCGATTTTTACCTTCACCAAGGCCTGCAAGGTGTTGGTGGAAACCACTACGCCCTTTCCTTCGGCGGTGTAGACCACACGTCCCACGCGGGGCATGATTTTTAAATTGGTCTCGTAGCCCGGCTGTTCGTACCTGAGGCAGCACAAGAGTCTGCCGCAGACGCCGCTGATGGCGTCGGGATTTAGGGAAAGGCCCTGATCCTTGGCCATGTTAATGGATACGGGGGAAAAATCCCCGAGAAAGGATGCGCAGCAGCATTCCCGGCCGCAAATGCCGATGCCGCCTAAAAGCTTGGCTTCGTCGCGAACGCCGATTTGTCTGAGCTCGATGCGGGTGCGGAAAATCGCCGCTAAATCGCGAACCAGGCGGCGGAAATCCACCCGACCGTCGGCGGTGAAGTAAAAGAGGAGCTTGGAATTGTCGAAGGTGTATTCCGCGCTGATCAGGCGCATTTTCAAGCCGTGTTCTTTTATTTTTTCCTCGCAGACCACCATGGCCTCCCGGGCCAGATTGCGATTGGACAGGTGGCGCCTGTCGTCGTCTTCCGTGGCTATGCGAACAATGGGCTTCAGCTCGCCCACGACATCTTCGGCCTCGATGGCCTTGCGCTCCATGGCCACGTAGCCGTATTCCACGCCCCTGGAGGTCTCCACGATGACGCCGCCGTCTAAGGCAGGCTCGGCGTCTTTCGGATCGAAGTAATAAATTTTTCCGCGGCGCTTAAATCGCACGCCGACTACATCTCTCGTCTCTGTCAAATCCACTGGCCTCCCATCGTTAAAAGCAGCCACTCAAAGGCAAAGCTTTTGTTTACATTCATCTCCACGTAGCGCCGCGCCCGGTAGAGAGCATCGATTATGTCGTAGACCCGCATCCCCACGATCTGCGACTGGCAGGCGATGGGCACGCGGTAATCTTTGTTTATAATTGCATTTTCGTCGCCGGTTTCGTAATAAACGGCCATGTCCCGAAAGTAGGCGAGAAAGTGATCGAAGATCTCGGGCAGATGGTCCTTTTCTTCTTCGAAAAAACCCCGCGCCAAAAACACTTCCTCGGGCCGGGACAATACTTTTTCCACGAGGCGATAGCTTTTGTGGCGCCGCTCGGGATCGTAGAGGGCCTCCTCGCTCTTTAAATCCAAAAAGCCCGCCCGGGAGCGCACCGTGGGAAGAATCTTCTCCGGCGATTCGCTTAAGAGGAGAAAACGGGTCTTCTCCGGCGGCTCTTCCAGCACTTTTAAAAGGGCGTTTTGCCCCTCTACGGTGGTGGTGTCGAAGTCCAGGAAGACGAAGACCTTGCCTCCGCCGGCGTAGTCTGTCATGGCCGCCGCCTTCAGCACCTCTTCGATGCGCTCCTTTTTTATGGACGCCTTGGACGTCTTTTTGGACGGGGCGATTTCCACGTAGTCCGGATGATTTTCTCCCCGACCTTCTCCCGAAAGAAAGAGCTTGCAGGAGGGGCAGCTGCCGCAAGGCGCCGCATCACTCGCGCACAGATAGCCCATGGCCAAATGCCTGGCCGCCTCCAGGGCCGCCTCGCCTCTCCCCTTTAAGATATAGGCGTGAAGGCCGGAGTGTAAGAGATCGGCCGTCAAATGTGAATGCCCTTAATCAGGTCGATGGCGAAGACGTGGGCCCCGGCGTGGGTTTCGTCTCGCCCGCTTTTTTTGCCGACGATGCGTTCAAATATTTCTTTTAATTTTTCGTACTGGCTGTTGGTGACGCCGACGACCACCGTCGTGTTTCCCTCTTTCAGGAAGCCGCCGGTGGAGGCCATTTCCGTGACGGAAATTTCCGCCTCCAGCAATTCGTCGATGACGTCGCCGACGAAGCGATCGGCGATAATCGCAAACACCATTTTATCCATGATGCGGCCCCCTTAATACCGATTGTATTCGGCTACGTCGAGAATAAAGATCGTGGCGCCCCCGACGCGCACGTTTAAGGGATAGGGCATAAAGGATTCCCCGGGGGACATGGAGACCATGGATGTGGGCTCTTCCCGCACAGAGCAGTTGGCTTCCATAATGTCGAAGAGCTCGTCCATGTCTTTTTCTTCCACGCCCATTAAAAGGGTGGTGTTGCCCGCTTTTAAGAAGCCTCCGGAAGAAGATAATTTCGTTACGCGGAAGCGCTTTTCGGTCAATGCGTCGATTAAACCCGGTGCGTCCTGATCCTGCACAATAGCGAATATAAGTTTCATTTTACCGGTACTCCTTTTCGATGGCTTCCACGGCGGCCGAAAGCACCTGCTCCGCATCCATGGACGCGTCGATAAAGCAAAGTTCTCCTCGGCGCCGCTCAGCCAAGATTCTATAATAGGCCTCCACCGTGTCCGTGATCTTCTTGTCGGACTCCAGGCGATCGGCGAGGCGATCTTTCATGCGTTCCTTGCCCGTGCCTTCGGGCACATCGAGATACAGGGTGATGTCGGGGACGAGGCCGTCGGTAGCGAAGGCGTTGATTGCTTCCACGGGCGCGAGGCCCAATTGACGGCACAGGCCCTGGTAGACCAGGCTCGAGAAGACGAAGCGTTCCGACAGGACCAAGGCCCCTTCGGCCAGGGCGGGTCGAATCACTTCCTCCACGTGTTGGGCCCGGGCGGCGGCATAAAGCAGCGCCTCGCAGCGCGGATCCATGGCCTCGTTTTTCGGATCCAAAAGAATCTCCCGCACGGCTTCTGAAATGGCCGTGCCGCCGGGCTCTCTCGTGTGGATCACGTCCACGCCTTTTTCCTTAAAGTGACGGCAAATGCCTTCGGCGACGGTGGATTTTCCCGAGCCGTCCGGCCCTTCGATGACGACAAACAATCCTTTCATGGAAACACCCCCTTGGCCTTATTATAACATAGCTCAGTCGAGCTCGTAGGCGTCGAAGCCTTCGGTGAAGCGGGTTTCGATTCCGTAGCTTGCAAAGACTTCATCCAACACCTTGAAGAGAGCGCTGAAGTTTTCCTCGGAAATATTGGCCCCCATGTGGCCGATGCGAATGATGCGGTCGTGGAGTTTTCCGGCGCCTTTAGAGATAAACACGCCCTTGTCCCGGCACTTGGCGAGAAATTCCGTGGCGGAAATCCCGTCGGGCAAACACACGGCGGTGACCGTGTTAGCGAAGGAATCCTTCGGGTAGAGCTCGAAGCCTTCTTTTTCGAAAAGCGCCCGGGTCATCTTGCCGTAGGATTTGTGCAGGGCGACGCTGTCTTTCGTCTCCCAAAGGTCCAGAGCCTTGTTCAGGGCGCCGGTTAAGTGTTCGCTCATGGTGTAGGGGAAGGCGAAATCTTCCTGGCCGCTCATGTAGTTAAGCACATTCATGTAATAGCTCGGGATGGGCTCCTTGCGGCTCCGCATCTTTTCTTCCGCCGCTTCGGAAATGGTAATCATGGAAAGGCCCGTGGGGGCGGAAAGGCATTTTTGCGTGGCGGAAAGCATCATGTCCACGCCGTAGGCGTCGAAGTCGATGTCTTCGCCTCCGAAGGAGGAGACGCAGTCCACGATGGACAAAATGCCGTAGTCCTTCAAGAGATTGCAAATGGCCTTTACGTCGTTGGTGAGGCCCGAGGGAGTTTCGCAGTGGACCATGGTGGCCATGGCGAAGTCAGAATCCTTTTCCAGATAGGCCTTCAACTCATCCAAATCGAAGCCCCGGCGATGGTCCTTTTCGTAAAGGACGGCTTCCCCGCCGAAGAAATTCACGTAATCGGCAAAGCCGCCGCCGAAGACGCCGTTGCTCATGACCAGCACCCGCTCGCCCGGCTCCATCAACGAGCAGACGGCGGCCTCGAGGGCGAGCATCCCTTCGCCCAACATAATCACCGTGGGGCGGTCGGTCTTTACCACGGCGGAAAGGCGCTTCTCCACATTTCTGTGAAAGGCTTCGTAAGCCGGATCCAAGTCCGGATTGGTCACTACCTCGGTCATGGCCGCTTCCACTTCCGGTAAAAGGGTGGTCGGGCCGGCACATAAAATTCGCATGATCGTCTCCTTTATTTCATTCCTATTTTTTCATTCTTACTACCAGTATAACACGGTCGGGGCGGTTGAACGTAGGTGGAAATTGGGGTATACTGATTGCAATCGCGTATTCTATGAGAAATAGGAGGAAATCATGTCATTAAAAGGAACCAAGACCGCAAACAATCTGTTAATCTCCTTCGCAGGGGAATCTCAAGCTACGGCGCGCTACACCATGTACGCCAAACAAGCGGACAAAGACGCTTCCGTTCAAATTAAGAACATCTTCTTGGAAACGGCCCGCAACGAAGAAGAACACGGCAAGCGCTTCTTCAAGTACTTAGTCGACGACTTTAACGAAGACGAACTCGAAGTGAAATGGGACTATCCCGTGGCCTTAGGCAGCACGGAGCTGAACCTGAAAAACGCCGCCGAAGGGGAAGACGGCGAAGCCACCGACATGTATCCGAAATTTGCGGAAATCGCCCGCGAAGAAGGCTTCGATGAAATCGCCGACAACTGGATCGAAATCGCCGAAGTGGAAGAAGCTCACCGGGATCGCTTCCTGAAGCTTTTGGAAAATGTAAAGGAAGACAAGCTCTTTAAGCGCGACGAAGTCGTCCTCTGGAAGTGCAACAACTGCGGCTACATTCACGAAGGCAAGGAAGCGCCGGAAAAATGCCCCGCCTGCTTCCACCCGCAAAAATGGTTTGAACTTTTCGTGGAAACCTATTAAAATAATCCGGAAACCAAGCACCGAGCCTCGGCTTCGGTGCTTTTTTCTTGAAAGGAGAAGCCATGGATCGAAACGAACGGGTGGCCGAAATGGAGGCCATTTTAAACAAACACAATGACGCCGTAAAGGCTTTTAAAAAAGCCCTGGCCGCCTTCGACGAGGCGCAGATCGCCTACGATAAGCTGGATGCCTATTACAGCTCCAAGGATTGGTTCGACGACGTGGACGCCTACGACAAGGGCGAGATCACCGTGGACTGCGGCGTGCTCACGGAAGATGCCGTCTACGATTTAATCGGAGACAATTACGAAATGGCCAAGGAAATGATTCGCGTGGCCAATTCCATTTTTCAAAAACACTGAAAAAGCGGCCTAGAGTGACCCCATAAAGTTGGACTTAATCGAGCAAGCATTTTGCTTGCTCGATTTTGTTTTACATACTCTTCTTTCTATGCAGATTCCATGCGTTCACGGTATTGTTTCGGACTCAGGCCTCCTAACTTTTCTTTGATTCGATCGTTGTTGTAGTAGCGGATAAAGCACTCGATGGTCCGGACGAG
>QWCQ01000916.1_pt1 | contig 14793 bp, 7 predicted proteins | sample 1972701 | NCBI WGS metagenome assembly QWCQ01 (sample SAMN09866704, study PRJNA288562) | Human gut metagenome isolate pre4_stool, whole genome shotgun sequencing...
TGTGAAGCGTTTTGACGGTTACCAACATCTTGTCGTAATGTTGTTCGGCATCCTCAAACACTTTGATTCTCTGCGCGAACTTGAGATAGGCATGAAGGCTGAGGCTCACAAGCTCAGACACCTCGGAATGAGCTATTTGGTTCGTCGCAGCACGCTTGCTGAGGCCAATATACGCCGCCCTCAGGAGTTCTTTGCAAGTGTTTATGCGTATCTTTTGGAGAAGTATGCCAAATTTTTAGCGGACAGCCGCCCTGCCAAGAGTTATAAGGGGCAGACACACGAGCCTAAAGACTGGGAGAAGTTGCTTTACATGATGGATTCTACCACTATAACGCTCTTTGACAACATACTCAAAGGTGTCGGGCGGCATCCAAAATCAGGCAAGAAGAAAGGCGGTATGAAAGTGCATACGGTAATGAAGTATCATGTCGGCGTGCCAATGGTGGTGCAACTCACTTCAGCCGCAAAACACGACCATTACCTGCTCAAAGAGGTGCATCTGCCCAAAGACTCCACTTTAGCAATGGACCGTGGTTATGTCGATGTCGCGCAATTCCAACGTCTTACAGAAGAGGGCGTTTGCTACGTGACCAAAATGAAGAAAAAACTTAAGTATGAGGTACTTAAATCCGTTACGTATGTCAATGCAGAGGGCCTCGTAACGCATATTGATCAGAAAGTGCTTTTTACAAGAGGAGAACTCACCCACGAGGCACGAAGGGTGGAAATATTTTACGAGACAAAGAGACCCGTTGTACTATTGACCAACAACTTTGACTTTACTGTTGAGGACATTGCTGAAATCTACCGCCTAAGATGGGCTATCGAGTCGTTGTACAAACAGCTTAAACAGAACTTCCCGCTTCATTTCTTCTATGGGGACAGCGTCAATGCCATACAAATACAGACATGGGTAGTCTTGATTGCGAATCTGCTGATAACAGTCCTGTCAAGAAGCATCAAGAGACACTGTGCATTCTCGCAAGTTGTTACCATGATACGACTTATGCTTATGTACTACGTTGATTTTATCGCGTTCATGGAAAATCCCGAAAAAACTTGGAATGATTTCCTTGCAAAGGAGATGCAAAAAGCGCCACCTGAACCAAGTCTTTTCGATTAGGGGGGCTTACTTTTGAAAAAATAAACCTAAAAGTCCTATTCTACGGGGCTTCGAGGAAGATATTTATGCTCTTTTGAGTTTTACCGGACAGCAATATATTCAGCCATGAGATCGTACTCTCTCTTTCCGATGCATGCAATGGTGATAGCATCCATACAATGATGAGAATGATTATCTCTACATTTCTTTTCATACTCACTTTGCAGCCCCCACATTTTACGAAACTCGGCTGTTGCCACACCTTTTACCACATAAACATTCGACTTATTGCGACTGTCTGCTTGATGGAATAACGACTTGAGATACAACCCTGCATAACGAGAAATAAGTCCGATGCCAGTTCCCTGTCTCCTACTGAACCCTTCGGGCACTTCGGTCATAGTAAATCGCTCATACTTCCCTCGCCAATAATCGATCTCCATTTGTAGCTTATGGCGTTTTTGTATCCTTATATCTTTCACCGCTTTATCCATTCCAGCAAATGTGCGTTGCTTGTCACGTTCTTTTACCAGCTGTTCATATTTGTTTTTCCACGGTTCAATTCTTGTCAATATCTCCTCGTGATTTGCCAGTTCTGTTGGTAGTTTCGCTTTCTTTATCTCTCTGTTAAACCGATTGTCACACAATGTAAGGTTCATCTGTGTGCTGTCTCCACCAACACTCTGTGGTATAGTGTGCTCTATATCAAATTTCGGATTACTCCCAATAAAGTCGGTGATACCTATTTGTTCACCTGTATATAAGCAATGGTGGTTTTGTTCCTCCCAAAGTTGAAACTTTAACACATCTGTTTGAGTTGGTTCAATGTCTTTTCCTGTTTCTTCTTTGTATAACTTCCTTATTTCATCGCCATATTTCTTGTGTTGTTTGTCTTGCTCTTTTTGCCTATCTGCAATTGCTCTTCGCTTATTGGCATCATTCAATTCTCGGGCGTACTCAACATGTACTTCCGTATTTTCGTCAATGATACTTTCTTTCAACAACTGATTTACCACCCGTCTCAAGATATGAAGAGAGCGCATAGCCATAGGATTTCGGATGGCATTGGTTCGTGGCGAGCCCAATTGCAGTATGCCAAATTCGTTGCGTTGCGCATTAGGGTAGGTTTCTATCATAGAAGGATGATATAGTTTGTCTGTTGCCCCTGCTGGTAACTCGAAGTTGTTGGCAAGAAAATCTTTGATCAACATTTCAATAGTTCCTTGTACTTCGCGATGATTAGGTTGATAATTGAAAACCAGTTCACCAACATTCTCCATGATATACTTTCTGTTCTGCTCATTGTTCCATATTTCTTTACCTACTATGGTAGGAATGTTCGCAAAGAACGAAGCATGCGTATAATACATTCCCTTGCGCAAAAACGGTAAAAATTTGCGTATCGCTTTCAGGCTTAGCGCTGCAAAACTGTGACTTAGTTTTATCTTTGCAAACTTCTCTGCACTTTCCTCATCCAACTGCAACTTGTGATGAGCAAACTCTTTTAGCTTTTCAACCGATGAAAAAGAATACAACACATTCCAAACATCGTCCACCATTTCTTGCAAACTCTTACTCCCATTCTTCTTTTGAACAAGTGTATATGTTTCGGCTATACCCGTCTTCCAATCGTCGCCAAATATGCTTTTCAACTGTGCTATAGTGGGACATCCTGGCACGCCCTGTGTCATTCTATAATTAAACTTGTAAGCTCTTTCTTCTTTGTCATGTATCCAAGCGTAGTTTTTCTTGCCTGCCAATGCCTTGGCTATGTCTTCAAAGTCGAAATTAGGTTTTGATTTACGGAAAAACAAAGGTTCAATTTTCTCTCGCTCCTCGTAAGTTAAGGGACGTAGTTCTAAATCGTGAGGTCCTTTTACTTGAATGTTGTTGACAAAACAAAGCATTCTAAATTCTTCATAATCAGGATGCGAATCGGCACAACGCGGTTTCCCTCTTTCAAAGGTACACCTGCCTACACCGTGCCTTTGCGATTTAAGCGGTAGTTGAAAGAAGATGGCTCGTTGCAAATCTTCTATTAACTCGCTGCTTAGTTCTTGCTTTTCACAAATAGCATCAAACTCATGTTGGTAATGTTTATTACGGTCTGTGTACCTTTGTCTGATGCGTACCTTGTTACCTTGTTCATCATAGAGTTTATAAAAATAATCTCCAAGATATTCACATCCCGCCTCTTCCATTTCTGTCGACAGCTGCGAAATTCCCGATTTCACCACTCCGTCTTCTTTATTATCTGCACTGGTGTCCAGTCGATTACTCAAAAAGCCACGCCGTTGCGTTAAATGATATAAAGCACGACCTAAGGTATATCTATCAGCCTCAACCGTTAAATCTAATTTTTCGTGCAGACATCTATGTCTATCATAATAAGGATTTTTCCCTTCTTCATCGCTTGTGCGCTGCCACAACATCAACTCTTCGCTTTTAGGATATTGCTTCTGCAAATGCCACTGTCGTAAATCGTCATCACTCAAATAAGGACAAAGATGATATTTCACGAGCACCTTCAACACTTGTATTTTGCGTAAGCGGCGTCGAAAATATTGTTTCCGTATAGCCTTATACCCCGAACGCTCGGCAGCCTTAGAAGATTCTATCCCCTTTTCAATTTTTACACCTTCTTGAAAGATAACATCACCATATTTAATAAGCTCGTAACTCTGGGCATGCTCGTCCCAATCAACTACTGCCCACCCCAAACTGTTGGTGCCAGTATCCAATCCTAATATGCGTTTGTTCATAATAAATAAATTTATTTCTGTAAAATTAGAAAAAACATTTGTTAGTAACAAATATTTTGTTTACATTTGCCACATAAGATATTCTACATCTTATCACAATAAGGCTATATGCCGAAGGATGCAAGTCCTACAGCCCCTCTTCGGAGGGGCTTATTGTTTATGGTCTTATACAGCAATCGCTTGACATTTTATCTTACGCGTAAAAAGGTAAAATAACCTATCAAATAATTTCAGTATAAGCCACATCTATTGCTTCTAAATCAATGATTAGGGTGTCGTAATATTCTTTTTTATTGTAAATTTGCAAGACTAACCAAATAAACCATTAAATGATATGAAGATGCTGAAAACCTGTCTATCTGTCTTAGCATTCACTTTGGCATGGAATGTTAGTGCAGCTGACAAATTAGAACCTGTTGACTATGTGAGCCCTTTGGTAGGAACATTGTCCAAACATGCCTTATCTACAGGAAATACTTATCCTGCTATTGCGCTTCCATGGGGAATGAATTTCTGGATGCCACAAACAGGAAAAATGGGAGATGGCTGGGCTTACGTCTATACTGAGGACAAATTGCGTGGCTTCAAGCAGACACATCAGCCCAGTCCTTGGATTAACGACTATGGACAGTTTGCCATTATGCCCATCACGGGCAAGCCTGTTTTTAACGAAGACGAGCGTGCCAGCTGGTTTTCTCATAAGGCAGAGGTGGCAAAACCTTATTACTATCGTGTCTACTTAGCCGATCATGACATCGTTACCGAGTTCACTCCTACCGAGCGAGCCGTGATGTTTAGGTTCACGTTTCCCGAAAACAGTCATTCGTATGTCGTGGTAGATGCGTTGGATAAAGGCTCGTCGATACAAATTATCCCTGCTGAAAACAAGATCATTGGCTACACTACGCGCAACAGCGGTGGCGTTCCTGACAACTTTAAGAATTACTTTGTCATCCAATTCGACAAGCCTTTTACGTATCGTGCAGCTGTGGCAGACGGCAAAATTGATGAAAGCAAGACCGCTGCAACGGTAAATCATGCAGGGGCTATCATTGGTTTTAAGACACAGCGTGGCGAGAAAGTGCATGCGCGAATTGCTTCCTCGTTTATCAGTCCGCAACAAGCCGAACTAAATTTGCAGGAGTTAGGCACACGAAGCTTTGAGGAAATCAAGCAACAAGGTCGAGAGATATGGAACAAAGTGTTGGGACGTATCGAAGTAGAAGATAGCAACATTGACCATCTTCGCACGTTCTATTCCTGTTTGTATCGCTCGGTATTATTCCCAAGAAGTTTCTTTGAGAAAGATGCTACGGGAAAAATTGTGCATTACAGTCCGTACAATGGGCAGGTGTTGCCAGGCTATATGTTCACCGACACAGGCTTCTGGGACACGTTCCGTTGCTTGTTCCCCTTGCTCAACTTGATGTATCCTTCCATGAATGTAAAGATGCAGGAAGGTTTGGTGAACGCCTATCTCGAAAGTGGCTTCCTTCCCGAGTGGGCAAGTCCGGGACATCGAGATTGTATGGTGGGCAACAATTCTGCTTCTGTGGTAGCAGATGCATACCTCAAGGGCTTACGTGGCTACGATGCGGAAACGCTATGGAAGGCTGTTACGCACGGAGCGAATGCCGTTCATCCTACCGTTAGCTCTACTGGTCGTTTAGGTTTTGATGAGTATAACAAAATGGGATATGTGCCCTACGATGTGGATATCGACGAAAATGTGGCTCGTACGTTGGAGTATGCGTATGACGACTGGTGCATCTATCAGTTTGGTAAAGCCTTGGGTAAGTCTAAAAAAGAGTTAGCTCCCTATCTCAAGCATGCCATGAACTATAAGCATGTCTTTGATCGTGAAACCAATCTCATGCGTGGTCGCAACAAGGACGGCAAGTTCCAGTCGCCATTCAGTCCGCTGAAGTGGGGTGATGCCTTTACCGAAGGCAACGCTTGGCATTACACTTGGTCGGTATTCCACGACCCTCAAGGACTCATCAACCTCATGGGAGGGAAACAAACTTTTAATCTCATGCTCGATTCTGTGTTCAATGTTCCACCTCTCTTCGACGACAGTTATTACGGAAGTGTTATCCACGAAATACGTGAAATGCAAATTATGAATATGGGCAACTACGCTCATGGCAACCAACCCATACAGCACATGATTTATCTGTACGGCTATTCAGGGCAGCCTTGGAAAACACAATACTGGATTAGAGAGGTGATGGACAAGCTCTACAATGCCAATCCCGATGGCTATTGTGGTGATGAGGACAACGGACAGACCTCGGCATGGTATGTATTCTCCGCTATGGGATTCTATCCTGTATGCCCTGGTAGCAACCAATATGTGATAGGCACGCCCTACTTTCAAAAGATGACCTTGCACTTAGAGAACGGAAAGACGTTGACGCTCCAAGCCAATAAGTGCAGCACCGCGAATAAGTATATCCAGTCGTTGCGCATCAATGGCGTGCCTTCTACCCGAAACTACTTCACTCATCAGGAGCTGATGCAAGGCAGTACTATTGTTTATGACATGGGCAACGTGCCTAACAAGCAGCGTGGCATTCAAGACGCCGATGCTCCTTATTCGTTCTCCACAGCGCTAAGGCGGTAATAGGTGAACGGTTATCAAACACGAAGTGGGAGGGAAACCTTAGGTTCCCTCCCACTCTATTTCATGTCATGAGTAGTTGCAGGGCTATTCTCGGCACGCATGCCGAGGGTTACCACACGCTTCCCCAGTTCTTTTCGTAGTTGGCGTCCTCTTCGTCCCACGAGTCCAAGTCGTCGCCCTGCCACTTCTTTCCATTGGCATCAAGGGCACCAGGACTGTCTATTGGTATTTCGATGGGATCTTTACTTCCCATTACAAGGTTGCTTGTAGCCATTTTAATGATTTCGGTGCGTGGAGACAGGTAGGTGCGTCTGTCGCCGGCAGCGTTGCTTATATTTTTATCTTCAGTGTTCATCTTATTTCGTTTTTAATGTTTTCTTGCCCTTCATGATATATATGCCCGATGGCAGACTGTCGAAGTTGGTGCCTACATAGCGTCCGTCCATGGTGTATATGCGCTGTACGTCTTGTTGTGCATCGGCATCATTTGTCACATTACCAATGCCCGTAGGCTTGCTTTCCGAAAGCACCATGAACCGCTTGGCACCTGAAGTCCCCGGGATAAGATAAACAAAACCACGGAATGGAGGTATAGGATAACCTTCAGGCTTACCATTCTTCATTTGCATCCATACATCAATCTCCTTCTTTCCTTCTATGGTATTCTTCTCTGCTATGCTCAGCACATAAGGTTGTCTATTATAATCTTCACCATAAATCTCAAAAGGAAACTTTTCAGTACTGCCACGGAAACTGAAGGACTGCCCAGGCTTGGTAGCGGCGAAGCCAATAGGCTTTAAACGTCCTCCTGCTCTATCAAACTTATCAGTTGGTGACTTAGCTATATCCACGTTGTTTGCCGTAAATGCCTTAGAGTTAGAGTTGTTGCTGTTTGCATTCGTGATGCGCAGGAGATAAGGTTTGTTTGCCTCGAGCGTGCTGCCTTTTTCTATTGGCTGGAAAACATAGAATTCTGTACCTGAATCTAATGGGTAACCGTTAGGATAATCTGGAAAGTTTTCTAGGTCTGGCTCGTATGTGAAATAATCTTTATTGTACTGATAGTCCAACTTGTATGCGCGTATGCCTTCAGGCAATGTCACGGCGTATGGCAGGAAAATGGTGAAGCAGTGCTTGCCATCAGCAAACTTAGAGAAGTCGCGGTAAGAGGTCAGGGAGTTGTTATCTTCATTATAAAGGTAAAAATCTAATGGTTTATTATTGTACCCACGCGGTATATTGACTTTTTTAGTAGTCATATTGCATTTGTTGTAAACCACTTGATTTGCTTTGATGGCATAAGGGAACTCATATTCTGCACGATCCTGCAAGCTCAGCTTGGTACATGTACCGTCAAACTTGACAAAATTCACGTCCTGACCTGCTGCAAAGGTGATGTCCGTTGCATTGGGCAGGTAAACAACGGTGTGAGTTGGCAGTCCTGCCGTGATAGTCTTGTTCGGACTGGCAACCGTGTTAAATTCCCGCGACAAATTTTTGAGGTAGTCTTCATTGCCAGATACCTGTTTCATGTTTCGTATGTCTATATATTCCAATCCGGGACAGCCCTCAAAAATCCCCGCACCAATCTTGCAGTTGGCACTGCCCTTCAAGGTAAATCCTGGCAGGTAGCTATTTCCTGCGAAGGCACCATCGCCTATATACTCAGCTTGCTCCCCAATCACAATGTCGCTTGACTGAATGCAATTTTCGAAAGCCTTTGCGCCTATTTTCTTTACTGCAGACAAGCCTTTGAAACTTTTGATACCAGTTTTTGCGAAAGCTCTTTCGTCTATGGAAGTCACAGAAGAAGGAATAACAAATGGATTTAAGTATTCAAAGGCTTTTTCAAACATGCCAGCAGGGATGGTTGTCGGACCTTCAGCCAAACTTACTTTGCCAGTGAATTCTGTAAAGGATTCCACGCCCGAACGATAGTCTGTAACGGCAGGGGCGAGATTGTTATACATCGCTTGAATTGTGGCATCTGTGGTTTCTTCGCCAATCTTCGCTGTTGCAGGGATGGGTGTTTCTATATTAAATTTGTCTCCCTTGAAAGCCTGATATCCCACGAATGTTATATTTGAACAGTTAAAAGTTGACGTTGAAAAACTTCCCTCAAAGGCTTGGGGACCTATGGCAGTTGAGCCTGGAATATCAATCGGCATAGTTTTTCTATCATATTTCTTTGTGGCGGTGGCTCTACGTCTTTCCTTCAACTCAAAAGGCGCCAAATTGGTCTTATAGAAGGCGCGCCAACCGATGGTCTTAAGATTGGCTGGAAAATTCAATATCATCACTCCACACTGATAAAAAGCAGCATCCTCAATGGCTTCTATCGTTTCAGGAAGTACCATTTTTGTGATTCTTCTTTCATTGATGAATGCATTGGAGCCGATGGCTACCACTGTCCAGTCTGTGCCATTTTGGTTGACCTTTTCTGGAATAGTAATGGTGTAAATATTTCCTGAATATAATTCGTAAGCACGTTCGTCTTTTGGTGTTCGAACTTTATTGCCTTTATTGTCCACTGCATCTATCTCCAGCGTACTTCTGTAGCCGTGCAAATCGGGATGGATAGTGAGAATATCCTCGGCACTTGTTAACTCTATTCTTTTGGCTTCTGGCGTTGCCGCCCTTTCGCTTGCGTATGTCACTTTCACGGTTTTGGCCGCGGCATCTACCACCTCATACCAAAGTTGTCCGACTTGGAACCTGTCGCCCTTGTTCTGCGCAGTGATGGGCAGAGCCGTTATCATTAGCAACACAAGCGCAATCCATGCGCTGCGGTGCTTTGACTTGTTGTTGTAATCTTGTTTCATGATTCTAAATAATATTTAATTGTTATTTTATCTTGCTGGATGAATACTCGTGTAGGATGTTTTAATACCTACTTTTAATAAAACTCCACATTTTGTTGCAAAGATATATAAAATTATTGGTTGTAACAAGTACAATGCGAACTTTTTTTTATTCGTTTAACGTAAATGTCATAGTGGCAACGGACAACAAACAAAATAATGATAGCAACGGAATGGCACGGACTAACACGGCTCTTTTACTGAAGGGTGTTAACAACAAATTTAACAAATTACACAAATCAACTCAGCAAGACAATGAACGCAAGCGTTCTGCGAATGGAACAAATCTGACGACATCAACTTATCGCATATCTGTGCTAAATTCGTTTCATTTGGTGAACGCCGGCGTTCATTGATTTCAGCAATCGGATTTGTTTTATTGGTTCAATTCGTTGTTAAAACAAAAGAAAATGATTGTTGTTGAACAGCGAATGAAGCAAACGATTTTCTACGGTTTTGTCAAAATAAATTGCCGAAATTTAACACTTCATAAGTGGGTAAAATAGCTCGTGAACATGGGTGAATTTGCGTGTTAGAAAGTCATCATTTGGTTGTTCCATGTCTTTAAGGCGACTATCTCAATGACTTTGCACGACTAAAGCATGCTTTCAAGCCCCTTGATCACATGGAGTAAGGGCGTTATTTTGCACTTATAGGAGTGGGTTACGAGGCGATTTTCACCGTTATGAAATCTTGTTTTTGGCAAAGTGTTGGCTTTCAACGAATTGAAAACTTGCTCAAAACTCGCGTATTTTCAACCGATGCTCCACTTGCTCGCAAATATTCAAATTTTGGAAGTGCTATTGTCCAATTTTTTCAAAACGCAATTAACACTTTTAACAATCGCAGATGACGCAGATGTGGCACGGGTATTCGTGGCAAGGCGATGGGGAAATATCCTCATAATATAGGATTTTACATGTAATGACATTATTGTAAATTTGCAACCAAACATTATACAAACGATTACGTTGAGTACTCCTGTCCGTTGTTGTTGGGAAACACCCTGTTGCTATGAGCGAGACAACGTGTTGGACACAACGCCCTTACGCTTCCGAGCCATTATTGTGGAGCATGGGGAGAGCAGCACTCACACCGCAAAGAAAACAAGATAATTAAAAAGATGAATCAGCGATTGCTCGATAAATATAACGTCCCGGTGCCTCGGTACACCAGTTATCCCCCCGCAAACTATTTTCACGAACTGACCACAGACCAGTATCTCTCTGCCATAGAAGCCTCCAACCACCATGCGCACCAGCCGTTGGTGTCCTTTTATCTGCATATTCCGTTTTGTAGACATTTATGCCATTACTGCGGTTGTAACTCCTACCCCATGGCGAACCAAGACATGATGAGAAGATATGTTGAAGCATTGCACCAAGAAATAGACCTCATTGCCAGTCATTTAGACACCCAAAACCGCCAAATCTCGCAGATACATTATGGCGGTGGAAGTCCTACGGCATTGCCCATTGCAGACTTAAAGTCGCTCAACGAACACTTACGCTCGTTGATGCCCACCATAGCACATCCAGAAATCGCCATAGAGTGTCATCCCGGTTACTTGGCAGAAGGAGATTGGGAGGCATTGGCACAATGTGGTTTTAACAGATATAGCTTGGGTATTCAAGATTTTGACGAGCATGTGTTGAAGGCAGTCAACCGCCGTCCGTCACTCCTTCCTGTGGAAGACATCATGCACCTCCTGCGGCAGCAGGGTGCAACGGTGAATATGGATTTGCTGTTTGGCTTGCCCTATCAAACCCCCGACTCGTTTGCTCGAGCCGCTGAACAGGCAGCTAACCTACATCCAGACAGGATAGTGACCTTCAGTTATGGCCACGTGCCATGGGTGCACAAACGCCAGCTGATACTCGAAAAATTGGGATTGCCACAAGACGATGACAAACAAGAGATGTATCGACGGGCAGCAGAAGTGTTACATACGGCAGGTTATCGTAGCATTGGCATGGACCACTTTGTGTTACCTACCGACGAACTGAGTGTGGCATTGGAAACAAAACAGCTGCATCGTAATTTTCAAGGCTATTGTACACGCCGCACCACAGGGCAGGTGTATGCGTTTGGCGTGACAGCTATCAGTCAGCTACAAACGGCATACGCACAAAATGGGCGTGACATTGAAGCGTATATCCGTTGCATAGAAGCAGGAAAGCCTTACACCTATCGTGGCTACGAACTTACAACGCAAGAGCAAATGGTGCGTGAGGTGATAGAGCAAATGATGTGTAACTACCATTTCTCTTGGTCGGAAATTGCGGCGCGCCTTGGGTGTACACCAGCAGAGGTGAAGGCAGCCACGAACTATGATGAGCAGAAATTGAAAGAGATGGAGGCAGACGGTTTGATACAGCTCAGCGAGGACAGCATCAGTATGACTCAGACAGGGTCGCCCTTTGTACGCAATGTGGTCGCCACCCTCGACCCACTCATGGCGCACACCGATAAAAAGTTTTCCAAACCCATATAAAGATGAATTGGTGAGCGGTGGTGAGATTTGAATTTTACGATCGTTGACCCACAAGAAAAGTAACTTTAGAGGAGCGCAGCAGCGCAATTTAGGGCGGTTCTATAAATTAGCTTTGTCAGATTGCGAGGCTGTTTTTGTGGTCAATTTGTTTGTAAGTGAAGGAGTATAGCGGGCTATACGACTGAACGAGCAAGCAAATTGAACCAAAAAGAGACCGCAAGATGACAAAAACGTAAACTGACTGATATACTAAAACTTTACGGCGGTAATTTATAGAACCGCCCTATAATGATAAAAAGAATGGCAGAAAATAAAGACAACTTCTCCGTAGAGAGCAAACCCACTCATGAGCATCAGCCTGCCCAAGAAGCCACACGACACGTCGATGTGTGTGTGATAGGTGCAGGGTTAACAGGACTCACCACCGCTTTTCTGTTGAAGCGGAAAGGCAAAGAGGTGGTAGTGATAGAGAAACAACCCCGAATAGGCGGACAGATCCACACTCAACAGGTGGGCGACTTTATCATGGAGAGCGGTCCTAACACGGGTTCGGTATCTTTTCCAGAGGTGGCAGAGCTGTTTGAGGCATTAAACCAAGAGTGTAGCATGGAGACCGCATGCGAATCGTCGAAAAGGCGTTGGATATGGAAAGGAGGACGTTTTCACGATTTACCAGCAGGACCGATAGGAGGATTGCGCACACCATTGTTTACGTGGTACGACAAATTCCGCATCTTGGGAGAGCCTTTTCGTGCCAAAGGAACCAATCCTGATGAGACCGTTGGCGCATTGGCAGCGCGCAGATTGGGGAAGTCGTATCTCGATTATGCGGTAGACCCCTTTGTATCGGGCGTGTATGCCGGTAATCCGATGACATTGGTTACCCGATTTGCGTTACCAAAATTATACCTTTTAGAACAAGAACACGGTAGTTTTATCCGTGGAGCCATTGCCAAAGCCAAAGCGCCAAAAACAGAAAGAGACCGACGGGCAACGAAGAAAGTGTTTTCTGCACGTGGCGGTTTGAGTCATTTGGTCAACGCCTTGGGCGATGCTATTGGTGCAGCGCATCTAATTAATAGTGCTGACGGGGTGGAAATACATCCTACGGAGGGTGGTTATGTGGTGAAGTACACCACTGGTTTAGGACAAGCGCAAACCGTTTACTGTCATGAAGTGGTGACTACTTGTGGGGCGTATGCGCTGCCCGCTCTGCTGCCTTTCATCCAACAATCGTTGATGTCCAAGATATCGAATTTGTTTTATGCGCCCATCGTACAAGTTGGGGTAGGCATCAAAGACACGCAAGGAGTTTCGCTAAACGCTTTTGGCGGGTTGGTACCCTCGTGCGAGAAGCAACAAGTGTTGGGCATACTGTTCCCCTCCAGTTGCTTCGAAAATCGTGCTCCTCTCGGTGGTGCTACTCTCTCGTTCTTTTTGGGAGGGGTGCGACATCCCGATTTCCTATCGAAGACAGATGAAGAACTGACAGCCATAGTAGAAGATGCCCTACACCGAATGCTGAAGTTGCCTGCGTCTGTGCAGCCTGATGCCATTCGCATCTTCAGGCACGAGCGTGCCATTCCGCAGTACGTGGCATCGAGTGGCGAACGCTACGCTGCCATTGAACAAATACAGCAGCAATATCCGGGCTTGATTTTGGCTGGAAATATCAGAGACGGTATCGGCATGGCGCACCGAATACGTCAGGCTTTTGAGGTGGCAGGGCTGTAATCCACTCCTATTGTGTTATTGCAACGGACAGCAAACAAATTGTTATAGCAACGGAAGGGCACGGTTCTTTCATTGAAAGGAAATATTGTTGAACAACGAATTTAACAAATGAAACGAATCAACTCAGCAAGACAATGAACGCCAGCGTTTTGCGAATGAATAACAAATTTAGCAAGACAATTATTTTTAATAACGAATAAAGCTTTTGCGAGATTTCACGATACGTCCGCGTCCTTCCGTGTCCTTCCGTTGCTACAATAAGAAATATTACGTTTCGCAACCTCTTTTTGCTTGAAATTCTGTTGTTTTACCTTGAACAAAATGGTTTGCACGCAGCAAAGACGGGCTGAAAGCCCAAAAGGAAATTAGCCCAGGGACATCGTACAACAGTTGATGTTCCGAGCAAAGACGGGCTGAAAGCCCAATAAGAATACAGCCCAGGGCAACGCCCTGGGGTACATTGAAGCAAGTTATTTGCGCTCTGAAAGAGCAAAAGGAAGGAACGCACGAGCCTTTCTCTGGCTCCTGTTGCGCTTACAGCGCGCAATTAGTTAGCTACTGATCACCCAGGGTGTTACCCTGGGCTGTATTCCTTTTGGGGCTTCGCCCCGCCATTGCTTGTAACTGCAATCGTCAATAATAGTGATTTTTATTTCGGGTATTGGGTGTGAGGTTGCAACAAGGATTTTTTAACAACCAACAGAATTTGTATTGAACAGGACAATTATTTTAACAACGAAGCGAATTAACGCAACAAGACAATGAACGCCAGCGTTCAACGAATGAATCTCACGACAGCAAACAGAATTATGAGAGCAACGGATTAACACGGAACAACACGGACAACGTCCGTGAGAATCCGTGAAGCTCCGATGCAACGGACAGCAAATAAATTGTTATAGCAACGGAAGGACACGGTTATTTCGTTGAAAGAAAATATTGTTAAACAACGAATTTAACAAATTAAACGAATCAACTCAACAAGACAATGAACGCAAGCGTTCTGCGAATGAAACAAATTTACCGACATCAACACGTTGTGTGTTTTTGCTAAATTCGCTTAATTCGATGAACGCTGGCGTTCATTGATACCAGCAATTAAATTTGTTTTTTTCGCTTTCTATGTTATTATCCTCCTGTTTCTTTGATTTTAACTATTTATTTAACATTTCACTCCGAGCATTTATAGAGATGTATTCCGGCTGATACTTGCA
>QWCQ01000860.1_pt1 | contig 14791 bp, 9 predicted proteins | sample 1972701 | NCBI WGS metagenome assembly QWCQ01 (sample SAMN09866704, study PRJNA288562) | Human gut metagenome isolate pre4_stool, whole genome shotgun sequencing...
TCATGGAATATTTGAGGGAGAATCCTTCAGATTTAGAAAATAAAGAAATTTACGATAAGATTAAGAAAGGTCTATTTTATAACAATAATAAGAAACCACTTGATCCAAGCATAAGGGAAGTTCTTTACAAAAAGCATGCCTATTCGGTGTCAGAAATCGAGGCCTATTCGGCATGTCCTTACAAGCACTTTATAGCCTACGGCTTAAGGCCAGATGTGGAAAAAGAATTTGATGTAGATGCTCCAGACATTGGAAATATCGTCCATAAGTCCTTTGAAGACTTGTCAAAACTAATTAAGGATATGGACCTAGAAGACGTTGATTTTGATCAAATTGACGAACTTTTGGACAATAAATTTAGGGAAGGAATTGACGAAAACCTCGATAAGGAGAGGAAGGATAATCCAAAAAATAAGTATATCCTAAAAAATATAAACCAGGCTGCCAAGAGGAATACCAGACAGATTATAGACCAGCTTAACAAGGGTGATTTCAAGCTTGAATACTTTGAAGAAGCCTTTGACAAGGGCGGATTTTTTGACCCAGTTTATGTGGATGAAGAAAATTACCTAAGGGGCAGGATAGATAGGATAGATATGGCAGGAAATCTGGTTAGGGTAATTGACTACAAGACTGGGTCAAAGGGCTATAACCTAGCCGCCATTTTAAATGGTAAGGATCTCCAGCTTATAATTTACATGATTGCAGTAAATGACGATAGGAAAAATCTAGAGCCTATCGGTGCCTTTTATATTTCCCTAAAAGACGAAATTGAAAGCTTTGGGGATTCTATTTCAGATGATGCGAAACTTGCCGCAAGTCTTGATAAGAAATTTGCCCTTGATGGGATTCTTCTTGATAGAGACGGCAAGGCCTTGACTTTGATGGATAGGGATTCAGATGGTAAAAAATCGCCAATTGTGGTTGGTAGACGCAATTATAAGATAAGCGAAGAAGATTTCAAAAACCTAACCACATATATAAAAAATATGGTAAAAGACTTGGTCAAAGACATCAAGGCTGGGAAAATCAATCTCGCTCCTCTTAGGGAAAGCAAGGACAAAACTGCCTGTACCTATTGCGATTACAAGGGGATTTGCAAGTTTGATAAGACCATAGATACTTTTAGGTTTAGGGACTTTGACAGGAGTTTAAGCTTGGATAATTTGGAGGCTAAAAATGACTGAACTTAAGTTAACCGACGGGCAGAGGACCGCGATTTACGAAAGAGATAAAAATATAATAGTATCAGCCGCCGCAGGTTCTGGAAAGACCATGGTCCTTGTAAACAGGGTGATTTCAATGATGGTAGAAGAAGGCATCGACATCGATAAGATGATAATTGTAACCTTCACTAACAAGAGTGCCCAAGACATGAAGGATAAGATAAGAGAAGCTCTCGAAAAAAGGGCGGATGACTTTGATCCAACCTTTATAAAAAGGCAATTTAAACTCCTAAAACTTGCCCAAATCAAGACTCTCCACTCTTTTTGCTCTGATATGCTAAGGGAAAATTTCTATTATCTAGAAAATCTCAGCCCGAATTTCAAGGTCATGCCTGATTCTACAGGGAAAATCTACATGGCCGATGCTATTGATGAGGTTTTTGACAGGGAATATGAGAAAATGGACGATGATTTTGTCCCTTTCTTGCAAAACTTTTCTGGTGAGAGGTCAGATTATAATGCAAAACAAATTATTCTTTTAACCTACCAAAAAATCGTGGGTATGATTGATGGAATGGGATGGCTAAAAGAAGCCAAAAACAAGGGAGAAAACCTCGATTATTTCAAAGATTTTATTAAAAACAAGTTTGATTTGATTTTAAAAACAATTGAAAATCTAGGAGCTAGGCTAAACCCAGACCTTCCAGCATCAGCTGTAAATTTGATAGCAAGTGATTATGAAATGCTTGCTTCTATCAGAAATCAGATTGATAATTGGGATGATTTTCCAAAGGCTCTTGCAAGTAAAAAATATGCGACCTTTGCCAAAAAGATCAAAACTGAGATAGGCGATGATGACCTGGTTAATGAAATAAATGCTGCAAGGGATGCCTATAAGGCCGCTGTCAAAGACCTTGAGGCCATGATTACAAATACCGATTCCAAGGCCCTTGATTTTATAAATGCCAAAGAAGAGGTACTTTTTAGGGAGATTTATAAACTTACAAAAGATTTCAAAGAGACTTTTGATTCTAAAAAAAGAGCCAAGGACTACCTTGATTTCAATGACTTAGAACATGAATTTATAAGGCTCCTTGACAATGAAACCGCCAGGGAAAAGCTAAAAACTAAGTATAAGTACATTTTCTTTGACGAATACCAAGACTCAAACGAAATCCAAAATTATATAGTAGATAAATTAAAATCTGACAGAAACCTATTTTTTGTAGGCGATGTCAAGCAATCAATTTACGGTTTTAGGAGGGCAAGGCCTGATTTATTTATAGAAAAACTCGATTCTTACGAAAAAGATCAAGATTCTATGAGGATAAATCTTAATGAAAACTTCAGGACCGATAAGTTAATTCTCGATTTTAATAACTATATTTTTGATAGGCTCATGACCAAAGACATGGCCGATATTGACTACAAAAATGGCGGCCACAGGCTAAATTATGGCAAGGAAGAAAAGGACCTTCTGGATTCTGCTAGAGTTGGAATGAAAGTACTTAGCCCAGATGTTAAGGAAGAAATCTATCTAACAAGTCTAATCAAGGACTTAATCGCAGAAGGCTACGAGTACAGGGATATAGCCATTCTTCTTAGAAACGGAACTGAATCCTACAAGTACGAAGAAGCCTTCAAAAAGGCAGATATTCCTTATTTTAACGATATTTCCAAGGTTTCAACCCAAGCGTCTGAAGTTGGATTTTTCATTAACTTATTAAAATATCTGACAAATCCAAATGACGACCTTGTTTTGCTTGCGATTTTAAGATCTGTAATCTTTGATATAGACGAAAATGACCTGGCGAAAATCAAGCTAGCATCTGATTCCTATAAGTTTTATGAGGCTTTCAATGCCTATGACAATGACGATGAGGTCGGAGAAAAAATCAAATCTTTTAAGGCTTTGATTGAGGATTTGAAGGATAAGCTCGCCATTTTAAACTTATACGACTTTGCAAATTATCTTTTTGAAAAATCTGGCCTCTATGATTTTCTTCTAGCAAGAGATTTGGCAGAAGATAGGATAAATAATATTGAATCGGTAATCGAATTAATGGCTGATTATGATGCTGCAAACGACAACGGCCTATATGGTTTTGTAAGCTTTTTTAATAATTTGGAATCAACCAGGTCTGACTCAATTAGCCCAACCCGTGACCTTTCAGAAGGTGAGGACTTGGTTAGGATTATGACAGTTCATAAGTCCAAGGGCCTTGAATTTAGAATTGTAATCCTTGCTGGAGCTGACAAGGGCTTTAATAATAGGACAGATTCAATAATTTTTGATGAAAAAATCGGGATTGGTATAAATGTTGCCGACTATGATAAAAAGATTAAAATTCCAAGTATAAATAGGAAGTTAATTATCGAAAAATCAAGGGAAGATGACAAGAAAGAGGAGATGAGAATACTCTATGTTGCCCTAACCCGTGCAGAAGAAAGGCTATACATTACAGGCAATTTCGATAAGACCGACAAGGCTATGGACAAGGTCTACAAAAATGAATCTTATCTTTCCCTAAATTCTCACATGGAATGGCTACTAGCTGTTCTTTCCTTTGATGGAATTACAAGCGGATTTTTCACTGGAATTGAAAAAGAGTCCGCCTTTGATAAAAGAATTTCCTTTGATTTTATAGAAGAAGTCGCTGATTTAAAAGCAAACCAAGATGAGAATCTTTTTGATCTTTTAAATGAAAAGGCAGATAAGGATATTTTTGAGAAAATCAAAGATTATTTGGAATTTGCCTATCCAGGTCAAGATGATATAGGTAAAAGCCTTAAAAAATCTGTAACAGAACTTGCCAAGGATTTTAACAAGGAAAGTGAAGGCTACCAAACTTTTGATGCGGAAGGCACAAGTGGCAATATTTCCTTTAAGAAACCAAGTTTTATGGAAGAGGAAAAAACCTACAGCCCAACCGAAAAGGGAAGCCTAATCCACAAGGTCTTCCAAAAACTTCCGATGAAGGCCTACACAGAAAAAGACCTTGAAGATGAGCTAAATATCTTAATCGAAAAGAAAATTTTTGATGAGAAAATCAAGGAAATAATTGATTTTGATAAGCTCATGAGTTTTTATCAAAGCGATTTGATTAGGAAGTTGATTGACGAGAATGTTCCAAAAAGATCAGAGGAATCCTTCCTCATGGCCTATGACGGATACTATGTAAATGGCCAGATCGACCTGATTTTTGAGGATAAAGATTCGGTAATATTAATTGACTTTAAGACTGACATGGTAAAAAGAGAAGAAGCCTATAAGACCCAGCTTAGTATCTACAAGGAAGCAATTGAGGAAGCCTTGGGCAAGAAAGTAGGGAAGTCCCTAATTTATTGGTACAATTTTAAAGAATTCCAAGAAATGTAAAAAAAGCTAGGATAGAGGGAAAATCCTCATCCTAGCTTTTTTGTTAATAAAATCCACCATTTATATCGACAATTGAACCTGTGATATAGGAAGCCTCGTCTGAGATTAAAAAGGTAACAAGGTCTGCGATTTCTTTTGGATTTGCAAAACGGCCCAAACCAATATCTTCCTTAATCAAATCGAGCTCTCTCTCGCTATAGTCGTTTTTCATCATATCTGTAAGGACAACTCCAGGGGCTACGGCATTTACCCTGATATTTGACGGAGCAAGTTCCTTTGAAAGGGCCTTGGTAAAGGTGTTAACACCACCCTTAGTAGCTGAATAGCAAGCTTCAAGGGCTGCGCCTTCCTTTCCCCAAATAGAAGAAATATTTATAATGACCCCGTTTTTCTCGCTTATCATTGGCCCAAGGGCCCTTTTTGTCGCAAGAAAAACTGAGTTAAGATTGGTATTTACCATTTCCTGCCATTTTTCAAAGTCCATATCCTGGATAAGACCGACATAGGATTTGCCTGCGTTGTTTATTAAAATATCAACATGGCCAAAATTTTCTTCGGCAGTTTTAAAAAGATAGTCTACCTCATCTTCCTTTGTCATATCGGCCTTAACTGCGATTACATAGGGATTAATTTGCCTTAATTCTTCTAAAAGAGCAAGGGCAGGCTCTTCCGAATTATTATAATTTATTACGATTTTATAAGATTTGGCAAGTCTTCTAGCGATAGCCGCCCCAATTCCCCTAGAAGAGCCAGTTATTAATGCTGTTTTCATATTATTTATTATATCATATGGGTATATAAATAGTAAGAAAAAAGGAGAGATTATGAAATATTTTAGGTTAAATAATGGAAGTAAAGTGCCAGCTATTGGCTTTGGCACCTTTAAAATTACTGAAGAAGCCGATATGGAACTTGCCATTGGTAAGGCAGTAGAAGAAGGTTATAGGTATTTTGATACTGCGAAATATTACGAAAATGAAAAGATTTTAGGAAAATATTTGAAAGAAACTGGCCTAAAAAGGGAAGAATATCAAGTTGCAACTAAGGTGTGGCCATCATCTTTTGATACAGATGATTGTAAGAGGAGTCTAGATGAATCTTTGGAAGATCTTGACCTAGGTTACATAGATTTTGCGCTTTTGCATTGGTATGGCAAAGATTTTGATAAAGCTTGGGAAGTTTTTAGGGACTACAGGGACCAGGGTCTTGTAAAAGCCATCGGAGTTTGTAATTTCTCCATTGATCAGATGACAGAACTAATAAATCTAGGAGAAAAACCAGTCCTTGACCAACTTGAAAGCCATCTTTACCTACAAGACTATAAAACTGTTGAATTTTTAAAGGAAAATGGAATTCTCCACCAGGCCTGGGGTCCACTTTCTCAGGGAAAATCTAACTTGCTTGATGAAAAAATCCTTAAGGAAATAGGGGATAAGTATGGCAAGAGCCCTGCCCAAATTGCCCTAAAATGGAATATTGATAGGGGAACTATGGTCCTTGTTAAATCTTCAAATGAGGGAAGGATTAAGGAAAATATCTCGATTTTTGACTTTGACCTTAGCCAAGAGGACATGAACGCTCTTGCCAGCCTTGATAGGAAGGAAAGATTTTCTAATGACCCAGAAAATAAGGAGTGGCTTGATAAGATAAGAAGAGGATAAAGAAAAGGGAGCTGTTGCAAATTGTGAATAATTATCGTCCCATCATCATAGGGTTATATCTCAAATTTTGCCTCTTAGAGCCGGCAGTCCACTTTAATCCCGCCGGCTCATAGGTGCGAAACTTCACGAGAAAATAGCCTGTCGGCTTATTGAGACCCCCTGATGATATTGGATCGATTTATTCATTCTGAAACAGTCCCTTTTTTGAGCAATAACAAATTTTTTCCGATAAGATAATTAACGTTTCATAAATGTAATACCATTTTCAAAATTTAAGCAAAATCTTTTTAACAAAAAACCCAAGCTATTCTCAAGCTTGGGAAATTTTATTTGTTGTTTGAGTTAGCCTGAACTTTACATAAGACTTTTAAAATCAGGATTCATTTTTATGAGCAATATTTCAGCTTTTTGTCTTAATTTTTCTGACTGTTCGATTAATTTTAAGAGGTCTGTTCTGATGTTTTTTGTTTTCTCAGGACAATTTTCTAATAACCAAACAGCTGCCTTTGATGTTATAACAGATCTTTCATAGGCTTCTTTTAGTTTGTTATATTTTTCTCTGTCAAAATTTTTGCTTTTACTTTCATTTAAAAAGTAATCTGGCAAATAATCTACTTGGTAATTTGAATAGTGGTTTTTCTCTCCAGTCCTGTCTGGTTTTATCGGGCCTTTATCTTTGTCTTTACCAGAATTTGGATTCTTATTTTCTTCTTTTTTGCCTCCACCATTTTCAGTTTTGGAGTTTTCAGTATTAGACTTTTGGTTTATAGGTTTATCTTTGTTTTCTGTTAGAGCATCGCTTATAGTTTTTAAAGTATTATCAGAAATTTTTTGGGTTCCACTCCAGTAGTCTTCTGGGATAATTAGGTCAGAATTTGTAGTTTTTTTGCCGTCAATTGCAATACCCTTTGTGCCTTCAAATTTTATCTTGTCGGATTCTACTGCTTTGGCAGGATTTTTTGAGCTATTGCCGCCCCTAATATAAGCGGTGCTTACAGATATAGAACCATGGCCTGATACGCCAGATCCACCTTTTTTGCCTGAGCCAGATCCGCCTATAGCTACGAGTTTGCCCTTGCCGGTCACATTTCCGCCATCAAGCTTTAGACCGTCTCCACCAACAGATGTGAGAGCGTATACACCGCCGCCAAATAGGTTTAGGGATGAGTTTTCTGTTATTTCTAGGTTTCCATTTGGGCCCACTTCTAGGGCTGGCTGACCAGATTTACCATATGTTGCTTGCTCGTCGCCTCTTACGGAAACTTCGCCTTCTATCCTAGCTCTACCTTCTACCTTTATGATTGGCTTGTCATTTGTGTTTACAATCTTGCCTTGGGCAGCGGAGTTTGTATTTGAGTAAATAGAAGAATTTCCAAGAATAGCCCCGTCTTTTAGGACAACTTGGCCCCAAATTGATGCGCCAGTTGTAATTTTGTCATCGTGTGGGTTGTAATTTACATTTAATTTTCCACTATTAGAAACTTCGATCTTGCCAAAGACTACAGAGTCATCTAAGTTTAGGATTCCGCCGTCTTTTACAATTATTTTTACAGATCCAAGGATTTTCATGTTTTTGAAGGTGAGGTTGGCTCCTTGGCCTACAACTAGGGTTTGGGTTGGCTCATCAATGGTCTCAAAACCTAACTCTCCATAGGTGCCAGATTGGTGAGATCCAAACCATGCCTTGAGGTCTTTTCGCACATTTACAATATTGTTTGAGTCATTGAATTTTGTGATTTTCCATGGACTCATTTCCCACATATATTTTTTATCTTGAGTTTGGATGAATTTAGCTTTTGATAAAAGCTCTTCTAGGCTTTGCTCTCCTAGGTTATGGACTTCTACTTCAGCTTCATTTGATTCCACTTTCTTTCCACGAATATCAGTTGCACTTATTTTTATTTTGAAAGTACCTGTCTTTGTTGGGCTTCCGCCAAGGATTATAGAACCATGGGCGAAGTTTGCCTCTATGCCTGTATTTTCATCTACAACAACAGCTTTGACTTCGTTAAATTCATTGCCCCTGTCTTCTAGTTTTTTCCAATCATCCTCGCTAGGCTTTTCTTTGTCTGTGTACTCTACGGATACAGCATTAGGATTGTTTGAAACTGAGACGCTACCGCCAGAAAAACCGTCTAACTTTGTCTGACCCACTAAAAGATTGTCAAACTTTCCTACTAGTCTTATTTGGTAGGTCACATCCTTTTTATTCTTGTTATCAACAAGTTTTTTATCCTTGTATAAGTAATTGTATTCTATTCCATCGTAGGTAATGGAAAGCGAATCATTGTTATTTAGCCCAACTATGCAGAGATCACCATCCATTGAAAAAGCATAGGTATTATTGCCAAAAACGGATGAAGGAGATGAGGTTTCTGTTTGAGTCTTGCCATTAATAATTATTTTTTCAAGTTTATTTTTATCGACCTTTCTCCCATCTGCTAAACCCAAGATATTTTTTCCAAAGGTTTCTTTATAGCTAAAGGCTATTTCATCAGTTTTTCCAGGATCTGGCTCTTCATTATTTTGTGGATCTTCTTTTTCTGCGCCTATGTTTTCTTCTTTGATAGAATTTTTATCTATAAGATTATCGTCCCATGCATAAGGATTTTTTATTGTAAAAGATAAGATCTTTTTATCTGATTTTATGACAACCTTGTCACCTTCATCCAGTTTAGTGAAAACTATAGAAAATTCATCGCCATTTTCTCCTTTGGATAGGTAATAAACTCCCCTGTTTTTTGGTCTACTATTGCTAGGGTCTTCGCTCCAGGCTGATCCTTTAACCTCTACACTTTTTATATTATTTATAAATTCGTGGTCTAAAATAATTGTATTTGTCGCAAATCCACCCCTAGATCCCTTTATCAAACTAGGGCTATCAGCAAAGGCTACTAGGTTAAAATTATTTTGACCTATCTGTCTTTCTATATTTGTATTTGCCAAAATCACACCTGATAGGGCCAGGCAGATGGCTATTTTTTGTCTTTTTTTCATAAAATCTCCTTGAATAATAATTTGCGATTATGATAATCATTATTAATCGCTCCAGCTAATTATAAACTATATCAATCAAGATTGCAAGGATTTTATCAGTTTTTATAGATAGATATCATTAAATACTAATTTCGTTAAATTTTCAATTAGAAAGTAAAATTGAAAAGTCTCTGTATTAGAGTAAAGTTTAAAAAGAAGGGGCTGTTGCAAAAGTCCCAGTATAGAAAAAAGACGAGGAAACTAAACATCCTCGTCTTTTTCTGATACAATGTATTTATGAAAACAAGTAAAAATACAATATCATTAACTAATTTTACACTAGTTGATGATACAATTCAATTAAAATTAAACTTTAACACAGAAGTATACATCCAAGATGACATAAAACTAAGGCTTGTAAAAAATATAATTGAAAGGATAGACCTAACAGAATTAAGAAAAGTCTACTCATCATTTGGGAGAAAACCTAGTGTAAATCCAGTAACAATGCTTCAAATAATAATATTCTGCTACTCTGAAGGAATATTCTCATCAAGAGAAATAGAAAAATCATGCAAATATGATCTAAGAATAAAATATCTTCTTGATGGTCAAAATCCACCAGACCATAGCACAATCAATAGATTTAGACAAAAAATAGTAAATCTAACACCTAACCTACTAAGTCAACTAGTAGAAATACTAATAAAAGAAAAGCAAATAGACCTATCAAGTATATACATAGATGGAACAAAAATAGAAGCTTATGCCAACAGATATAGTTTTGTATGGAGAGGAAGCACAGAAAAATGGCAAGAAAAACTAAGAATTAGAATAATAAAGCACTTCAATTTAAATAAAGACCTAACACCATCCCAAGTATTAGAAGTAGTAAAAATAGTATTTAATCAAGTAAGTAAAGAATGTAGAGAAAAGAAAATAAACTTCGTACATGGTCAAGGAAAAAGAAAACACCAACTTCAACGAGAATATGAACAACTAAAAGATTGGAAAAACAAGTTAGAAACTTATCAAGAACACCTAGAAATAATGGGAGATTACAGAAACTCCTACTCAAAAACAGACCATGACGCAACCTTCATGAGAATGAAAGAAGACCATATGAGAAACGGTCAACTAAAACCAGCATATAATTAACTAGCCCGTCCGGCTCGTGGAGGACCTTGCAAGTGCATCAGGCTTTATCATAGGAGAAAATGTATCCCACCATCCAAATGACATCTACACCCTAAAACCATTCTTAACAAAACTACTAAAAAGTTATCCAAACAAACTAGATAAAATAGTAGCAGACGCAGGATACGAAAGCGAAGAAAACTATGTATACCTAGCAGAACATAATCTAACATCCTACATAAAACCTTCAAACTACGATCAATCCAAAACACGAAAATATAAAAAAGAACAAGAATTTAGAAAAAGCCTAGTCTATGATGAAACCCAAGACAAATACATATCAAAAGAAGGCAAAGAATTCATAAGATCCAATGATAGATACAGTAAAAGAAAAAGGGGATATGTAACAACTACAAAAGTATACAGGTGTTTTGACTGGAATAAAGATGGTCAAAAAACTAAAGGGATCTACATAGCAGAAACATTTCAAAAATATAGGAAAGAATCATTAGAAAACATAATATCCGACCAGGGAATAGAAGAAAGACTAAACAGGTCTATTCAAGCTGAGGGAGCTTTTTCCAAAATAAAATCAGGACTAAACTACAACAGATTCCACCATAGAGGAAAAGAAAATATAATAAGCGAAATATGCCTACTTTCTATTGCATTAAACTTAAATAAACTGGCATCAAAAATAGAAAATAAGAACTTAGAAATTATAAAATACAAAGCTGCTTAGGAAAAAAATATTCATGATAGATAGCTTTATTAAGTGACCCTAATTTTAATAAAAATGTGGAAAATTTATTCTTATCTTAAAAAACTCTATAAAAATTAATGGCTTGATACAAATACACAAGAAAAAAAGTGATGAGCAGAATAGATTTACCTATTCTGCATCACCTTTTTTTAGTCTACAAATTTTTTAGCAAAGTCTACGAAGGCATCGCAGGCACTTTTTACAAATGGTCTTGTTTCTTCGATAAGTTTTCCATCCTTATCAAATAATTCGTTAATCTTAGCTAGGTATACTTCTGGCTTGCTCATTGCTATGAGGTCTACACAAGTAAAGGATTGCTTTAGGGCAAGGTTACTTGATACCCCACCCATTGTACCGATTGTAGAGCTAAAAACTGTAGCTGGCTTTCCAGCCCATAGGTTTCCTTCTGGCCCACGAGATGCAATGTCAATTGCATTTTTTAAGACTGGGGCTAGGGACCTGTTGTATTCTGGTGTTATAAAGATAAAGGCGTCACATTTTTTGACATCTTCTCTAAGTTTAATGTAGGCAGGGTGAATTTCGCCCATGTCTAGGTCTTGGTTATAAAAAGGTGTTTCGCTTAAATCTATCATATATGTTTCAACATCTAGAAGTTCTGCAACTTCCTTGGCAAGCTTTTTATTCCATGAATTTTTTCTAAGTGATCCTACTAATAATCCTATTTTCATTGATAAATCCTTTCTTTTTTATTTATTTAATTTATACCCTAAAGTCTAAGATATAAGCAAAAAGAGCTAGCCCTATATAATTAATCATTTTTATTTCTTATATATTTATCAATGTTTGCTGCGGCCTTTTTGCCGGCTCCCATGGCTAGGATTACTGTGGCTGCGCCTGAAACAGCGTCACCTCCTGCAAAGACTCCGTCCTTGCTGGTCATGGTGGTATCGTCAATTATAATTCCGCCCCAAGATTCGGTTTTTATATCTGGATTGGTGTGCTTGATTAGTGGGTTTGGTGATTGGCCGATTGAAACAATTACTGATTCAAATTCAACTTCTTCGAATTTTCCTGTTGCAACTGGTCTTCTTCTGCCTGAAGCATCAGGTTCGCCGAGTTCCATTTTCTCAACCTTTACAGCCTTAACCCAACCATTTTCGCCAATAATTTCTACTGGGTTGTGGAGGTTCATAAAATTAATGCCTTCTTCTATGGCGTGGTGGCTTTCTTCTGCCCTTGCTGGCATTTCCTCAAAACTCCTACGATATACAACTGTCACATCAGCCCCAAGTCTTTTTGCAGATCTTGCAGCGTCCATGGCCACGTTTCCGCCACCAACTACGCAGACTTTCTTGCCCACATGGACTGGTGTGTCGTATTTTGGAAACTTATAGGCTTTCATAAGGTTCATACGGGTTAAAAATTCATTTGCAGAATAAACTCCATTTAGGTTTTCACCTGGAATGCCCAAAAACTTTGGAAGTCCAGCACCAGATGCAATGTAAATTGCCTCATAGCCCTGATCATAGAGGTCCTCAATTGAAAGGGTCCTGCCAACTATTGTGTTGGTTTTAAGTTTTACTCCAAGTCCGATTACGTTTTTAAGCTCTGTATTTACAAGTTTTTTTGGAAGCCTAAATTCAGGAATTCCATACATCAAAACCCCGCCTGCTGTGTGGAAGGCATCAAAAAGTGTTACCTTATAGCCTAGTTTTGCAAGATCTGCAGCAGCAGTTAGGCCAGATGGGCCTGCACCAACCACAGCGACTTTTTCCTTGTTAGCGTAAACTTCAACTGGTTTTTTATATTTTTTGTTGTTGTGATAATCTGCGACAAATCTCTCGAGCCTGCCTATTCCAACAGGTTCGCCCTTGATTCCTCTTGTACAAACGCCTTCGCATTGGTTTTCTTGTGGGCAAACTCTTCCGCAAATGGCTGGAAGGTTGTTGGTTTCAGCGATTTTTTCGTAGGCGCTATCAAGGTCGCCGTCAACTATAAATTGGATAAATTCAGGAATTTTTACGGAAACAGGACAGCCAGAAACACAAGGCTGGTTCTTGCAGTGGACACACCTAGTGGCTTCTTCTAGGGCCATTTCTGCGGTATAGCCTGTGGCAACTTCGTCAAAATTTTTATTTCTAATATTTGGGTCCTGTTCAGGCATCTTTACTTTTTCATTTGACATATTAAATTTTGCCATTTCTTACCTCCCCAGTTAGGTTGCAAATGTGTTCTCTTTCCTCTGTGGCGTAGTTTCTTGACCTATTCATGGCCTCATCAAAATCTACCAAAAATCCATCGAAATCAGGTCCGTCAACGCAGGCAAATTTCATTTCTCCGCCAACAGTAAGTCTGCAACACCCGCACATACCTGTGCCGTCAACCATAATTGAGTTCATAGACACAGTTGTTGGTATATCATGGACTTTGGTAATGTTAACCACATTTTTCATCATGATAGCAGGGCCAATAGTAAGGACGTGGTCGTAGATTTTTCCTTCATTTAAAAGGTTTTCTAAAACTTGGGTTACAAAACCCTGTCTGCCGTAAGATCCGTCATCGGTTGTTATGTAAAGATTATCCGAACAATTTTCAAGTTCATCTTCAAGAATGATTATGTCCTTATTTTTAAAACCCATGATGACATCAACATTGGCTCCGATTTCGTGGAGATATTTGGCCTGTGGATAGGCAATTGCAGTTCCAAGACCGCCGCCGATTACGCAGATATTTTTCCCCTTCAAATCGTCTAATTCAGTAGGTTTGCCAAGGGGACCTACGAAGTCTAAAAATCCATCCCCAGCCTTAAGGCCGTTCATTCTCATAGTTGTGCCGCCAACGACTTGGACGATTATTGTAACATTTTCTCCGTCGACTCCTGAAATGGTAAAAGGCACTCTTTCGCCCCTTTCATCGAGCCTTAGGATTATAAATTGGCCAGGCAGAGCTTTTTTTGCAATCTCTGGGGCCTTCACAACAAACTTGATGGTTGTATCATTCAAATTTGTTTTTTCTATTATTCTTGCCATAAGTCCCCCTTTAGACAAAGATTTATATCTTTAATTATAACATACTTCACAATAATAAATATGTAAAAATTGAAAGGCAAGGAAAGGTGAATTATTTATAAAATATAGTATTATAGACCTATTGAGATAAAAAAGAAGGGAGTATTATGGAAAAAAATCAAAGAAAATACACAAACAAATACCTCCTAAAAAAGTTCATACCTTATTATGGACCTTACAGGAAGGTTTTAACCATAGATTTGTTGGCAGCAGCCTTTACAACAGTATCTGAGCTAATCTTGCCACTTTTATTATCCTACCTTACAGACTGGGCACAAATAGGCGTCCTTGATGCGCCAAGGATAGTGAAAGTTGCTATAATTTATGCCATAACAAAGGCGGTTTCAGTCATAGCTAGGTATTTCATGCAGTCTATGGGCCACATCATGGGGGCATCGATCGAAAGAGACATGAGAAAAGACGTCTTCAACCACCTCATGGAAATGGATACAGAATTTTTTAATGAAGCAAAAATCGGCCAGCTAATGACCAGGCTTACCTCTGATTTGTTTGAAATTACAGAATTTGCCCACCACGTTCCTGAGGAATTCCTAGTTGGGGCCATCAAGCTAATAATTTCCTTTATAGTCTTATTGACAATAGATTGGAAATTAGCCCTAGTAATCTATATCCTAATCCCACTAATGTACGTTGTTTCAAGGAAGTCTAGGGCCAAATTT
>QWCQ01001197.1_pt1 | contig 14730 bp, 12 predicted proteins | sample 1972701 | NCBI WGS metagenome assembly QWCQ01 (sample SAMN09866704, study PRJNA288562) | Human gut metagenome isolate pre4_stool, whole genome shotgun sequencing...
TGAAGAACAAGCAAGAGAAGTAGATAGAGTTAAACGTTCAGAAAATGGAATAATTACTGATCCTTTTTACTTATCTGCAGATGACAAAATCGTTGATGCTTTGAAATTGATGAGTCACTACAGAATTAGCGGTGTACCTATAGTTAATGATGATATGACTTTAGTCGGAATCCTAACTAACAGAGATGTTAGATTCGTAAAAGACGAACAACTTCCAATTGGAGATGTTATGACTAAAGAAGGATTAATAACAGGTCACGAAAACATATCAATGGATGAAGCCTTGGAAAAAATGATGAATGCCAAGATTGAAAAACTTCCAATTGTAGATGAAAACTTTAAATTAAAAGGCCTTATCACTACAAAAGATGTTGAAAAAACAATCCAATATCCAAATTCAGCAAGAGATTCACAAGGAAGATTATTGGTTGGTGCAGCTGTTGGTATCACTAATGATATGATTGAAAGATGTCAAGCTTTAGTAGATGCAAAAGTTGATGTCGTAACTATTGATACAGCTCACGGTCATTCAAGAGGAGTTTTGAATGCTGTCAGAAAATTAAAAGAAGCTTTCCCAGATCTTCAAATAATCGCAGGTAATGTTGCAACAGCAGATGCTACAAGGGATTTGATAGAAGCTGGGGCAGATTGTGTTAAAGTTGGTATTGGACCTGGATCTATTTGTACGACAAGAGTTGTAACAGGTATAGGTGTTCCTCAAATGACAGCTATAATCGAATGTGCGAAAGAAGCTGATAAACACGGTATTCCAATCATCGCCGATGGTGGTATTAAATACTCAGGAGATATTACAAAAGCATTAGCAGCAGGTGCATCTGTTATCATGGCAGGTAGCTTGTTCGCTGGTACTGAAGAAAGTCCTGGAGAATTAGTTGTATTAGAAGGTAGACAATACAAAGAATACAGAGGAATGGGTTCACTTGGAGCTATGAAAGCTGGAAGTGGCGACAGATATTTCCAAAATAACACTAAAAAATACGTTCCAGAAGGCGTAGAAGGTAGAGTTGCTTACAAAGGATCTGTAGCAGAAGTTGTTTATCAATTAGTTGGTGGACTTCGTTCAGGTATGGGTTATGTAGGAAGCAAAGACTTAGTTGAATTAAAAGAAAAATCAAAATTCGTGAAGATTTCTCCAGCAACACTTGTAGAAAATCATCCACATGATATTACAATTACTAGAGAATCTCCAAACTATACAAAAAAATAGGAGCAAACAATGGATATTAGATTAATAATGGGAAGCAGTTCAGATATTGAAGTTGCAAAAAAAGTTACTAAAATGTTGAAAAAATTTGATCTATCTTATGAAGTATCAGTTATTTCAGCACACAGAGCATTGGATGTTTTAAAAGAAACTGTTGAAAAAGACGACTGCAAAGTTTACATCACAATCGCGGGCAAAGCAGCACACTTAGGTGGAGTAACAGCAGGAATGACAACAAAACCAGTTATAGGAATTCCTGTAAAAGGATCTGCACTTGCTGGAATGGATGCTTTGTATTCAATAGTTCAAATGCCTAAAGGAGTTCCAGTTGCAACGGTAGCAATCGATGGTGGAGAAAATGCAGCTATCTTAGCAGCTCAAATGATTGCTTTGTCTGACGAAAAACTAGCTCAAAAATTAAAAGATTACAAAGAAGAAATGAAACAAGGTGTCATTGATTCTGACAGGGAGTTAGAAGAAATATAATGGGATTAACTTACAAAGATTCTGGTGTAGATAAAGAAAAAGGCTACGAAGAAGTTCAAATTATAAAAGAAATCGTAAAGAAAACTCATGGAAAAGAAGTTCTAACAGGTATCGGTGGATTTGCTGGTTTATTTAAACCAGAAATCTCCGATATGAAAGAACCTGTATTAGTTAGTGGAACTGATGGCGTTGGAACAAAAATCAAATTAGCCATGGAACTAGATAAACACGATACAGTTGGTATTGATTTGGTTGCAATGTGTGTTAATGATGTTTTGTGCCAAGGGGCAAAGCCATTGTTTTTCTTGGATTACATCGCTACTGGAAGTTTAAAACCAGAAAAAATGGCGGATTTGGTTCGTGGTGTAGCGGAAGGTTGCACTCAATCAGAATGTGCATTAATTGGTGGAGAAACTGCCGAAATGCCAGGGTTGTACAAAGAAAATGATTATGATTTGGCAGGATTTGCAGTTGGAATCGTAGACCGCGAAAAAATAATTGACGGAAGTAGCATTAAAGAAGGAGACGTTGCAATATCTTTGTCTTCAAGCGGAGTTCACAGCAATGGATTTTCACTTGTAAGAGCGGCATTGGATATGGCAAATGTGAAATTATCCGACAAATTTGAAGATACTACAGTTGGAGAAAGACTTTTGGTTCCTACGAGAATTTACGAAAAAGAAATCTCAGCTTTATTAAAAGAAGTTCAAATCAAAGGAATTGCTCACATCACAGGTGGTGGATTGTACGAAAACGTGCCTAGAATGTTGCCTGAAAGTATAGGAATAGAATTTGACTTAAAAGAATCAGAAATTGATCCTGTGTTCAAAGCCATTCAAGAATGGGGAAATGTCGAAACAAAAGAAATGTTCTCCACATTTAACATGGGAATTGGAATGGTAGTTGTAGTAGATGCAAAAGATGTGGATAAATCTCTTGAAATATTACAAAAAATTGATCCAAAAGCAAAAAAATGCGGAGTTTGCAAACAAACAGAAACAAAAGTTGCGATTAATTTGGACTAATTTTTGAATAAATTAATTTTTTAAATAAGTATATACTTTAGAATTTCGGTACAGAAAATTTAAGAAACTAAGTAAAAATACTTTTGTAAAATGATTGAGCAATATATAAATTTATAAAATTAACAACCATTTATTTTTTAAAATTAAATGGTTGTTTTTGAATTGAAAACTTTATCCAAATATTGTGATATCAAGACTTGATAATACTTTTATGGTATAATATGTGAGTATTGGAGGGATTTAGATGTTAACAGTTAACAATTTAAGTGTCATATTCCCCGATAAAAAATTATTTGAGGATGCGATAGATAAGAACACAAGATTATCAAAACTTAACCAAGATCACTACGCTTTTGAAGAAAACAGCGTAATGGATACAGTTTTGATGGGGAACAAAAAGCTTTACGATATCCAAAAAGAAAAAGATGCTATATACATGAAGCCAGATTTCAGCGATGAAGATGGAATGAGAGCAGCGGAATTAGAAGCAGAATTCCAAGAACTTGGAGGATATGAGGCAGAAGCGGAAAGTTCATCTTTGCTGCAAGGTTTGGGAATAACAACACAACAACATTTTATGTTGATGAAAGATTTGAAAGAATCTGACAAGGTAAAGGTGTTATTGGCACAAGCTTTGTTCGGAAATCCAGGAATATTACTACTAGACGAACCGACAAATGGTTTGGATTTGAAAGCAATATTGTGGCTACAAGATTTTCTGATGGATTTTCCAGGAATTGTAATCATAGTATCTCACGATAGATATTTCTTAAACGAAGTGTGCACTCATATGGTCGATGTTGACTACGGAAAGATTAATATGTTCGTTGGTAACTACGATTTCTGGTATGAATCAAGCCAACTTGCACTTCGAATGCAAAAAGAACAAAACAAGAAAAAAGAAGACAAAATCAAAGAACTTCAAGATTTCATTCAAAGATTTTCTGCAAATAAATCGAAGTCCAAACAAGCTACAAGTAGGAAGAAACTATTAGATAAAATCACATTAGATGACATTAAACCATCTAGTAGACGTTATCCATTCGTTGGATTTGAACTTTCAAGAGAAGTTGGTAATGAAATTCTAAATGTAGAAAACTTGACTTTAGAACAAAATGGCAACAAGCTTATCGATAATTTGAGCTTCAGAGTAAACAAAGGAGATAAGATTGGATTCATCGGAAACGAAATCGCCATCACGAAATTCTTCGAAATAATCAACGGAAACGATGATGATTATACAGGAGAATACAAATGGGGACAAACTATAACTCACACGTATTTTCCAAAAGATAACACTAGGTTCTTCGAAGATTGCGATTTGAATTTGATTGATTGGTTGAGACAATTCAGCGAAGAAAAATCTGAAATTCACATCAGAGGATTTTTGGGAAAGATGCTTTTTTCAGGTGATGAAGCTTTGAAGAAAGCCAACGTTCTTAGCGGGGGCGAAAAAGTCAGAATGATGTTTTCCAAAATGATGGTAACACCAGCCAACGTCTTGGTGTTCGACCAACCTACAAACCATTTGGATTTGGAAAGTATCGAAGCTGTAAATAACGGTTTGATTACATTCAAATCAAACATTTTGTTCACATCACTCGATCACCAATTTGTATCTTCTGTTGCAAATAGAATTATTGAAATATTTGATGACGGAACTTATCGTGACGTATCAATGAATTACGAAGACTATATAGAAAAATATTTAACTAATAATTAGGAGATTAAATATTCCTATTTTGGGAATGTGCTACGGAATGCAACTTATCTCCAAAGATTTTGGTGGAGTTGTTGAAAAGGCAAAAAATCGTGAATTTGGTAAAACCAATGCCAAAATTGCAAATCAAAGTTCTATCTTAAAAGATATGAGCGACGAAAGCATCGTGTGGATGAGTCACACTGATTTCGTATCAGAAAAACCAGAAGGATTTGACATCATTCAAACAACGGATTCTTGTCCGGTTGCAGCCATTGCAAATGAAGACAAGAAAATCTACGCTGTTCAATATCACCCAGAAGTTAACCATACAGTTGAAGGTAAAATACTTATCAAAAACTTCCTTTATGAAATCTGTAAAGCTGATGGAGATTGGACAATGGAAAACTTCTTGGAAGAACAAATCCAAAAAATTAGAAAAACTGTAGGCGACAAAAAAGTTTTGTTGGCACTATCAGGTGGGGTAGACAGTTCTGTTTGTGCATCACTTTTATCAAAAGCTATCGGCAAAAACTTAACATGTGTATTCGTTGATCATGGATTAATGAGAAAAAATGAAGGAGACGAAGTTGAAGCCGCATTCAAAAATGACGAATTGAACTTCGTAAGAGTAGATGCAAAAAACAGATTCCTAGATAAATTAAAAGGTGTATCAGATCCAGAACAAAAGAGAAAAATTATCGGAGAAGAATTCATAAGAGTATTTGAAGATGAAGCTAAGAAAATCGGATCTGTGGATTTCTTAGCACAAGGGACGATCTATCCCGATGTAATAGAATCTGGACAAGGTGATGCATCAGTTATCAAATCTCACCACAACGTTGGAGGACTTCCTGATGTAGTTGATTTCAAAGATTTAATCGAACCACTTCGCGATTTATTCAAAGACGAAGTCAGAAGATTAGGATTAGAATTAGAAATGCCAGAATATTTGGTATATCGTCAACCATTCCCAGGACCAGGACTTGGAATCAGAGTTATGGGAGAAATCACTGAAGAAAAATTAGAAGTGTTACGTGAAGCAGACTATATATTCAGAGACGAAGTCGCAAAAGCAGGAATCGACAAAGACATCAACCAATACTTCGCAGTAATCACTAATAACAGAACAGTGGGAGTAATGGGAGATTTCAGAACTTACGACTACACATTGGCACTAAGAGCCGTAACAACAACAGACTTCATGACAGCCGATTGGGCAAGAATCCCATACGAAGTATTAGATAAAACTTCAGTAAGAATAATTAACGAAGTAGACCACATCAATAGAATAGTCTATGATATTACAAGCAAACCACCAGCAACAATTGAATGGGAATAACGGAAGCAAATATGTTACTGTTATAAAACCGTTGAAAACACAAGGTCTTAGCGATTTTGATATAGCGAATTTCTCTAAATGACACTGTTTTGATACAAAAATCGAGAAAAAATAGATTCAAAAGAGAGTTGTTGAATTAAGCGAGTTTTACGAGCGATACTTATTGACTGAAGGGCAATAAGGTAGGAAAAAAATTTTAGAAAGCCTTCCATCGTCTTGGTGGGAGGCTTTTGTGGAAATAGTGGGTGACAAATTGGAAGTTGTAGGCATTAATGTAAAACTAAGTAAGCTGACGCTGTTAATGAGAATATTTCAGACTCGCTCCGTTTTTTCTGTGAAAAAACCTAATGCGCTCGCTTAGAAATTTCTCATTCACAGCTTTAATCTAAAAAATTTAGACAATATTATTAGAAGTTGTGGAGGATGATAAAAATGATTAGATTTGATGAAATTACGAATAAAAATATTTGGAAAGTTTGTGCATTAGAGCTATATGAAGAGCAAAAAGATTTTGTTGCTGATAACATACAGAGCTTGGCGGAAGCATATTCAACAAGAAATGAAGGCAATAATGCGTTGCCACTTGCAGTATATGATGATAACACCCTGATTGGATTTGTTATGATCGGAAAAGGAACCGTTGGCAATGAAGAAGAAAGTCCTTTAATCAAAGAAAATTACTGCCTCTGGAGACTAATGATTGATAGGAAATATCAGGGACGAGGTATGGGAAAGCAAACGATTGATGCCACAATCGATTTGATACGTACATTCCCATTTGGTGAGGCAAGAAAGGTATGGTTGTCGTATGAACCAGAAAACACTAGAGCAAGAGCAATATATTTAAAGTATGGCTTTTACGAAAATGGAGAAATGTGTGGCAATGAAATTGTAGCCGTTTATGATTTATAAATTGGAACTTTTCCAGCTTATTTTAAAATTCCAGATTCATATATAGATTTCGACATAATGTATTTAGATTTAAGATAGACAACTTCCAGTTTCTCTAAATCATCGAATAGTGTAAAAATAAAGCACATGACTTTAAGATTATAAAATCTTCCAGCTATGTGATTTTTCTGTGCTTATTTTATATCCGGCGGAATCTTAGCGGATATACCTTTTCTATAAAATTTCACATTGCTTTCTTCAAAAGGAACATAATTTTTTTTTAGGCTGTCAGGATAGTTAGCCTTCCAATCCTGTAAGGCCTCTTTGGTAATTTCGTTATTTTCATACTTATCTTTCATTACCTGCCACTGTTCAAGTATGTTGCGAATTCTTAATATAGCTTCACTACCGAAATATATACCTTTTGAAACGAATTTGAATTTAAGGAATGAAGCCGGAGAATATAATTTATTGGCAGAACTATTATCTGATAAAAATAATATTCCATTTATTTTTGTAAAATTTCAAGGACATAATAAAGCCTCTATATCTGAAAGAAGCGATTATGGTTACGGATGCATATTAACGACTTATGGGAAAATAAAAAATAGATTGCAGGCTGAAAAAATATGTATTTCTGATACGACAGTAAGACCCAGAAAAGATACATATTCATTTGATTTTGACTGTGTAAATGAGGCAATCCTAAATGCTTTAGTTCATAACGATTGGACAATCACTGAGCCGCAGATTTCAATGTTTAATGACAGACTTGATATATTATCACATGGCGGACTTCCTAATGGAATGACAAAAGATCAATTTTTTGATGGAATTAGTAAGCCTAGAAACGCAACATTGATGAGGATATTTCTAAATATGGGACTAACTGAACACACCGGACATGGAATTCCAACCATTGTAGAAAAAATATTGAAAGGACGTTTTTGAAATTGAAAGCAACTATATTAGATGTACTATTCCTTTTGAACAAGAAGTAATTGACCAAATAGAAAATAAAAATGTCGGTTTGAATGTCGGTTTGAATAAAACTGAGAAGAAAGTCATCGAGCTTCTTATAGAAAATCCAAGCTTGACATCAATTGAACTATCGGAAAAAATAGGGGTAACAAAAAGGACTATCGAAAGGACATTTAAATCTTTACAAGAAAAGAAAATGATAGAAAGAATTGGATCAAAGCGTGATGGAAATTGGATTGTGGTTGGATAAATAAACTATACTTATAAATTAAAGTTTATAAGAGTGATATGTTTCAATAATTTCTAAAAATTGTAAGTAGAAGAAATATAAATTGATTTTGTTTTATAACATATTATTGAGGTATTAAAATGGATATAAAAATAATGAATTGCAACAATATAAATGAAGGAAATATAAAATTAATTAAAGGAAGACTTAACATTAAATATGCCATTAATGGTACAGGTAAGTCAACTATTGCAAAAGCTATAGAAGCAACTATAACGAACGATGAATCAAAAATGAAAGATTTACTTCCGTTTAAGTATTACGGTATAGACAGCGAGTATGAACCTGAAATTATTTGTAATGAAATATTTAGTAGTGTTGCGATTTTCAATGAGAAATATGTTTCAGATTATATTTTTCAACCAAATGAATTGATAAAGAATAGTTTTGAAATTTTCATAAAGACTAGTCAATATGAAAATCACACAAAAGAGATAGAAGAGCTTTTAAAAAATATAAATTTAGTCTTTAGAGAACATCCAGAATTAAATGACTTAATAAATTCATTTCAGAACTTTATTTCTGGGTTTGGAAAAGCTAAAACTGGATATTCTGCGGCTGGATCGATAGCTAAAGGCATAGGAAAGGGAAATAAAATAGAAAATATCCCCAAAGGTCTAGAAGTGTATTCTAGTTATTTAAAAAATGAGAACAATGTTAAATGGTTAAAATGGCAAATGGATGGTAAAAGTTATTTAGATATGGATAATATATGCCCTTATTGTGCGAATGAATTAGAAGAAGTTAGGAAAAAAACAATTTTAAAAATTGGTGAAGAATACGATACTAAATCAGTTGAACATTTAAATAAGATGTTGGAAGTATTTGAGCTTTTAAATCCATATTTTAGTATAGAAACAGAAAATAAAATAAAAGAAATCACTAAAAATGCTACAAATATTTCTAAAGCACAAATAAACTATTTGACAGAAGTTAAAAAACAGATTGAAGTATTATTGACTCAATTGAATGGATTAAAAAACATAGGCTTCCACTCGTTAAAATATTCAGAGAAAATTGCTGATGAATTGAATAAATATAAGATTGATTTATCCTATTACTCACACCTAAACTCTGAGTTAACTATAGAAAAAGTTGGAGTAATAAATTCTACTTTAGATGAAGTTTTGCTAAAGGCAGGACAGTTACAAGGTGAAATAAATAAACAAAAGAAGCATATCAAAGAGACAATTGAAGAATATAATTCTGAAATAAATGATTTTTTATATTATGCAGGATATAAGTATAGAGTTTCAATTGAATATGACGATGTCAACAACTATCACTTAGTTTTAAAGCATATAGATAACATGAGTAACGTTAATTCGGTGAATGACCATTTAAGTTATGGCGAAAAAAATGCATTCGCTTTAGTTTTATTTATGTATGATGTATTGAAGACAGATCCTGATTTGGTAATATTAGACGATCCGATATCGTCATTCGATGGGAATAAAAAATTTGCTATTATTAATATGCTATTTATGGGCAAAAAATGTTTAAAGGATAGGACTGTTCTTTTATTGACACATGAATTTAATACTGTTATTGATTCGATTAAAAATATGAGTCATCTGTTTAATCCAGCACCTAAAGCTGCATTTCTATCCACAAATAATGGTGTGTTATCAGAAAAACATATTAGTAAAAATGATATTAAATCTTTTGTTGATATTGCTATATCAAGCATATCATCTGAAATAGATATTTTAAATAAACTTGTATATATGAGAAGATTAGAAGAGATCCAAGACAAAAATTCATTCTCTTATCAATTGATATCAAATCTCTTACATAAAAGAGAGGAACCTATGTTTAAATATTTCGATGCATCTTCGGGAAAAGAACAGTGTAGAAAAATGAAAAACGAAGAGATTTGCAAAGCAAGTAATGAAATAAAAAAATTAATACCTGATTTCGATTATGAAGTTGAGTTAAAGAAAACACAAAACAAAACGATATTAAAGAATTTATATGTAAACAGTGAAAGTAATTATGAAAAAATGCAGTTGTATAGAATTGCATTTAATGACAACCATGATAATGATGTTATAAGAAAATTTATAAATGAAACTTTTCACGTAGAAAATGACTATTTATTTCAATTAGATCCAAGAGAATATAACACCATACCTCAATATATAATTGATGAGTGTGATAAAGAAATGCTTTAGATATAAGAGAAAATGAATTAAATAATTATTTGATATACTAATGCTGATATTAAAGAAAAAAATTGGTAAGTTTTTAATATTTATGAAATGATGGATTTAAACTTATAAAATCGCAACTATATTCTCAACAAGGTTTTTTGGTACTGGGACTGTGACTGGGCTAAAACTTTGAAAATGTCCTATAATTAGGTGGATTTAGTGATATTATAAAAATAGAATATAGTATTCTGAATGGCTTGGATTATATCGGGCGTTTGGAAAAGAAGAATGGAATAGTAGCTACATCAAAGGGTGACCGATGCTTAAGCATCGGTTATATTCGATATGAAGCAAATCTGAGTCCGAAACACTAAGTGAGAAAATCGCTAGTGAATTTTCAATGACAAGGATATAAATATATAAATTCATATTGTACAAAAATCAAGTATATGATAATATAGTCCAATAATTACAATATTTAAACAGGAGGATTGATGTATGTTGTCCAAAATTAAATTGTGGTTTTTTAATCATAAGAATTTTTTAAGGATGTCAAGATTTTTAATTTTAACAGTGTCGCTTCTTTTAGTTACCTGGATTTTTGATCATCAATATACTGCAATTAAATCTTATATTCCCAAACAACTATTGCTGTCGGTTGAAGTTTCGATAGATTTCCTTTCTAATATATCTGGAATATTTCTGACTATAAGTACTTTTTGTTTTACAATTATTGTCACTGTACTTAATAAATATAGCAGTAGCATATCACCTAGGATGCTTCAGAGTTTCATAGATAGGACCGGAGTTCTTGGTTTATATGGTATATTTGTCAGTGGCTTTTTCTATTCAGTAATCAGTATCCTATTATTGCAAGATATTGCTCCAGACCAACATGTTGTCGCTGGAAGTCTTGGAATTGCTTATTCCATAATTGCGATGCTAAGTTTTATAGCTTTCTCAAGACAGGTTCTTGATAATATAAAGGTATCAAATGTTATAGAATATATTTTTAATGACTGCGAGAAACTTATTGATAAAGAGGTAGAACTAAGAAAAAAAGCTAAGCATTATGAAGTAGATGACGAATCTACAAAGTTATCAATTGTAGCTGAGAGCTCAGGTTATTTATTTGAAATAAAAGCAGATGAGATTTTTAAAGAGCTTAATGGCATAAAAGCAGAACTTGCTATAAACAAGAGAATTGGTGAATACACAACCAAAGGCGAAACCTTAGGGGAATTAAATATATTCCAATGCGAGTTAGATGATAATGATAAAAAAGAATTAAAAGAAAAATTAAGTCCATTGTTTATAATAAATGCTTACAATAATAGAGAAGAAGATTATCACCGTGGAATTGTAAACTTAACCGAAATCGCAAATATGGCCCTAAGCCCTGGCACAAATGATCCAAATACTGCAATAATTTGTATAAATAAAATGTCATCATTGCTAGGGAAACTATTATCTGCAGGCAATCATTTTATAATCATGAAAGAGGACGAAAATGTAAAAATAATTTATCAAAGTTATTCTGTGGAGGATGAACTATATCTTGGTTTCAGCCAGATAATTTCCTATTCAGCAGGTGATCCTTTGGTTACAAAAGCGATTTTAGAAGGAATTTTTATAATATATACAATGGCAGATATAGATGCTAAAAAAAGCATAAAAGAATTTTTTGATGATAGTTATGAAATTTTAATAGAAAATTTTACTCACGAAATTCATTTGGATATTTTTAAAAGAATAAGAAACAAAATGGAAGAGCACGTAAGCTTATAGGAAAATGAGACAATGTTTTAAAAAAAATAGAAAATGATTCCAAACTAAAAAATCTACATGATAGATTTAATAATTACAGATCTACAAATTATATTTCTAAGGGATTGGGACTGAAGATCTGAAAACTTCCTATAATTATATGGATTTAGTGATACTCTAAAAAATAAAATCTAGTAGTTTGAATGATTTGGGATACATCGGACGTTTGGAAAAGAAGAATTATTGATTAAAGGATAAGCGTAGGCTTGTCCTTTTTACGTGGGAAAAATGTTGTACTAGTAATGAAATAAACTCATTAAAATAGTCGCGGTGAATATTTATGCTATAATATTTTGAAACTAATAATTATTTATCATTTATATCATGAATACGCAAGTTATATTAACTTAGTGATTAATGCTGAAAATCATAGAATTATGTTATGTTAGTTTTAGTTTCTTGTAGCAACGGCAGGAATTATTGTATCATTGTGGCATAGAAAGAAGGGATAAAAATGTTGAATGAAAATATTAAATCACTAAGAAAACAAAATGGATTGTCACAGGAACAGTTAGCTAATGAAATGCATGTTGTCAGACAAACAGTTTCAAAATGGGAGAGAGGATTGTCCGTTCCCGATTCGGATTCTTTGATAAAACTATCGGAAATCTTACACACATCTGTAAGCGTTCTATTAGGCGAAAATGTAGAAGAAACACAACAAACAGAATTAGATAAAATATCGGAGAAACTCGAAGAAATTAATCTGCAATTTTTCGAAAATAAACAAAAGAAAATTACGATTTACAGAAATATCTTTATCGTAGTTGATGTTTTAATTGTTTTTGTATTCTTAGTGTTGTTTTTCATGAAAAGTAGCTATTTACAATGGGACACGACAGACTCAAACACAGCAGTAATGAAATTCATATTGCAAAGTTTCGAATGGGGATTTGTCAGAATAGCACCACTACTTCTTGTGATTTGCACAATTTGTGCTTATATTTTTAATAAGAAATTAAAAACAATGGTAGTGTGATATAATTAGCATATTTCAGAAAAAATGGCAGATAGTTTTCATTTTTCAGTAAACATAATATCAAGAGGAAAAGGCAAAAGCGCAGTAGCAAGTGCGGCATATATAAGTGGAGAAAAAATAAAAAAGAATGGGATGGAGTAACTTACGACTATACAAGAAAAGAAAAAGTATTAATATAAAATATAATATTGCCTGATCACATTCCAAAAGAATTTAACGATAGGTCGACCTTATGGAATAAAGTAGAAATGGCAGAAAAAAATTCTAATGCACAACTAAAAAGACACTTCATAATAGGACTAGCAAAAAATTATCTTTAAGTGAAAACAAAAACCTAGTCGAAAGATTTATAAAAGAAAATCTAACATCACAAGGAATTATAGTAGATTATGCAATTCATGATTAGAGTCAGGACAAAAATGGGTAATAATCTTATGTAGGTTGAAAGTTTTACTATGCTAAGAATAGATTTTTTACGAAAATTGTTACTTGCCATAAAGCTTGGTAAGGTTCTAATTCTAATGAAGGTGATGGTAAAATTATGAAAGAAAAACTCATTATTAAAAAATTAAGAGAAGATAGCAGAAATGAAATCTACACAAATAGAGGAATTAACCCAATATTCCAGCTAAATCCAAAATCAAAAATTTTGATAATTGGGCAAGCTCCTGGGGAAAAGGTTGAAGAAACTGGTATTTTATTTAATGATAAGAGTGGGGAAAATCTTATCAAATGGTTGGGTATATCGGAAGACGTCCTCCATAGTGAAGATTTTTCTATAATTCCAATGGATTTTTATTATCCTGGAAAGGGGAAATCGGGCGACAAGGCTCCTAGATCTTTTATTGCAAAAGAATACCATCCACTATTATTAAATGAATTGAAGGATATAAAGTTAACCATTTTGATAGGAACCTATGCTCAAAAGTTTTATTTGAAGGATAAATTTAAGAAAAATTTAACCGAAACAGTAAAATCTTACAAAGAATTTTTACCAGAATATTTCCCAATAGCCCACCCAAGTCCTCTAAACAACAGGTTGATAGCAAAAAATCCTTTTTTTAGAGAGGAGGTCTTGCCTGAGTTAAAGGAAATTGTAAAAAAGCTGAGATAAATTGTGTTTGTAAAAATTTATTGTATACCATTTTTTATGGTAATGGTCATTAACAAGGAGAGAAAATATGAAAAAAATAAGTGCGAATATTTTAGACGGCAAATTTGAGCATTTGGTGGATGAGGATAATTTACAAATAACCCACCTACAAATCAAAAAGGGCGATGAAATACCAAGTCACAAGTCAGATAAAAGTTTAGTAGTTGTAATTTATAAGGGCAAGGTAGATTTTAAGGGAGAGAACGGAAATCAGATAATAATCCCAGGTGATATAATCACAATGGATCCTAATGAAATCCATGCTCTTAAGGCTCTTGAGGATAGCGATTTGATGGTTATAAAAGTAAGAATTTAAGAATATATTTAGCTAAGATAGGAAGGTGGTGATTTTATCAACCTGCCTTTAATTTTTACATATTTAAGCAAAATAAAATCTCATTTTAAAAAAATATAAATATGTAAGGAGGAATTTTTGTATAATAATTTTTAGGTTGTTAGGAATTTTGATTTTTGGGTATATATATTTTAATAATATAAGAGAAACGTTGCGGTCATTTTGCAAACGATATTATAAATATTGTTTGGCAAATTTATTTATCAATTTGCGTATTAAACTATGCAATAAAAATGCAAATGTTTTCTTATAAATAATAGGAGGCACAATTATGAAATCTTATCCAACAAACAAAATCAGAAATCTTAGCTTGGTTGGGCATAGT
>QWCQ01001234.1_pt1 | contig 14691 bp, 5 predicted proteins | sample 1972701 | NCBI WGS metagenome assembly QWCQ01 (sample SAMN09866704, study PRJNA288562) | Human gut metagenome isolate pre4_stool, whole genome shotgun sequencing...
CTTAGGAACGCTTCCTTTCTACAAAATCGGAGGGAAGATACTATACAAGCAGAGCGACATACAGACAATGCTTGAAAGGCATTATAATCCAATACCGCAAACAGGTAAGTTATGAGTTAAGTTAAGAAATCAGTCGCGACTTAAGTCAAATGGTCAATTGTGACTTTGGTCAAGAAATTAGTTTCGACCTAAGGTAAAATTAACTTTAGTCAAAAATATGTCAGCTCATAAAGTCAGTAAGTCAAGAGATTAGTCTAAACTTATCTCTTGACTTACTTCTTGAACTTTGAACTCTCGCACCCCAGAAAGGTTACTTTATGGAACATAACAAACTATCTCTTTCTTTATACTGGCAAGGTGTGTCTTTGTACCACAAACTGCCGTTTGTACCACAAAGACCCTTGCCCCGAAAGGGGATTAAATCACTCCAAAGTCGTGATTAGAAAACAATGAAAAAGCAGAAACAAAAGAAGCCCGATGGCAGATGTGCCACCTGCCCACGATGGGACAGATGGCACATCAGAATACCTAATTCCGAAGACCAGCAGAAGCTTATCAGACTCTACCGAAAGTCGGGAGCAAAAACGAAAAGCGATTTTGTCCGAGCAAGACTTTTAGGTGAAGCCTTTAAGGTCATCACCCAAGACCCTGCAAAAGAGCCTTACTTGGAGAAACTATCAGAAATCGTAGCCTTGACACATAAGATAGGCGTGCTATACAATGAAGCCGTGAAAGCCCTCAATACTTATCATTCTGTTGCCACTGCTCAACGATTGCTCAGTAAACTTGAAACTTATTCCCAACTTCTTATCAGACTGCAACAGCAAGCAGTGCAACTGACAGGTAATAAAACTGTTCTGGCAATTCTTACATCGGTAGCGTTGTTTACCTGTACTACTTTTACCGCTTTTGAGAATATTGTTTGAGTGGCAATGCGGACCATTAAAACTCAACTCCCAATCTGGAGCATAAAGTTCCGAAGCGTTCTCGTAAGGTCATTTCTTCTTTGTGTTGGGTTACAAATATAGCAAAAGGCAGAGAATTTATCCCTGCCTTTATGCTTTATTATTTAGAACCAAATTGATTATCAGGCAGTTATTCTGACAACACCCAATCTGGAACATTACCTAACTTTTATTATTATGAGTTTCTATGTCAATTAAATACTCCCATATCTTCTTGTACAACACTATATCCCTTGGTTGAATAGCGAACAAGAATAGAATCTCCTATGGAAATAGAACTATTTATACTACCTGCATCATAGAATTGATTTCCTATTTTTACAATCGCACTTCCAACAGGTCTAGAGACGCGTCCACTTATAGCAATAACTTCTGCGTTAATCAATTGCCCATTTTCTCTAACATACCAATCTGTCAAAATAAAATAAGCAATCATACAAAAACAAATTATACACAGAATACCTAAAGAAAATAATATTATATTAATTCTTTTTCTTTCCATTATTATTTCTATTTTGAACACGATTAGAAGCAAAACTAACTCCAGCATTTGAACCTATTTCCAAACCGAGATTACTTTTATAATCAGATATGGCAGATTTCAAAGCTTTTCGCTCTCGTTTTGTTAAAACTCCAGCCTTCCTCCCAGTTATTGGGTTAGCTGTCATTTTTTTTGTCAATTTGCTTATTGTCGCTTTAGAATTTTTATAAGAGCCTTTTATCTTTAAATTGCCCGCCACAGCCCCAGTAACCGTAGAAGAAATAACGTTCTCTCCTATGTCCTTTCTTTTAATAGCGTTGTCTAAGACTTGCCCTGCAGCACCTTTCCCTCCTTCGCGCAATATAGCTTTCGTTACTACTTTTGCACTAGAGCGAACTGCACTTTTTGCGATATTTTTAGATATAGCACCTACTGGATTTATTGCTCCTTCTGCTGCAGAAACGATAATAGAACCTACGCTAATATCATGTGTTAAAGATTCTCTGAAATTTTTACCACTTGCAAAATTAGCAGCAACTTGCGAACCATAATCTATACCAGCGTTGACTATTGCACCTACTACATTGGCAACCCATTCTCCATTAGGGTCTATATTCTTAATAGGGTTATTGTGGCAATAGGCATAGGATGTCGAATAAAAATAAGTTTCTTCTTCATTGTCTGTACTCATCCACAAACTCAACCTTGGTTCATAATACCTCGCACCATAGTAGTACATACCCGTTTCCTCGTCCAATTCCTTTGCATTGAAGAGATAAGGCGTGTTCCACGTGTTATTGCGCTCCTCGATGAACACTTCTCCAAACGGCACATACTCGATGTGCTGCGATACCTCGCCGTCAAGATTGGTAATGTAGCTGCTGCTGCCCAAATGGTCGGGGTGGTAGTAGAACTGCATCTTCTCGTAGTCGTCGTTAGGCTTGAAGTTGCCATTTGCAGCTCTTATGCGTGCCATTGCCCTTGCTTGTGCTGCCTCTGGCGTGTCGTCATCACTACTAAAGCCTTTGCCATTGACATAGTCGCTATTGTCTACACCGTTGTATGGCAAATCAAATGTCTTGTAATTGTCCTTGATGGATTGCAACTGCTGATAGTACTTATCCTTGTAATTAATAGTCACACCATCAGCTTCATTGCCTGCATACGGTATTTTACGTGGGTCTGCACCGTAGCTTGCGAGGTCGCCAAGTTTTACCCGTGTTACCACCCGAGAACTCGGAGTTCACAAAGATAGCTTCGTTCTCACCGCTGGTCTTCGCTGTACGTTCGCCGTCAGCATCATACCAATAGTTGCTCACAAAGCCGTTTTCATCGGCTGCCAATAAGCGGTTCTCTTCATCCCACTTGTACTTCTGCTCACTTGCCTTGTCGTCTTCCTTGCCGTCACGCTTTACACGTGAGGTGTTGATATAGATAAGGTTTCCGTTGGCATCATAGGTGTACTTGTGTCCGTTGTTGATGTTAGTGCTGTCCGTCGGGGTTTCTTCTGTACGGTAGTTCAAGTCACGAACGTTATCCAGCTGGAACTTCTTGCCCTCATCATTATTGTATGTGTAGGTGAGGTCATAGCCTGCGTTGAGCGAACCGTTGAACTGTACGTTACTTTGCGTGAGGTGCTGCTTCTTGCTTGTGATTCGATGCATGTTGTCGTAGCCCATGGCAAGGGTGTAAGAAGCCATTTTATTGTCCGCTCCCTTATAAGTACCCGTTGCGCTTGACAAACGGTACAATGGGTCATAAGTATAGCTGTGACTCATCTGTCCGCCAGCCTTTCCCTTTTCTGGAATTGCCGCCTTATTGACAACAGAAAGTACGTTGCTCACCACGTCATAGCCGTAGGCATTGTCCATGATAGTCTTGCCACCTGCATTGACCGCAAGGTTCTGTAGTCTGCGACGTTGTGGGTCGTAACTGTAGAACGTCTCCGCTCCGTTGCAATACTTCAGATAGGTGCGCTGCTCGAACTTGTCATAACCTATCTTGTTCACATAGTCATAACCGTAGGACTTGTAGCCACGCACGTGGTCTACCTGTCCACCGAGGTTATAGCCGTAGGTTACCTTTTCCTCATCGGGGTAAATCATTTCCAAGAGGCGGTTGTGGCTGTCGTACTTCCACTGTGTGACGTAGGTTGCCACTGCCTGATTAGGCACAATCAGCGTGCGCACAGTTTTCAACACCTCACCCAAATTGCCGTAGTAATACTCGATAGCACCACTGCCGTCCTCACGGAGCATCAGCCTGCCAACGCGGTTATTGGAAGAGGTGGCACTGCCGTAGTGGTACTTCACATTGTTTTCCGGATGGTCGGGATAGTTAATGGCTACCAACCTGCCGTAGTCGTACTCATAGTTGATGGTCTTGCCCTCTTTTTTGAGGTTGGCTGTCTGCTTGGTGAGTACATTGCCGAGATTGTCATAAGTAAATGTGGTAATACCACTGGCAGGGTGATTGACCTCCGTGCGGCGGTCGCCCATGTCATAGACGGATGTCGTTACGTTGCCCTCGGTGTCTGTTACCTTGACCAATCGGTCGATGCCGTCATACTCGAAGGAGGTGGTAATCGTTCCGTCGGGTCCGCTGAGCTGTTCGGTCTTTACCGTCTTGCCGCTGCCTTCGGTGTAGGTTGCTTGACGATTACCCAGTGCATCAGTAACCAATGTCTTGAGGGTGTTGCTGCCTGCGTCCGTAGAGTATTCGGTCTTGGTCTCCGTGTTGTCGGGAAGCGTCACCTTCATGGCGCGGTCGAGTACGTCATAAAGCGTTACGGTTGGCGACACGTTGTCAAATGCCTTGTTGAAAGTTGTCTTTTTGCCCACTGTCTCTGTCACGGGGTAGTAAGCCTTCGCCACACGACCGAAAGCGTCATAGACATTGCGCCCACTGACAATCATCACGGTCTCGTCTTTCGGAGCGCTGCCCTTAGCGGCTGTGGTAACCACACCGTCTTTCTTCACCTGAACAGGACGTCCGAAGCCGTCCACGAAGGTGACGGTCTCCATATCATCGCTTGGGTGCTGAATGTCGTAATGTTTGGTCACGGCGTAAGCAGGTGCTGTGATGCCCTGAGTGCCAAAGGCAGCCTTGGGCTGATAGTCAAAGGCAATGACATAAGGTACACCTGTTGCCAATTCGTTAGGACCACGAACCGCCTTAATGCGTCCAAGGTTGTCGAGGTCGGTCTCATAGTTGAGCCGATTGAGGTCTGTACGGCGCAAAGCCATGCCATAGCGGTAGTCGAAGTTGCCAGCCTCGCTGCTGTAGCCAAAGGCATCATCAATGCGGGAGACATACATGTGAAACGGCAGTACTATTTCCTAACTGTTGACTAATCTGTGTAAGGTGGTCGGCATAGTTCATGTCGTACTTCGCCGATACGTGGTGGTATGTCTTGCCGTCTCCTCCCGTCACAATGACGTCGGTAGGCAGACCGATGATGTGCTTGCCCTCGTTGGAAGCATACTGAATGGCGGTCTGGTAATCGAACGCCCCCGTACCTTCTTCACCCAATGTGCCTTTGTCGCTGAACTTATAGGATTTGAGTTCACCATGATAACCCGTGAGGTAATACTCGTTCCAAGCTTCAGAGGTGGTGATGCCGCTTGCCTGTCCCTCATACTGCTTATTGGCTGTATAGCGCAATGGGACAAATGCTGATGCACGGTCGCTGCAGAGTTTCTGTTGCTTGGTAAAGGTGTACTTGTCACCACTGGCAGTGAGGTAGTAGCCATCGTATACGTTCTTCGTCTCGGTATATTTCTTGCCGGTAGCATCTTCCACTGATGCCGAAAGTTCTTGACCCTGCGTATAATAGGTGGATACGTCATAGAGCTGTACTGCCTGACGATAGATGACACTGTCACCTTTCTCGGTATCAATATTCTTCGTGATGACCTTACCAAAACCGAGGAACTCGCGCTCGTGGCGGTCTTTTTGTCCGTTAGAGTAGGCAAAGAGAGTCTTCATGAGTGGTCCGTCGTCGTGGATGCCATCATCAACGGTCACGGAAGACATCACCCACTTACCACCAGGAAGCCCATAGGTTGGTGCGCTGTGCTGATAGTCGAGTGTGAAAGTTCCACCGAGGGAGTTGGTCACGCTCTTGAGCATGTTTGTCCTGCCGATGGCAGAGCGAGTAACCTTCAGCTCGCTTTCCTTATCAGATTCCAATATGTCGAGATAGCCGTCACCATCTACATCCTGTAGCGAGTAGTGCGTACGGTTGATGCTGTGACCTGTTGAAGCACCAGGATTTGTAATTATCTTGGCTCCCACTCCAAATAAAGTTACAGGTATACAAATAGTAAATGCGCCATTAACGGACTCTGCCGTGGAAGAAGATTTTGTGAGTGCTGAGACACCTTTCCATTGGATGGGAGTATCGAAGCCCTGTCCGTTGTTCAGTGCAGCCATAATACCATTATCAGCCTGCCATATTCTGTCAGGAAGCCCGTCTGAGTTAATATCCATCAGGCTATACTCTTCAGATGTTTCCGTAGCAACGATGCCAATGCCTGCAGTGACGCTTGAGGAGGCGATGTCTATACCAATACCTCCGTTGTATGAAATGCTCTTTCCACCCTGAATCCTATCTATCTGCCAGTCTATCGGTTCGGTAAACACATAGCCGAGATTCAGTCTTACCTTGTTGCCCGATTCTATCTTGTCAGGCAACCCGTCACCGTTGATATCCGCGAAGCTCTCTACGGCTTCGTCTTTATTAGTTGGTTTACTTCCCGAGATAGAAAACTTGCCTAACCATGTTGTTTGAGCTAGTTCCGCTAATTTTGCACCAGCTTTACCTCCTATAATATTAGCAACGGAAGAGATAGGGTTACCACCATAGCCCCAAGCATAAGAAGCATTATTAGAGCAGGATGCATTACCGATTCCGTTATACTTTTCTCCACTCATGCCGCCTTGGCTGTTGGTATATTGTATCGTGTTACCTGCTATGACATCAGGATAACCGTCACCGTTCATATCCATCATGGATACCAGAGATTTCATATGGCCTTTGGCATCATTATAGGTAATGCCCATGGCACCACTCTGCGTATCGGTACTTTTGTTCTCCGATACCTGTGTGACAGCCATTGCACCGGTTCCCTGTAAACAGTCACCCGTTGCTGCTGCAACATCACCGCCACCTTCCAAAGGATTTATAAGGACAACATCTTGTTCTGCCAGACGAGCAGTTCCCATCTCCTGACCTGTCATATAGATATATCCATTCTGTCCCATCCAACGGTTAAGTGTTTTCTGGTCTGTTGCTATCGGAGTGAATGCCATCGTCCTTGGATCAAGTTTCTCATCCTTACTCTTTGGGAGGGTGAGCAATGACTCATCTATCGGTTTAGCATAACGACCTTCCGAGGCATTATAAACGAATCCGCCCCATCCTCTGAACATCGAACCGAATCCCTGATTGTCAGCTTGGGCGTAGACGCCTGCCTGTATGGAATCATTATTGCCTACTTTGGCTGTTGCAAGAACCGTCTGTTCAGAGATATTACCTGAATAGGAATAGTCTACCCATAGTTTACCTGCACTCACATTGGTCAGGGTCAGTGCGTCACCTGACAGAGTTCCGCCACTGAGTGTATAGGTCTTCTTACCCAATAACTTGTCTGCTGTCTTGACTGTCATGGTTACCGTACCGCTGGCAGTTGACGGAACAACTGTCATATTCGGTGTAACAGTAAGGTTGGCAGCATCTGCAGCGAGGGTGAACGGTATTCCCTCTTGCACCATCTGTGGGAACATCGCATAATGGACAGCAGAAGTCATGATATGCTTCTCCTCATTTTGCATCGTTGTTTCTACCTGTGGCATCCATTTAATCTTTGACCAATCCACATTTGAAGTAGAAGTAACGCTGAAGCTCAAATACGGTAGTCCGTTGGGATGAGAAATAGACTCCCTCAGTTCACCGTCAAAAGATTCATTCCACGCAAAGAATCTGGTATAGATTTCCTGCTGTCTGTAGTTAGGATTGGCATTACCCAAGCTGTCCTTCTCATCGTTGGATGCAATGATTTTCAAAACAATGTCATCCGAAGTTACCAGCTTAGTAAATTTTCCTGCCAGTGAAAAGGATGTACCCTGTGGTATGACGATAGCAGTGTTAACATCGTAAACAGCACCTTCCTCAGAATTGTACACAGTTGAAGATAGTCCGTCAGGAAGTGTTTCATTTGTTCCTGTATAGGTGATGACAGGTGCCCATTTCACGTTATCAAAGGCTCCGTTGCTCATCTCCTCCGTTCCCGACTGGACACGGAAGTAGATACGGTCGCCTTTCTTGACAATAATGTTTTGTGCTGTAGCCTGATAAGCCGTAGCATCACCCTTGGCTATTTTCTTGTTCCAAAGTTCGCTGCTACCTTTCTGAATGGCAACCCGAACTCCGTCCGCCTTGGCATATTCCTCCGTATCATAATCACCGATCGGTGTCATAAGGCTAACCGTACCGGACACATTAACCGTACCGTCCTTAGGTGCCTGCCAGACACGTACCATATCTTCCATCGGAGAAGACTGGAGAAGTTCTTGCTGCTCGGCAGGGTCTATTTTGATGACTGAGGGGTCAATTTTACCTCCATAGATAATAGGACTGGGGGTATCAGCACTGCTGAGTGTAAAAGTAGGTATGGCATTACCCGCCTTATCAAACTCGATGTGATTGAAATATACCCTGCCGCCCGAGACAAGGTCTACCAGACCGTCACCATTGATGTCGGAGAAGTATTCGGTCGTCTTGGTCTTGGTCTTGGATACATCAACACCCAAGACAGAAGTAAACCTACCATATCCCGGAGTTGCTTTTAAACCACCGGAATTTGTGGTACTCTTTGCCTTTGAAAAGCTTCTGATACCCTTTATTGGTATTCGATCTCCATAGGTAATTGGTTCTCCAGATACATTTTTGAGTTGCGTTCTATAGAACAGAGTGTTACCGTGACGAAAAACCTTATCAGCCAGCCCGTCTCCATTGATATCCACTAATGTTGTAAGACCATTCGAACTGTCTATAGAATAACTATATGAGCCACCCACGGTGTTACTTCTCCATGGACTTGTATCGGCAGGTCCTATGCCTGCAAAGAACGAACCATTCACGGACGTTCCCGTCGTCCCGCCTAATGCCGTCGGCTTGTCACTGAATCGTTTGGAATCAGAACCTAATCGATTGACAAAACCTGCATCAAGATTGTCATCCTGCGTGTTCCAAACCTCTTGTTTATTTTTAAATGGCACATACCCTTTGTCGGACTGTACGTCGTCATAGTAGTCGAAGTTTTGGTAGGATACCTCTGTTCCCGCATCATCAAGGTGTTTAACACTTGTGAGGATGTCCTTATGGAAAGCACCTTCCTTGTAGGCAAAGGTATAGCTTCGGAGTACGGAACCCTGGAAGTTGACTACTATCTTCTCCAACAGCCTGTTGGAAGAGGTGAGGAATCCAAAGCGTGCATTGTTGGTCTTGAGATGTTTTTCTTTCGTTCCCTCAAAAGTAACTACGGTATGGGGCTGTTGTCCGCTGTTACCTGCATGGATTTCCTTGAGATAAATGGCTTTCGCCATGAGTCCGCCACGAACAGGTTCGTCGGCTGTCTCATAGACATATTCTATATAGTCACCGTGTGTCTCTTCCACACGTTTGAGCTTCCACTCAGAGATGACTTCACGCTTGGTACCGCTGATATCGGTAATAGTACCTTTGAGTACGGCTCCCTCACCACCATAGATGTACTTGATGCCTTGCTTGTCGGTCACTTCCCAAGTATAGTCGGCAGGTGAATTTCCTTTACGGATGATACGACTGAAGTCACCACCTTGTCTGGTATAGAACTGACGGTCTGCCTTACGTGCCATCTTCTCACCACGGTGGGCAACACCCATTTTACCGTCATCCCCCATGGTAGAAAGCATGGAACCTGACATCAGGTAGGTCTCGGTCTCCTTACTTGTATCGTATCTTGGGACACCCCAGCGAGTATCCAACGTAATGGAAGGAATGGAGAGATTCCAGCCCTCACCGAGCCATCCGCTACCACCCTCATTGCTATACTGAATACCTAAGGACGGTGCCATGCCATTGCGGGCAGGGGGCATCTCGAAGCCATACTGCAGGTTGGCGGAACCTCTGTTGTTGGCTGTAGGAGGAGTGATGAGATTGATTTTTGCCGTCGGGTCTGCCGCCTTGATGTCATTCATCATCGTCGGTGTAAATCCATCGGTCTGTGGAGATTCGGGTGCCTTTATCACACCGTTGATCATATCGGTGAAGTGCGTTGTTCGTGAAACCACGCAAGCTGCTTTCTTATCTACTTTGACCTTTTCTAATGCTACCCAATGCTTGGTATCCTTGTCAAAGTAATAGGTATTGATGTCATCTTCAGTAAAACCGCTCGGGATTCTTGTGCGGTCATACTTGATCTTGACAGTCGCACCTTTCCCATCAAAATGATTACCGTGAGGAAGGAAGCGATAGCCGTCACCCTTGGCAGTGACATTGGTCATACCATAGTCAAGGGCAGGCATATCCATTTCACGGAGTGCCGAGATGGAATATCTTCCAGCCTTGCTGATATCCTTAGAGGTTACTGCCAATATATTGCCGCTGACACAGAGACTGTCCGCCTTGTGTGCAAAGAACAGTTTTTCTGCACTGCCACCTACGGAAACGAAGGCACGGGCATAGTCCACCTTTTCCCGTATGATGGGAACAATGGTTTTGCTGACGTTCTTTCCTGCAACGGTAGCTGCGAGGGTGAGCTGCTTCGATGCTGTGGGAATGATTCCCTCGAACTCGCCGTCTCTGACCGACAGAGTCTTACCGCTAACAGATACCTTCTGTACGTTTCCACGAACAAAGCCGTGGACATAGGTCTGTCCACCGTAAACAACGGGAACGGTTGACAGGACGATAGCATCCCGCATATCTGCAGATGCAGGTGCCGTTTCTATGCGTACGTTTTTGACTGTATAGCTGTAGGTGGCATTCGATGGGATGGTGAACAAGACGGTATTCCTACCTTTCTTGAGCCACAGGGGATTGATTTCTTCTCTGACGGTCTTCCAGCCTTGAGACAGCTCGGTGAGATAACCGCCAGCAGCCATGCGATCGTTGATGCTCTTGCTGATGCCAGCACCAGAGCTGACACCCTTGAGATCGTAGACAAGCCATGAGCGTGTATCGGCTGAAACCTTCTTGAGTACAATCTCAAAGAGGTTGTCCTCGGGATTGTCCGAAACACGTCCGTCGGGCGTGCCAATGACACCGGAGCCTATAGAGGCAAACTGCGCCACCGTTCCCGATGCAGAGGTGGCTGCTTTGACACCAGTCGATGAAGGAGCCGTGGTAAGACCTGGCTGTGCTTTTTTATCCGCTGATGCGGTTATATGTTTTCCTGACTGAGGATTAGAAGCAGTGGCTTCTTTATTGGTCGGCGTCATACTGCCGAGGTCGTTCTTGTCGGTGTATCTTGCAATGGCGATACCGGACACAGCGAGTGTTCCGACCGCCAGTGTCAATGCCAATATTTTTTTCATAGGATAAGAGTATAGTGGGGTATTTTATTTGTTCATCATCTTTAGGGTATATTCCTTCACCGGTGTGATGGCTTTCACGATGTATACACCCGTCTGAGGAAGTGTAAAGGTCGAGGTTTTTTCTGTTCCGCCTTCCATCTGCTTATTGAGAAGAAGCTGACCTGAAGCATCAAAGACCATCAAGTCTGCCGAATGAGAGGTTCTCATGGAAAGTTTTGCAGTAAAAGAATGATTACCGTTATCAATCACCTTGAATGCGCTGTCGTCGGAAATACCAATGCCGTCTTCACGGCTGCTTCTTGTCATGGGCTGGGATTCAACCGAACCTCCGCACTCACTGTTGATCGTCACCTTTTTGTCATATAAGCTGCGTGCAATGGTTTCAACAGAAACATCCGAAGATTTCGTCAGTATTGGACACGGCTGGTCGTTGACCAGAAGATTACTCAAAGAAGAATGGCGTTTCGTGAATATAGAACAGAAATGCCAACTGGAAAGAAGTAAACCTTTGTACTGATTGACGCTCTTGCCGTTGATACGGTAATCCAAGTACTTGCCACTGTATGTTAGGGACAGTACGTCGCCTTTGGCAACGGTGAACTGCTTTTGTTCGTCCACTTTTCCTTTAACAATGACCGTAACTGTGGAACCGTTCACAGAGAAACCGAAGTCGGGAAGCCCGCCCAGCCTGATGACTGAACTCATACCTGCATGATAGACGGATGTCATGTCGCTGACACTCCACGAGAAAGTGGATTCAGGAAACTTGCCAGGGGAGTTAGCATATGACTCTCCTTTATTTTCAGACATGTTGGCTGTGAGCACGGTACCTCCTGTCTGAATGACATCAACGTGGTAGATACCGGGAAGAAGTTTTTTGATGGTTGCGTGGTCGGTAGTCATCAAGCCCGATTGCACAAGAGAGTCTGTAACTAGTCCTGAAACAGATTCAGCACGTACCTCATAGCGATAGGATGGATTGCCGAAGAGAACTTTCACATCAATACTGCCGTCTGCCTGTGGCTTACTACCTATGCAACTGGCTGGCTTTGGCCTCAGACGAGCGAAGACGCCATCATGATAGCCGAAGGTAAATACATCACTGCCGTTGCCGTCAGTGTCAAAGAATACGTTATGGAAGATAAACTTACCTCTCTTGGCATCCTGTTCACTGCAACGATAGACACGTACCGTCTCGGGATCCCATTCGCCCTTTCCCGTGCCATCAATCAGCAAAAGGGCATTGGATGCGTTTTTAACGAACTGCTTATCTTTCAGCAAATTCGTGGCGAGCTCAATAACATTACCTGTCACACCGAATCCACTGGCGAGAACGTCTCTGATTTCCAGACGATAGGCATTGTCAATGGGACGGATGAAAGCAATTCGCTTAGCTTCGTTTTCAGGAATATCCACAGTATACTTCACATCGCCTTCGGCTGATATGATGAGATGGAGCGCATTGCCTGTCTTGCGGATAATCATTCTTTCTCCTACGTTGATGGCACATAGGGCTTCTGTCTGTGGAATGCCTTTGATGATGGAATATACTTTTCCGTCTCTTATGCGATAGCCGTATACCGTGATGCTCTTCGCTTCATCCGTGAAGCCCACATCAAAAGGACTGAAAGGGCAAAGCATGGAAATGCTTCCGTCTGTGCCGACAAGGGGCTTGCTGTATGCTACGGCTGTCATGTCCTTGTCATTTTGTAGGAGCGAGGTGAAATGTCCGTCGCGCTCAAAGTAAAAGCCGTTGCCACCCCATACGGCCGTCGTGTCAGCCGTTTCGTGTATATTGGTGGATGTGAGCCACTTTCGGTTCATGACATGCCAAGAGGAATATTCCTCAGGTATGCCGATGGCGGTGTTAACCCCATTGTCACCCCAAATCATATAGGACCCGTCCGGAATGGGACTGCCATGTTCCTGCCCGATAACTAATAAGCGGGATTCGGAGGAAAGGTTATAGGGCTTGGACTTGTAATAAGTATCATGGAGAGAAGAATACAGAGGTGTTTCCTCATAAGAGGTCGTTGAAACGGGCTGGAAAAGCAACTCAACATCCTCACGGGCAATGCCCGTTACGCGGTGATGGTATGCAGCATTAGCTGATGCATCCCAAATGAGATTGCCACGTGGATCAAGGTAGGAACCTTTCAGCGTGACGCCGTACTTTAAACCAAGGTAACTTTCAATTCTAAGCCGCTCAGTATTGGTGAGATGGCGAGAGAATACGATTGCCTCGGGGCTGTAGCCATCAAAGATATTATTCCCAATATCGGTCGTGCTGAAAGCATTTTTGAGATTGACATCCTGACCGTTATAGGTGGAACCAACAGAATAAAAACCTCCACATTTCTCACCCCATACAGAACGTGCAGGCTTGTTAGCTTTGATATAGGATACTATCCTGAGGGCACTTTCCTCAAATGTTTCCTTAGCTGTGGTGTCCACACTACCGTAAAGAAGATCTTGTCCGTATTCTTTTCCGTAATCCAATGTACTCGTGCCACTGACACCAACAGCTTTGTCCTTGGACATTAGGACACCGCTACCGGGACGACCACTCAACGTATACAGTACAGCATCCTTTTTGGCATCCGCAGGTTTGTGACAAAAGAGTCCGATAACGGTCGCCTGACCCAATGAACTGTATTTCATCAGGGAAACTTTGGGAGCATTTACTTGGGAGAGGTTAAGGGCAGGGCGGAAGTTAAACGTGCGCACATGCTGCTGGGACTGTATAAATTCCTTTCCATATCGACCGCTCTGTTTGTCCAAGATTCGTGAACGCACGGTATCCCCGGCATAGTCCTTCCAGAAGTAATTGCCAGTTAAATCCGTGTTCATGGGTACCGTCATGTGCCAGAGCTCCGCACCGTCAACGCCACCTGGCGACTGGGCTTCCACATATAGCGGGAAAGATAGCAGGAATAGACATAAGGATAGGTAATAGTTTCTCATAAGCTATTGTGTTTAGTGTCTTTATTTTAGACTTTCAAATAGATCATCAGGTAAGTCTTCAAAAATCTTTCTTATATTATAGGAAAATATGACGCAAATATATAAAACCAAATTGTTTACAACAAATTTTTCTGCATCTTTTTTCTCTGATTTTCATAATTTTTCCAATTTTTCCAATTTCATACAGTGAAGTTTTCTATGAATTCCTTGAAATCCGTATACCTTCTTGTGAAAAATTTATATCTTTGCAAACAAGAATAAAGAGTTCTTTGAGGCATTGCAAAAGAAAGAAGGAGAAAGAAACTCGCTCGTTTCCAAGTCGTAACCCATTCTTCCTTTATACTTTCTTATTTCATTGATTATCTGAAAGATACAAATTTATTGAATCTTTTGCGGGCGTAGTCAGTTGCAATGAGCATCTTTGCCTTTTCCTCACTCTCACTCAGTGGTGCTCGTCCCAAAAGCGTGGCATCGCCACTCTTGGCAAACTCCATCAGCTTGCCGATAAATACCTCCTGCTCCGGCGTAGGTGGTATGTTATGCAGTATCTCATTTTTCTCGGGTCGGTCGATACCGATGTCCTTGGCTGTGCGAAAGTCGCATATCTCCGCATAAAAGTAATGGGGGTGAATGTAATCGACTGATTACTAATAAAAAGCAGAATATATAATCTGATAAGGTGAACGACTAAGAAACGAGCGA
>QWCQ01000868.1_pt1 | contig 14630 bp, 13 predicted proteins | sample 1972701 | NCBI WGS metagenome assembly QWCQ01 (sample SAMN09866704, study PRJNA288562) | Human gut metagenome isolate pre4_stool, whole genome shotgun sequencing...
CAACCCTACTTTCGTTGACAGTGTAAGACTAGAGAACCCTCGGGTAACTCTAGCTTCCTAGAAAGGAATCCCCCGGATTTATCCGTGGGGAGGAATCAACGTGCTTGTTGTTACTTCTGAGCCCGCCCGTGAAGATTCTGGAGGGGGTGGATTCCTCTGGTGGGACCCGGTGGTATCAGACGAAGGGGAACTTCGTAAACAGGTTATTGGGGAATTTATCAGCTACGGACCAGATGATTTCGTTATTCGAATTCTTGCTTGTGACATTAAGGTCACAAATGACTATGATGCGATTACCAACGAGATCTTGGGCTTTGAAATGGACAATCTAGATATGATCGTTCCTTCCTTTGCTCAAGTTATTCCAGACGAGACGGATCCTCAATATATCCCGAACTCACTTGAGAACCGCATCTCTGGAACTGATACCGACGAGATCGATGAAGGTATCGCTAATGCTCTATCTTTTATCCACGAAAGAAACTCAAGGAGATAATCGAGAACCTAACCGGAAATGTCAAGGTTAGGCTCTTGATTTTCTCATGCTTTGCGGTGGCTACAGACTTTTCAAACGCTCAACCTGTGTGGTGCTGAGCCCCTCGTTGCTCTCGGTCTTAACAACCAACAGCTCCGAATCAACATAACGATGAATCTTCTCGGCATAGGGGTTATCTTCTACCAGGTAAGCGGTCTTAAGCTCAGGATTACGGCGCAGGAACTTCTTTAATGTCGCAGGCTTTGAGATCTTGCCTCCTGTTAACAGAACATCGAAGTGCGGGAGGCCTAGAGCGTCGTTAATCTCGTTGGAGAAGTCACCCCAGGAGCTTGACCATACGACAGAGTTACCTGATGCTGCAAGATGCCCGAGAAGCTCCTTCACGTGTTCGAAGATAACAAAGATGTCCTGCTCTTTGTCTACGATGATGGTACCAAACTTCCCGTAGTTTTCCGGAGTTGAGTAGTTGTCAAGAATGTGCTGAGACAAAGAATTGATGTTTGTAATGTCTTCATCCAGATCAAAGAGGAGAATCTTGTTGTGCTGTAGATGGAAGGTGCCAATAGTGCGGGGAGTATCTGAAGTAATATCATGGCAAGAGAAGTCAGCAATGCTACGCACGGTCTTGTCCGCGATAGGTGCAATAACCCCGTCAATATCGAGGAAGATTGTGGTAGATGTGTAGGGCATTCTTGTGTTCCATTCGCAGGAGGGTAAACAGTGTCTACACAGATGTTACCACAATATTAAGGATTGCAAAAAGGGGTTGTGGTGCTCCCAGTGGGGATCGAACCCACACTCCATAAGGAACCAGATTTTAAGTCTAGCGCGTATGCCAGTTTCGCCATAGGAGCCTTGTACCTCCAGAGGGAATCGAACCCTCACGCCCAAAAGGACAACAGATTTTGAATCTACCGCGTCTGCCTAATTCCGCCATGGAGGCTTGACTTTATTCATTTTTACCGGGACACACATGAATCGATGCCCCGAGTTTTATTCAACAGGTGAACAGTACCCCCGGCGAGAATCGAACTCGCACGCCTCTAAAGGGCACTGGAACCTAAATCCAGCGCGTCTACCAGTTCCGCCACGGGGGTGTGTATTGCCTTCAGCGAGGTCTGGTGGATGCTGAAGACAATTATTAAATTGTGTTCCCTACAGCACCTTTAAGGTTCTGTAGGTTGAGGTGCAACAAAGGAAAGACCGGAGGAGCACTTCCTTTGCTGCATACTTAAGAGTATACCGTACCTAGTTATTAAACGCAAATCAGCTCGTTAATCGGCAAATATTCCTTACTTACATTACCGCTCTACTCTAGTGCAGCGAATATTTTTGATTCAAGGAACAGAAAAGAGGCTAGATCTCTTCTTGCTCTCCAGTTTCCATGTTCTCAATGAACTCTCTGTCCCATTCTGCAATGTCATAGTCAGGGGTTTCGATGTCATTGAAAATTTCGTCCGCTTTCTTCAAGGCTTCATCAACAGAATCCGCTTCAACAGGAATGCGCGCGATAGCATGTGTCATGTAGCCAACTTCAAAACGAGTCATAGTTTTCTCCTTAATGTAAGTTTACACTTAAGCATACCACGATCTCGATTTTGTACCGTCGAAGTTTTCTACGGTTCGCCCCCAGACGTAGGAAATCCTTTGGCGAGTTTAGTTGAACAGATGAAGTCACACAATCTCCCACCTCAACACGAGCATTAAGCGAGTGTTGAGGTGGGAGGTAGTTCACGTCTCCACGCTATCCTCCGGCCAGGAGGGTCAGAGGCAGGGTAAAGTTCGTCCCTAATTCCCGGAGATACCAGCAGAGTCCAGCGTGTCCGCAATAAAGAGGGCCAGGGTGGAGCTATTCAATCCGTCACCGTCGCTAACGCTGTGGTCTTCAATTTCGCGGCGGAGTTCGGTACGCACCGCATCGCTGGCAGCAGGTTTCAGTTCCAATTTCTCTAGACCTGCGCGAACAGTGCAACCGTCGTGGGAAATTTCATCCAGTCGCAGCGAGAGCGCTGCATAATTTCCGTTACGAACACTTGGTTTGATCAGCAGGCCCATGCTCCATGGCCCCTCGGGAGGACGAACCTTATACAGAGAGTACATCTTGCTGTAGTAGCCGCAGTCACGAAGCGTGTCATGAATCTCGTCGAAGAAACGGAGTGCAGGAGTTGCATCGAAAATGACGGTCATATGTGGTTCCTTTCGGCCTAGAAGTGTGAAGTGCTTTCACAAATAAATAGTACACATGTAGGTGTGCTCATGCAATCCGAATGCACCAACACGGCACAACTTGGCTAATAATGCAGGGCGTGGAAAGACTAGGTTCATCCCTCACCCGAACCAGCGGAGTCCAGCGCGGTGGAAACAATATGTCCTAGATGAGTGGCGTACATGCCCCGAAACTCTTAACCAAACACAGGTTGCGTGCACATCAAATGTTCTTGTGCTGTTGTGGGGCCACGGGGGCTCGAACCCCGGACCGACGAATTATGAGTTCGCAGCTCTAACCGACTGAGCTATAGCCCCTTACCACTGATAATCAGCGGTTCCTTAAGTATAGTCGAAACAACGCACAAAGTCAATTAGCAACATGTGCGAAGATTTGACACACGGTAGGGCGAGAATCTTTGAGGGGAGTTCTGAGACATTCCCTTCATGTCCCCAAAACAATGCACTCACCCCCCCCCTTTTTTTGAAGATTGATCTCCAAGAGGTGTTGCTTGCACTCAGATATCGATCAGACTACCAGGTCAGTCAGTTACTGTAGATGCGAACTCATACCAGCAATCCTCGTCGGTCGAGTCGTCATCATAGAGATCGGCAATGACAGCAGCGACAGTCCCTGCAATTGTATCGCAGATAGAGTTCTCAATAGCAGCTACTGTAGACTCCCGTGCCTCCTGGAGGGAGTGGGCTGCAGGGAACACGTCTCCCTCGGTGAAAACGAAGTCCTCGTTAAGTTCTACAAGTTCAGCAGTCATGTCAGCTACGTCGAGGAAGTCCTCAGCTGGGATGAACCACGGGTTGGTCTCGTTCTTGGTCTCCATGGCAAGCAGCATGGTTTTCGCAAGACCTACAGCGTATTCCTTGAGCTGATCCCCCTCGATAGGAAAAGCAATCTTGAAGTTGAACTCAGCGTCTTCCTCAAGCTTATTGACGATGTCTTCACGGTTGATGATGATGGCCATAGTGGTTTTCTTCCTTCTTCGCTGTTTTCTACATTATATGGTATAGCATGGCGGTGTTGATTTTTGTGGGTATTCGTTTACCTGGAGGGAGAGGAATAGCGTCCCCATAGGTCAAGGGATTTAACCAACCTTTTCAACAGCCTCAGCCACAATCTTCTGTAGTGCCTCGAAAATCTCCTCATCCCCCATACCGCTCCTATCCCTGGTCACAACAAACAGAACTGTGTCATCAAAAGGGAAGTCGGGCTCAAGGCCCCCGGCAGATGCAAAAGCTTCTCGCACCGCATTCTTTCCCTCAGTGGTAAATTCCGGGTCAGAGGAATCATCTACGAAAACTGTACCTTTCAAGGCCTCAACAAGCATATTTGATTCCGCAGCAATCTGATACGTTTCCTCGTCTTGGTAGGCTTCAAATCCGAAAACCCCCCCCCCCCAGCTTTGTTTCGCAGTCAACAACGTGGTTCTCGTAGTCATAGAAAATAGACATTTTTTCTCCATGTATCTCTTTTCCTTCTATGCTACAGCACAAGCTCCTCGAAGTATCCTTCAAGGGGCTTGTGCTGTCTCGTAGAAGTTAAGAGCTCTGACGAAGTTCAAGCTCAGCCATTAATCTAGGTATATCGATAACGTCAGCTCCCGCAATGTCCTTTACCGTAAACATGCTCGTAATCTCATCAATCGTGAAGAACTCGCGTAGCTGACGGGTCACCTCATTCTGAGACTCCGGGTAGCGCTTCTCCTTGCCACGTAGAAGGCCATTAATCTCCGTGCGGCAACGCTTAATATCCCTGTAGTAGTCAGATTTGACTTTCGACATACGCCCTTCAGCATCGCGGATAACAATACCCTCGTTGTGGTCATAGTGCTGATACTTCTCAAGCTGCTTAATGAACTCGTCCCTAGATTTCAGCTCCCATTCCTGCTTCACGTGCAAGGAAAGAACACTTCTCTCCACCTCGAGGCGCAGATCCTTACGAGGAGTAAAGTCCAAAGTGTTCTCAATAACATCCAGAATGTAGCCACCCGGCTCCTGTTCCACAATATGCGGATCATTTGGGTGAACCACCTCAATGGTCAACGACACCTTGTTCTTTGCGAGGAATCGTGCCAACCAAATCTTCTCAGATTCAGACAGGCCCAGAGCATCCCACGCTGCGGCGGAGTAGTCAGTAGGGCCTGACTTAGAGAACAACTTCAACGTGCCTTGATCAGAAAACATGATTCCAAGGAACCCATTTACCTTCAGCGAGTAGGTAATCGGCAGAACGAAGTTGTTAGAGACTTGATCCTGCGTGTAACCATAACGCTCACCGATGTTAAAGAACTTGTCATATCCTCGACCTACAACAGTATCTCCACGCATGAATAAGCCTCGGGCCCGCATTGTGGATTCGTCCCACTTCCCCTCGGTGAATGTATCGCGGGTGAAGTTGTAAGCAGTGATCCCGTCTCCACAATCCTTAGTGCGAATGAGGTCGTTATTGTCCATGTTGAGGTCAGAGAATTGAACCTTCTTAGCAGGCGCATTGGAGTTAACAACCTCCGTGTCTACCTTCTCCACAGTGCCGTCCTTGTGCATGACAGCGATACGCAGGAACCCCTTGGGGTCAGTAACACCAGCCTCGAGGTTGTAGACCTTGTTTCGGGATTCTGCAAACTCGTAAGTACCGTCAATGTTCTTGCTGTTACGGTGGCCGTGGAAGAACATGTAGGGGGAATCTGCATTCAGCTCGGACAGGTGGTAGTTCACGGTGGAATCGTAGGTGGACTTGCCGTGGTAGACGGTTCCACGGTGGGGAGTTCCATAAATAAACTCGGCGTCAGGGTAGTGCGCGAGTGCTTCCTCGTAGTTGTCCATGGCAACTCCAGCGTGGGTGACTACAATGTCCTGATCCAGTCCGGTGACCTTGAGTGCTGGAATGAAACGGCTTAGGAAGTTGTCTCGAATGTCTCGAGCCTTCCAACCAGCGTTCAGCAGCTTGTCACGAGTCTTCTTTGTCTGACCAAAACTACGGTTGGACGTGTGGGATAGGATGTGGCGCATGTTGAGTTCATGGTTTCCTTCCACGAAGAACACGTTGTCTCCGGCATCACGAACCATTTCAGCGATACGGACTTCCTCTTCACCTCGGTCAATAAGATCGCCTACGAAGACATAGAGGTTCTTTTTGTTGTCAATACCTCCGTAGGGTGCGAGAGCTTCCTGCAGCTGGGTGTAATGTCCGTGCACGTCTCCGATGAAAATCTTCTTATCAAAGTTGCTTGCGTCTACAGTGTGCATGTGGTCGTCGATGATACCCATGACTTCTTCAGGACTGATGGTGGTGTAGTCACGTGCTACATCATCGGAGAGTTCGCGGTAACGTTCAGCACAGTTGAGGATGACTTCCTTGTCTACCTTCTTGAAACCTCGATCACCATTTCGAGCTAGAAGCTGCTCGTCGGTGAGGTTTCCCTGGACGTTGACTACGTAAAGGTCGTAGAAGTACTTGTTGGCGAGTTTTTGCCAGCCAGAGATGTCTCGGGGTGCTAGGTGCATGTTGTCAATGAAGAGCAGGTCTCCGAGTGCCATGCGGGATTCTACAGCAGTTTGGCATGCCTTCACGACGTGCTTTTCGTACATGTCGCGGTTGCCTGTGGAGCTGGGGTCGCCGTCGAAGGTGGTACGCTCAGAGTAGAAAAGGTTACGGAACATATCAAATCCCAGTACCTTGCTGTCAAGGCCGAGGGTGGCAGGAAGAGTGGACTTTCCGCATCCCTGGGCTCCTCGGAGGATGAACATTACGCGCATGGTGGTTTCCTTTCTTGTACTCTTTGTTTAATTATAACACATTACCTTAAATAAAACAAGTCGCCTAGGAGACGGGGTCCCCTAGGCGACTTATCGAACAAACACCTTATGCTTCCAGCAAAGACCTTACCTGCTCCATATCAACATCCTGAGAAGGATCGACCGGATGATCACAAGCCTCCGCCCACAGACCTAACACCTCCGAAACCGGCAGCACAGGGTCTACAACGCCCTTCAAAACCTGAGACGAATCGTCATCAAAGTAATTCGACGAGAACGAACCAGCCTGACCAGACGTAGAATCCATCCAAATCATCTCATTCGTGTCAACATCGAAGGCAACGATGTACACGCTACGAGAATTCATCTTGGATGTGCCCGATGCTTCCACACTACGGTAATCAAAAATCTCACCCTCGTCACCCTTGTCGGAACGAGTCATGAAACCAGCAACGTGATCCAAATCAGCAAGACCCTTAGCGCCATAAGGGGCGGAATAAACATACGCATCCAACACAAGGTAGCGCACATCAGGACGAGCCTCACGTAGCTTCTCCACATCCACATCATAATACTCAGCGGATCCTCCTGGTAGAACGTGAGTCAAATCACCAGAGAACGTCAAGAACCCACGATAATCATAGTACGTGTGGAACGTGGACGCACCTACCTTCTTCATATCCTTATCAAACATCTGGATACCGAGGTCAATGTCAACATTATTGCCCCCATTGAACGTATCCCAGAAGACAAATCCGCGAAGAGTGTTACCTTCAACCTTCACACTCTGACCACGAACAAGAGCCTTACCAACCCCAGCGTCCGCACAGTCACGAGCAACCAAAGGCATCGCAAACTCGGCATTGCCAGTAGAAATAGTGCCCTGATCAGGCTCCACACGACCCAGAGCCTTACCCAAAGCCTTCGTCACAACAACATCCAGCTTCTTGTAAGCCTGAATCTCCTCAGGGGTGACCTTACGCTCAATCTTCGACACGTTACCCACGCCCTTCGTCTTCACAAAGGACACATCACCACGAATACGAGAACGCACAGCCTGCAGCGACGATACAATAGTCGAAACCTTAGCCTTGTGGCCGACGCGAGACACAACATCAATGGCCTTGTCACGATTATCAAACTTCATCAACTGCAACACATTACGCAGCAACTGGCCCGGCTTTTCTGCATAAGCTAAAGCGGCAACCTCCGCGTTACCTTGAGCACAAGCAAGCTCGAAAGCGGCAGCGCGAGAGATATAACCCGACTTATCGTGCACAGCATCAATAAGGACCTTCTGTTCCTGAGTCAAATCAAACTCAGTTGGGTGGATATTGTGCAGAATCTTACGCCACAAAAACTTGTGACCAAGCATCTCGTCCGCAGGGAACTTCTTATCAACCACAAGCTCTGGAAGGGCACGCAAAATAGCGTAACGAACCTGACGATTAATATTCTTCGTGCGAACACTCTTTGCCACATCCAACTTTACCGAATTAACCGTATCCGTATCGAAGTAACGGACAGCCAACGCAACGAGTAGCTGATTGTGGTTCTTCATGAAACCGATAGCTGCGATCAGCTCCTCATTGGTTAATTCCAGGGCAGCAAGAGCCCATCCCATGTTCTCTCGGTTACGGGCAAAGACAACGTCCCCAATAACCTCGTTCTTGATCTCTGGGAATGCTTCAACGAGATCCTCAAAACCTGCGGCAACTTCCTCACTGATAGAAACCGGGCGAGAAACAAGTTCTACGAAAGCATCACGCGCCTCGTCTGGAGTGGTAATTACCTGCAGAACACGAGGATCCAATACATCCTTGAGGTTCAACTGCTTGCGAAGCTGAGGCTCCGTATCCGGAATCCACGTACCACGGCTCAAGTAGTGGACAATTTGATCGAGAAAAAGCGTCAGGGTCGAAGACTGACGAACGCCCTTCGGGAAATTCGGATACATTGGCTTCGACTGGCTTAGGCCCTCGACCTTTGCGAATTGCTCGTCAATAGCAGTCAACTGATCTACAGTTGCACTCTCAAGACGCGACGGGTCAATGAGGATGCCGAAGGTTAACAGCTTTGCAGCTAGGGCCTGAACCTGTGCTGGGCGTGCAGTAGTACCATTCGTGGCTGGGGCGACGATAAAACCAGTAGATAGTGGGTTCATTTGTGTTTCCTTTCGAAATAGTCAAAGCCCCTTGAACCTTATGGCACAAGGGGCTTTTCAACAACGACATACGAAGTACACAAAGTGTTTGTGTACAACTATGCAATTGTTGAAGTTTAAGGCCCGGAAAGAGTGATACGGTGTGTCAATTTTTCCAAAATAAAATGAAGTAACCGCATCGTGTGCCGGTGCTAATTAAGATCATAGCAGTAGTCGGTGGATCTTGTCAACCCCGCAGTTGAAAAAGTTTTTTAAGGGTTGCGTATGTTCCAAACCTTTTCGTGGAGGAGTCGGTGTCGAGAATGGAATTGCGCAAGAAGGGCAGGTGCGTTGTTGAGAACTTAGTGCTCCATAGAAAAATCCTCCCTCAACTTAAAGCATCGAGGGAGGATCGTCCTATATAGCGATACCCAGAAACAGCTTAACACAACATCGCAAGCAAACGCAAATAAGTGCGGTACACCTATCGAATTAACCTATATAGAAAGAAGGAAAGCTCTTCCTGAAAGTGAGGAAGAGCAAAGTTTGTGTGCCCGGAAAGAGTGATACGGTGTGTCAATTTTTCCAAAATAAAATGAAGTAACCGCATCGTGTGCCGGTGCTAATTAAGATCATAGCAGTAGTTGGTGGATCTTGTCAACTCTACTGGTCAATAATTTTTCTAAGGGTGTCCGAGGCTGTGTTGCAGGAAAGAAAGGAACCTCCCTCGACCTTAAGAGATCGAGGGAGGTGTGTCAACATCAAATACAACAACCGGAATGTAACCGGCCACCAACAGTATAACACAGACCCTTAAGTAAACTCAAATTTGCACGCAACACGAGGCGTCTTGATCGAAACTCAAGGCTCTCCAGCGTCTTATTCTTCCTCTTCGGCGTATTGGGCTGCTGCGAGTCGGTTAAGTTCGCTTATTTGGTTTCTCCTAGGACGATTTCTTTGAGGTAGCCTGCGATGGTTGTGGAGGATTGGAATTCGCCAGATCTGTTTTCCATAGCCGTAATCAGCCCCTCAATGTGTTCGCGTAGGCGGAGTAATTCTTTTGCTAAGTCTGATTCTGGTGTCCCTGGTGTGTATTCCTCTAGTAGGGACTTGAGGTGTGTGGTGGTAAGGTTAGTCATTGTAGTTTTTGATTTGGTTGATGATAGTGTCTTAGGATGTCGAATACCCACTGTGTGGTTTTGTGTCCGGAAAGAGTGCTACGGTGGGATATCAGTTATTTCAAAACAGAAGTAACCATAACTGGTGCCGGTACATGATTGATCCTACAGGATCAATCTCACCTTTGTCAAACAAAACCCCTCAAGAAACAAAAATTTTCTTAAGGGGTCAAGATCGTAGCTCGGAGAGTGGCAAGGTGCTTGTTAATCCGGTTGAACTCCAGAGGAGAAGTAACCCTACCTAGTGCCGGTGCTGGTTCCTATTCTACACCACGGAGAACCCAAAATCAAGTTCGTTAAATTACTTTCCTGGCACATAATCAAACTTTCCCAACACCGCATCCACGAGGTAACTCTGGAAAGGATCTAACGTGTAATCAGAGATGTGGATAGTGTCCAACACCTTCTTCCACGCAAGAGAACGCGCCACCATAGGATCCGCAGGGTGCGAGGAGTCTGCTACCGTGGCAACAATCTGACGTAAAATAGCATGACGAACGGGACGCGGAATAGAACTCATGTCCTTCCCCTCCACACTCGACGCTGCGGACAAATCCTCAATTGAAGCCTCCAAGTATCCCGCACACACAACACGCAAAACGTGTTCTTGTGTCTTCGCCGCTTCAATGATCTTCACCATTTCTTGGGGGCGTGTTGCTACAGACCGTACAATAGTGGTAGCTAGCTGATCGCCGTGGTAAACACTATTCGCCACCTGCTCTGGTGAGTCCAGGTAGTTGTCGGGGAGGGTAACAGGCGGCAAAGGCTGAGCACTGGAGAGTTGAATAACGCGAAGAGAGGACTCCTCTTTGAGATGGTCAATTTTAAGATCTTTACACAACTGTGCCGGGTCAGAAAACTCGCCATTCTTCGAAAAGTGTTCCATCTCACCTCCGATCCGTTCCAGGGTAGCGGATTTTCGGACATTCAAAGGAAACTTAGGGTACAACGAGGACGAATCCAGGCCAAGAGCAGCATCAACCGAAACAATCTCTTCCCTACTTAATCGTCGCACCTCCCTCAAGTTGGGGATAATCCCTTGTGACAAGGATCGAGCACAAAAAGCAAAGACAAGACGCTGGTCTGCGGCGTCACTGTTCTGTGGGGATACCGGGGCAAGAATGATAGACATATATTTCCTCCAATATTAGAAAAGCCTTGAAGTTTAACCGCAACGGCTTAGACTTCAAGGCTTAGAGATAACTACATAGGAATACTTGTTGCTCACTGAAACCACTCCCAAATGCGGGAAGTCCAGCTACATGCCACATGTAAGAAAATCAAGTTCGACAATCTATCACAAGCTAATCTCGACAACACCCTGACAAAAATGCAAGGAGCTATTGTGAAACAATTCCACATCGTAGCGGTTTCAACACACAACCTGAGTCAAAAACAACGTGAGACCTGAACGTTCCAACACTTTCTTCTACGTAAACCTTCAACAACCGAGAACCTAGAAAGCCTGTAAACAGTTTCATTCTACTTAGCCTTCATGCCAAACAAATCTTCCAGCCCTTAAACCCAAGGCATACGCTTCGTACCAACTGCACAGAAAAATCTCTATCTAAGCAGCACTCGTACAACTTACTTCAAGGACCTTGTTTCACACAATTTCTTAAAGTAGCAAATATAGGAATGTGTATACCGTGATGAACCTAAAGGAAAGAAAAATTAAACCCTTAAGTGGCTAGTGCGTATGTGAGGGAGCGGTTCGAGGAGCATACGCCCCGACGTGTCCTCAAGGGGACAGTGTTTGGGGGTAGCTATCCTGCACTCCGTCCTCAAATTGGTGCAAAATCCGAAGAGTATAAAACACAAGAGAGAAAACCTATCTCACTTGCGTCTTTCCTTTCAGGCATGTCTTTGGTAGATCCTAAAACAGCCGGGAAAGAATTTGTGTGGACAAAGTAAACTTCAAGAGTTTCAGAATACGCCAAGCAAAGACCTCGCTGTGCAGGAGACTTGAAAACTGTACGTCTTATGCTCAAGAAACTTTCTAATGTGTCTAACATGCAGACCGTTTAAATAAACAGTTCCAGCTTCTTTCTTCGCAACAGAACCTAGGAATTACTCAAAGGTTCGTGGCTGTGTCAGTGCTCACGTAGGGAAAGGTCTTCACGCCCATGAATTACGTGTCCTATCAGCAGGTCATGTATCAAGGGTGCTTTCTGTGTCCTTGTTCCCTTCAAGCCACCACACATGTTTGTACGGTGTCGTGAGGAAGCTGAGGATAAAAAGCTTCGTGATTTCCTTGTGTTAGCACCAAGAGTCCTTTTTCCCAAATGTGGGAACAGGTTCTCTTGCACACAACAAGCATTCACTATGTAGTTATGTAGGCCCGGAGTATAAGCCGGTGCGCTGTAGACAAGTATAGCAAAGGGTTTGGTGTTGTTCAAGTTTCACACCTGTTGTTGTTTGTTTTCGCAGTTGACTGCCATTTTCTGGCTTCATGGGTGGAGACAAAAGAGGTTGATTGCGGTGTGTTGCTGGCTGTTTCTTTACATCTATAGCGCTGACAGCTGTTATTGTTGAAGAAGGGGGTTATAAGGAAAAGAACGAAACGTGGTACAAGGCACTGTTTTGCCTGATAAGACACAGAAAACAATGCGACACACGCAGTCAATTTGACAGGGTTTAAGGCGATGCTGTATACTGATATGTAGTTCAGACAAACACAGTTTGAACACATGCTTCCTTAGCTTCAATTGGTAGAGCAACGCACTTGTAATGCGTAGGTTGCGAGTTCGAGTCTCGCAGGAAGCTCTAAGGTTCGGGATACTATTGCAACTAGTAGAACGATCCGCTGATCTAATAAGCTCCCTTTGTGACATTGTCAAGATGCTCCAAAGAATTATCAGGAGAAAGGTTCGAGTCCTTGTTTGGGGGATTAAACCCCCGAACTGGCGTAGGGTAACGCGCCTGATGTTCTTACTTAGGAGGTTGCACATTAAGACCTTGAGATCAAACCGCTTATTAAGATCAGAAAATCTTTAAACGCCGAGAACTTTCGAAAGCTCTCGGCGTTTTTGTTGTAAAGGTGCTAATTATGGCGTAAATGTAGTCTCTACTATTTAGTGGACAGTAAAGGTCGTGTCCTGACCTAACTTCTTTCCATAGACAAAGGGGATAGAACATCCCCAGCTACCCATTTCCTCTTCATTGATGTTGAAAGGGAAAAAATAATCTCCGAAAAGATCCTTAGATGGAATTTTCCATTCCTTTTCTAGCTCCACATCTAGTAGAGATCCTCCACCAGTAACAGGATTAAAGATTCCGCATGTGACATTCTTTGGTACTGCCAGTGACCCTCCTTGTGCAATGGAGATAATCTGGTTGAGAGTCCAGGTTCCTGTAAACACAAACACACCTAATCCACCTGCATTATTAAGTTCAGCACGGAATGAATCAAGGAATGTTCCCTTCTTGTTCTCATCAAGAATGTCTTGAACATCATAGCCTTGTGACTTAAAAAGCTTATCGAAGATAGGAAGATTATCTACGTTAATCTCGTTGTTTTCATTAAGAACATATACAAATTCTTCAATAGCCCCTCCTTCGCGGTTCGTATTCTCGTCCTGATAAGGAGCTACCCATCCGTAGAATTTCTCATTACCATCAACATATGCCTCCGATAATGTCTGACTAACTTGTTGAGCACTAGCTCGGTTCGGTATCTCGCGAAGCGCATCACGGATCTCTTCTGCTGACATATATTTTCCTTTCAGTTCTTGTTAACTATAGCTTAACACTCGATCTAGCTGCATGATAAACTGTGTTCACAGTTACACTAACCCTTGGAGAGATGGACTATGGATGGAAGTTATGGAGTTTCTATTGAATTTACACACGGTGCAGGATCTATGGAGCTGGCAAAGAAATGCTTATCCCAACGTGTAGACAAGGCAATAGGGGCCGGAAAGCTCAGTGATACTGAGAGTATTGAGATCAATGTGTCTCGTTTATGATTTGAAGATAGATTAGCCAGTTTCGACGTGTTTGTGGTAGGCGATAAAGGTTCAGAAGAATATGGGAGCAGCTTGCTTGGTGACATTTTTGGGTATGCAGACACAGAGTACGCTTTCACTGATGGGAGCACTACTTATACATATACTTCTAGTTTTGATGGGTGAACTATCTATCACCTGCATTTACTAGCGCTCGTGTTGAGAGGGATAATCTCACAGGGTTAAACGCTTTTGTGGTAAATATTAAATGATCTGTTGATTTATAATTATGGCATGGTTGACTACATTTCGTCTACCCACGACGTTGCTCTCATTCCCGAGATCGGCTCAGTAGTAAAATCTACCTCCCCTGATAATCCCAACTACCGCAACTTCGCCATCGAGCAAGCCGTGTGGCGCGAGCTGGGAGGGGCGCAGTTTCCCAATGACCTCACCATTGTCATGGACTACTTTGGCCCTGCAGGTACATTCGACGCGTCCCATATCCCTCTTATTAAAGACGCTCTTGATGACCTCAACGATGCGGTATCTGGCAAAGCTGCTGACATCGGGCTTGTTCCCTTGGCAAACACCAACCGCGACGCTATCGTTTCTGAGCGATGTGGTGGAACTATCTTTGAGGACACCTACCGTGCTGCCCGCGAGATAGTGCAAGACCTGCCGACAGACACCGTGACTCACACGGATTTGCGACCCGATAACTATGCAATAGATGAGCATGGAAAGCTACATCTCTTCGACTTTGAGTCCACGGAACTAGCCCCACACGACGCTGCGTGGTCCGCACTACTAATTGACCTGTGGATGCAACAGCACCCTGACGTAGAAGATGTGATTAAAGCTGGACTCTGGTCACCGGAGTGTCTAAC
>QWCQ01002842.1_pt1 | contig 14628 bp, 13 predicted proteins | sample 1972701 | NCBI WGS metagenome assembly QWCQ01 (sample SAMN09866704, study PRJNA288562) | Human gut metagenome isolate pre4_stool, whole genome shotgun sequencing...
TTTTGCATCTAAAAAATTCGAAGTTCAAGTTGATAGAAGAGTACTTAAAGTAAGAGAAATGTTACCTGGCGCAAACTGTGGTGCCTGTGGATTTCCAGGATGCGACGGACTTGCAGATGCCATTGTAAACAAAGGAGCACCTTGTAATTCTTGTCCAGTTGGTGGAAAAGAAACTGCCGACAAACTAGCAGCATTCATGGGAGCTGATGCAGTAGATTCTGCAAAGCAAGTTGCATGTGTAATGTGCCAAGGAACTCCAGAATACGCTACTGAAAAATTCAAATACAAAGGTATTATGGATTGTAGAGTTAACCACAATCTTCAAGGTGGAAGCAAAACTTGTCCAGACGGATGTTTGGGTTGCGGAAGCTGTGTAGATGTGTGTGAGTTCGATGCAATTCACATTGTAAATGGCATTGCATTAGTAGATAAAGAAAAATGTACATCTTGTAAAAAATGTATTGAAATCTGTCCAAGAAATATTATTAAACTTGTTGACTACGATCAAGACGTTTATGTAAGATGTAACAGTCACGATAAAGGTAAAGATGTAAGACAATATTGTAAAGTTGGATGTATTGCTTGTGGAATTTGTGCTAAAATGTGTCCAGATGGATTCAGCGTTGAAGATAACTTAGCTCACTTCAACAATGCAGAAGGAATAGATCCAGAACAAGTTCAAAAAGCAGTAGACAAATGTCCGACAAAAGCTATTTATCCAGGACTTAAAATAAAAGAAGAACAAGCTAAAGCAAAAGCTCAAGAAGCTCCTGCTAAAGAAGCTTAATATTTTATAAGCGGAATGTAATCTGTGTATCACAGGACATTCCGCTTTTTTAATTATTGAGGAACAAAAGAAACTGTTGGGGGGTATGAATAAACATACTATCTCAACAGTTTTTTTAGTAAAAAAATTGCACTTACTCTACAAATCACCTAAAATAAAGTCACCACAACCAAATAAAGGAGGTAAAGTAAGTGCAAATAAATAATATCACAAAGCTTGTGGGAATTAAAGGTATTAAATTAGAAAAAGTAGAAGAAAAAGAAGATAAGATAGCAATAACAGGTAAATGTAAGAAAAGACCTAAAGCATGTCTATGCTGTGGATCAAAAAAGATAGAAATACATGACCATAGACAACAAAACATAAGAGATTTACCATATAGAGACAAACAAGTAATATTAAAAATAGATATAAGACGATTTAAGTGTAGAGAATGTGGAAAAAGATTCACAGAAGACAAGCCATTCGTATCAAAACATTGCCAAATAACAAAAAGACTCAAAAGAAGAGTATTAGAAGAATTTAAAAACAAAATATCCATCAAAGATATAGCTAAAAAATTTTACATTTCACCCAAAACAGTCTCAAACATAATAGATACAGTAGAAATAAAAAGACTAAAACTAGGAGAAGTTCTAAACATAGACGAATTCAAAGGAGATTCAGGAGGAGAGAAATACCAGACGATAATAGCAGATAGTCAGAACAAAAAGATATTAGACGTACTACCAACAAGAAAATTTGATTACTTAGATAAATACTTTAGTCAAATACCAAAAGAAGAAAAAGACAAAGTAAAAATCTTCGTAAGCGATATGTATAGACCATATAGAGATATAAAGAAAAAACACTTTCCAAACGCAAAACATCTAATAGACAGATATCATTTCATAAGACAAGTAACATGGGGATTTGAAAATACAAGAATATCAGAATCAAAAAAGATGAAAAAACAAGAAAGAATACACTTTATGAGAAGTAAATCCCTTCTGACAAAACCAATGATAAAACTTGAAGATGACGAAAAGATAAAAGTATCAATAATGTTAGAAAGAAACGAAGAAATAAGAAAAGCATACCTAACAAAAGAAACCTTCTACAACCTAGTTATGAAGAGTGAAAACAAAGAGAAAGCTCAAAGAAACATACAAGGTTGGATAGTTTACCTGTTAGAAGATGGATTCATTAAATGGAGGTCCTGTCTAACAGCATTTAAGAACTGGATAGAACAAATATCAAACAGTTTTGATTACGAATTTACCAATGGATATGTAGAATGAATGAACAATAAAATAAAAGTATTAAAGAGAATAACATTTGGAATGAAAAATTTCAAAAGATTTAGAAATAGAATATTAGCACTTGAATAATATACAAGAACTGAATAAAAGAATTAGCTTTTAGGAAAATAAGCCTATAGGCTTATTAAGTGACGCTAAAAACAGGTAGAATGTGACTATTAAGATAGGTATTTTAAAAGTAAGTGAATAATGATGTATAATTAAGAGGAGATGCCAACTTTATAGGTTAGCATCCCCCAATGGATTCTTTAGATCCATTATTGATCGGGTTATATGTTCTTTGTGTATTAATTAGCGTTAAATATTTTTTGAGGCATACCCCAAATTAGTGTTAAAAACATATATGAGTTGTCATATGACTTTAATGCATAAGATTATTAATTAATAATCAGTAAAAATTACTGATTGTAAAATATTTATAAAATTATTACAATGTTCTTGACATATAAAATTGCTAGAGTTATACTGAAAACGTAATCAAAAATAAAAATTAAAATACATCCTTTACATGGAGATCAGAATGATAAAAAGAATACTTTGCTATTATATAATATTTTTAATCTCGTGTTTTATGCATGAGCTAGGTCATATAATAATGTCTAAGATTTTTTTTGATACTACTAATCATAGAATAGAGCTAGGCATTGGAAAAAGTATAATCGACTTTAGAAAGTTTGCTATAAAAATTATACCAGCATCAGGACGTGCATATTGGACAATTTTAGATTTGGATAGATATAATAAATCTAATAAATTGAGAAAAATTATGCCAACACTAGGTGGACCGTTATTTAGCCTTTTGATGACATTTTTACTTATATTTTTATATAGAGATTATAGTGTAACGAATCAGTTTTGGAAGCACATGATGATATATTCGATATTGACTAATGCTGCATTCTTTATATCAACTATTTTACCTGTAAAATACCTTAATAATATAAGTGATGGAATGGATATTATTAATATTCTAAAATCAACAGAGGATAATGTAAATTAGAAGAAAAATATAAGAAATTAGATATGCTTATTATAGTATAGTTAGTGATGATTAACATAAATTTAAAGAGGAGAATTAATGAAATCGATATTAATTAATGTAATAATAGCAATACCTATTATCTACATACTACTATTGCTATCTAGAATTTTTAAAGAATTAGGTCATCTAGTAATGTATAAAATACTATTCAAAGATGATAACTACAAAATAACAATAGGATATGGAAAAAAAATCATACAAACAAAAAGATGGTCAATTAGAAGAATTCCTTTTTTGAGTAAGATAACATTCGGGAATAAATTTCAGGAAGGGACATTTCGATCATTGATAACGCATGTTTCTGGTGGATTAGGAACAATTCTATATCTTATATGTTTGATTCCTTTGATTTATTTGGTAAATAAAAAGCCAGAAGTTATAACTATTATGAACTCAAAAATACTACCTATAGCTATATTAAGAACTATACAAATAGTATTATTCACATTGTATTTCACTGTATTGCCACTTCAAATTCCGTATTTACCTGATGGAGGATATGTTAGTGATGGCGTATATCTTATCAACGACCTTAGGAGTATAAAAAAGAGAAAAGAACAAAAAAATATTAATATGAATTCATAAAAATGGAATAGTTTAATATTATTTTAAACGGAATGTAACCTTTACATAACAGGATACATTCCTTTTTTTGAGCGTAAAAATTATAAGATAATTATATGTACGCTAATTACTTAGTTTATGAATCAGTTGAGCATTTATCTTTTTTATAGCTAATAGCAAATCTAACAATATTTTTAATTATCATAAATTTAACAAATAAAGACAACACAAAAGCAAAATTGAAAACATAATGTAATTAAAAGTTTAAAATAAAAAAGTATCGGGTATAATTTTAAGAAGCTAAAATCTATTTGGCTAATAAAAATAAGGAGAGCAATATGGGAGAATATTTAGTTTTCATAGGAATATTAATTATTGTCGTTGGATTCGCACTAAAACTAGATGTTTTGGGAATAGTTCTCTTGGCAGGTCTTGTAACGATACGGACTTAAGGAAAAAGCTAGAGATTTTATATCGAAATTTAAAATGGCTAGTGCAGGTTCTGTTTTGTGGATTTACTTGTTCATTAGATGGATTGCAGCTGCGTTTTCTTTAAGACTTGGTGGACACGTTCAATTTATTCGTCCATTGATTTTACCAATGGCAGAAGGTGCTGCAAGAAAAAAAGTTGATTTGACAGAAGTAAGACTTGACGAGTTGAAGGGTTTAGCCGCTGCTGTTGAAAACTACGGTAACTTCTACGGACAAAATATATTTCCATTGGCATCTGGTGTACTTTTGATGCAAACTACATTAAAAGATGCGGGATTTCCATTGGAAACTGCAGAAATAGCAAAATGGTCTATATTTGCAGGGGTTAGTATGTTGATTATTGCACTTATACAATGTGCTGTTTTTGAAATGAAACTTAGAAAGGATATAAAAAATGTTTGATTTTTTTGTAGATAATCAGGTTGTTCTTGATGAGATAGCATACATCTTATGTGGAATTATCTGCATAATGACTGGTATCCGTGCAAGATTCAACAAAGAAGCAAAAATAGGTACAATGCTTTTCTGGATATTACTTGGAGTATTGTTTGCTGGTGGAGGATTTTTGGTAAGAAATGTAGAATCTGGAGGAATAATTGTAGGTGTTATACTTTTATTATTGGGAGTATTATCAATCGCAAATCAAATCAAGCCAGCAGAATTTAAAGAACTAACAGAAGAAGAAAGAATGAAAAATGCTGAAAAAGTTGGAGGTAAGATTTTTATTCCAGCTTTAGTAATGGGAATTAGTGCGATGCTTCTATCGCAATTGAAGTCTTTTAAGATTCCATTGAAAAACACTGATGGAATATTCTCATTGTCAGCTGCACAAGTTCTTACTATTTCATCATTATTAGCTTTGATTATTGCGATTATTATCGCAAAACCAAAAGCAAAAGAAACTGCAGAAGATACTACAAAAATGTTGATGCAAGTTGGATCTTCATCATTACTACCACAATTATTAGGTGGTTTGGGAGTTATATTTGCATCTGCTGGGGTAGGAAAGCTAATAGGTAGCTTGGCTGCTGGAATTGTAGGCGATGCGGGAGTATTTGCAGCAGCTGTTGCATATATTGTTGGAATGGTTGTATTTACGATGATAATGGGTAATGCATTCGCTGCATTTACTGTTATTACTCTAGGAATTGGTGTTCCATTATTGATGGCAAAAGGAGCAAATCCTGCTGTTGTAGCATCACTTGGTATGACTGCTGGATACTGCGGTACTTTGATTACACCAATGGCGGCAAACTTTAACATAGTTCCAGCTGCAATCTTAGAGATGAAAGATAAAAACGGAGTTATTAAAGCACAACTTCCTGTTGCTTTAGCTCTAGTAGTTGTTCATGTTGTATTATTAATGATATTAGCATTTTAGGAGGTAAATTTATGAAAATTTTAGTTTCTGGATTTGATCCATTTGGCGGAGAAAAAATTAACCCTGCAATTGAATCAGTTAAGCTATTACCTGATTCAATTAAAGGAAATGAAATAATCAAAATAGAAATTCCTACAGTTATTGGGAAAAGTGTAGATAAATTAAAAGAAAAGATAAAAGAAGTTAAACCAGATGTTGTAATATCAGTTGGACAAGCTGGTGGACGTGAAGACATCACTGTAGAGAGAGTTGCAATCAATGTTGATGATTGTAGAATTAAAGATAACGAAGGAAACCAACCAATCGACGAAAAAATCGCCGAAGATGGTCCTGATGCATATTTGTTGACTCTTCCAATCAAAGCGATGGTTGAAAACATTAAATCTGCAAACATTCCAGCATCTGTATCAAACACTGCAGGAACATTCATCTGTAACCATGTTGCATACGGAATGGCTCATGTAAGAGCTACTGAATATCCAAACATGAGAACTGGATTTATTCACATTCCATTCTTGCCAGAACAAGTTTTAGATAAAGCACACACTGCTTCAATGAATTTGGATACTATTGCCAAAGCATTGGAAAAAGCAATTGAAGCTGTGATAGACAATGATGAAGACATAAAAGTTACAGGTGGAAAAACTCATTAAAATTAAATTTGATTTAAAATCATAAAAATTTTGATTGAAGAACTTCGAAGCATTTGAGTTTCGAAGTTCTTTTTTTATTTGCAAATGAATTTTCATTTTTGTTTAATCTTGAAAAGATACACGATAAAATGATAAACTATAAGATAGTTTAAAGGAGAAATTAATGACTAAATACGATAAAATTTTGATTGGGTTTTTGTTGTGTTTTTCAGCTGTATTGTTTGTGATTTTAAATATTAATAATGTAAATTCACAAGACAAATACGTTTCAATTCAAGTGAACGGAAAAGAAATCAAACAAATTACACTTCCAATCGATCATTATGATTATAAAATCGATAATAAATACGGTCACAACATTGTTCATATTAATGGATACAGTGTTGCAATTACTGAATCCGATTGTCCGGACAAGTTGTGTATGCTAAAAGGAAAGATAGATAAACCAGGGGATGTTATTGTTTGTTTGCCGAACAAATTAGTTGTTTTTACTGATGCTAATCACAGGGGCCGTTATAAGCTTTTTTTATTCGTTGGCAGGAGCTGTAAGCTCCCTTGTTGTGATGTATTTGGTAAACAAATATTTGAGAAAATATTTTTCGTTGATTGGAGTTAGCTTGTTTGGAGCTTTTACTCACAACTTATCGCAAGTATTGGTGTGTGCAATTATGCTGAACAATATTAGAATTTTCGTTTATTTGCCAGTTTTGGTGTTTTTGAGTATATTTACAGGTGTATTTGTTGGGCTTACTTCAAATTACCTAACAAATGCACTTTCTAAGCAAAAAAATTATTTGTTTAATAATAGGAGATAACAATGAGAGTTAAGGAAATGAATGAGTCCCTAAGACCCAGAGAAAAAATGAAAATCAATGGTATTTCTTCAATGAGCGAAATGAAAATAAAGGGAATTGGGATGGCAAAGGCTACATCAATCTTAGCTGGAATTGAAATAGGAAGAAGACTTGCTTTGAGAAAAGCGATGGATAGTTTCAGTCTGAACGATCCAGATAGCGTTGCAGAGATTTTTTGTAATGAGATTGGAAGTTGCGATGTGGAAAACTTCTATGCACTACTTCTCGATACTAAAAATAGAATTATTTCCAAAGAACTTATTAGCAAAGGCACTATCAATCAATCTATCGTTCATCCTAGAGAAGTTTTTAAATCTGCTATTAAGAAGGGAGCGAATTCGATTATTTTAGTACATAATCATCCTTCAGGTTCTCTTATTCCATCAAATGCGGATATTGAAGTTACAAAAAGATTGGATAAAGTGGGAGATTTGGTAGGAATACAAGTGTTAGATCATATTATTGTTAGCTCAAATGATAGTCTGAGTATGAGGAAAGGAATGTATTTTTAAATGAAATTATTTAAATTTCAACAAGAAGGTTTGGGAATTGATTTGGGAACTTCTAATTCCATTATTTCCGATGAAAACGGAAAAATAATAATTAACGAACCTAGCGTTGTAGCTATAGATATAAATAATTACGATATTGTCGCAGTGGGAACTGAAGCGAAAAGTATGATTGGAAAAACCCCTGACAATATCGTAGCAATAAGTCCGATTGAAAACGGCGTTATAGCTGATTTTGAATCGACTGTTAGTATGCTTTCGTATTTTATAAAAAAAGCGAGACCAAATTTTTCGGTTTTTCAACCAGAAGTGTGTGTTTCGGTGTCTGCATCTTTGACGGATGTTGAGAGAAGAAGCGTGGAAGATTTGGCGCTAAATTCTGGAGCGAGAAGTGTAAAATTGGTTGAAGAAAACATCGCTTCTCTTAAAGGATTGGGTGTCGATGTAGATGAACCAACGGGACACATTGTTTTAAACATAGGCGCAGGTACAATCGAAGCTTCTGTGATTAGTCTGGGTGGAATTGTTACAAGCTACTGCATCAAAAGCGGTGGAGAAGATATTGACCAAGAAATAAAACAAATTTTGAAGAAAAAATTTGGAGTTAACATCGGTATTTCAACAGCAGAAGCGATTAAGTTTAAGATTGCGACATTGAATTCTGACAGGGAAAACAACACGATGATTGTCGGGGGAACTGATGTGATATCCACGATGCCAAAATCTGTTGAGATTAGGGCGAAGGATATTACACCAGCAATTGTGCCGATAGCAGATATGTGCATCGAAGCGTTGAGAAAAGTTTTGGAGAAAACTCCACCGGATATCGCAAACGACATTATCGCTGAAGGAATCTACATTGTAGGTGGAGTGAGTCTTATCGACTACATTCATGAATACATCACAAATGTTTTGGGAATTAAAGTGTTGAAAGTGGATAGCCCGATGGATTGCACGGGAATTGGTATTGGCAAATTCTTAAAGAAGGGAGACAAATAATTGGCTAAGTTTGGATATAATAATAAGCTTAGAAAAAGAGTGTTCTTCTTTGCGGTGACTTTGTTTCTCATATTGACTATTACAATATCAAACAATAATAAAACCTACATGTCTATTGGGGAAAACGCGATAGGAACAGTGATTACTCCTGTTAACAAAGTGTTTTATGTGATAGGCTCCAAATTTAAGGAATCAGTTCATTATGTTTTTGGAACTAAAAAAATGCGTGAAGATAATCAAAGATTAACGGTAGAAAACGCAAAACTACGAAAAAACGTAGATAATTTGAACAAAGTTATAAGTGACAAGAGATATTTGCAAGAAGAATACGAACTTTTGAGTAAGGATAGGGCTATAAAAACAAAAGCTTTTATAACTGGAAAAGATCCGGGGAATATTTTTACTAGATTTAGTATAGATAAAGGTTCAATGGATAAAATCAAAAAAGGTGACATCGTGATTGAAGCTGTGTCTTCAAATGATGGAATCGAAAAAGGTTTGGTTGGAGTTGTAACAGAAGTTGGACTTAACCATAGCAAAGTGGACACTATTATGAATAGCGGAAACAACGTTGGGTTTAGACTTGCAAAAAGTGAAGATGTTGGGATTTTGAATGAAAAAGAACAAGACATTCTTAAAGGATACATGTACGATTCTAATGCTGATGTAAAAGTTGGAGATATTATTACAACATCGGGACTTGGAGGAGTGTATCCGAGAGATATCAAAATCGGAGAAGTAACAGAAGTTATCAAGACAAAGGATAATTTCACAAAAATTATTAAATGCAAATCCCAAATCAACTTTAACAATATGTACCGCGTTCTTATAGTTGATGGACAAGGAGTGAATTAGATGAACAAATTAAAAATATTTTTGATAGTTTTGTTGGACATCATAATCCAATTAAACGGTATGATAATTGGGCTAATTGAGGATGCGATATTCAGTCCAGTTATTGGAGTAAGAGCTTTGATTTATTTTACATCAGGTTTTTTGATTGGAAATAGCGAAGCAGGAATTAACAAAGAAGATCCAAGAAGTGGGATGATACTTACGTTTTTTGTGACTTTGTACTACACTCTTGTTCATTATTTTGTACTCTATATTACAGGAAATGGATTCAATAAAGCTTATTTAAAAGGACCGATTTTAATCGAAATGATTTTAAATGTTCTATTGTATTATGTTTTGTTCAAATTGTTCAAAAAGATATTTAAATTTCCAAAATTTAAGTTTATTTGAGGTACAAAATGAAGAAATTTGACAATAAATTTTTAAAAAAACTTGAAAAATACGATAGATTTACGATAATTATTGTGATATTGGCGATAATGATGGCCGTACTTACTTTGAAATTGATGCATTTGACATTGATTAAAGGAAATTACTACAGGGATATTGCCAAGAATAATAGACTTCGTGAAGTCAAAATCCCTGCTCCTAGGGGAAATATTTACGACAGAAACGGAGAATTGTTAGCGACGACGAAAAATGTTTATGTTGCTAATTTGTACAAAGATCAAATCAAACAAATGAAGCTTGACGATAGTAATGACGCATTGTTGAATTTATCGAGAATTTTGGAAAAAGATGGTTCAATGAACACCGAAGATTTTCCAATCGCACTTAACGCTTTTACTTATAGAAATACGGACGATTATTTGAAAGAAGATAAATCACCGCTTGATAAAGTGGCATCAATTGTCATGGATAAAAACATAATGGCAAATCTGATCGACAAGACTTACTCACAAGAAACTAATCAAGGAATTTATAAGAAAACAGTCTTGGATTATTGCTTGAATGCACTTCGTTCAAAAGGTTTGACTTTGAAATTGGATCGTAAAGATAATACAAAGTTCGATACAAATGACAAAGAAACTGTGAAGTTACTAAAAAAACACGGATTAAAGGAAACTTCAGATGTTAATTCTGCGATTGCTACGATAATTCAAAAAGACAAATCAATTATCAGAAAACTTTTGAACGACAGCGTCATTAGGTCGATGGTTTACAAGGAATTGGAAAAAGAAAATCTTCAAGATAATATCGTTTTGAAAGATATGGAACTCAAAGACAACCAAAAACTTTTGGAGAAAAAAGTTGAAATGATGAAGTTGTCCAACAAAATTGATTTTAAAACAGAAGCTGCTGACGATTTTGTAAATATTAGTCTACAGATCCATACAAACACGTTGCAGATTTATTGAATTCGAATAATTTATCGTTCAAATTCATAACAGATGACGAAATCAAACTTATTGCTCAATCGGTAAACACTGAAAACAACATCAATCCTTCGATTAGTGTTAATGATTGGAAATACATTTATCAAAAAAATATGGAAGATTTCTACAAGAGTTACGACAAGGAAATAAATTCTGATGTTAAGCTTTTGTATGAAGAAATTTTGAAGAAAAATAAATGCGAAAAATATTCAAAATACGATGCCTACAACATCGTAAGTATTTACAATCAATTAAAAAATAAAGGACAAAAAGGTTATGAGCCAATCGCTCTAAGCTACAATTTAACGGAAGAATCCGTGAGTAGCATCGAGGAAAGATTTGGAAAAAACCAAGGAATAGAGGTAGCGACAAGGTCAGTTAGATATTATCCTAATGGTGAAGAACTAAGTCATGTGTTGGGATATATCGGAAAGATTTCTACTGAGAAAGAAATTGAAGAATACGTAAAACAAAAAGGCTACAGCAAGGATGCTTTGATTGGTAAAACTGGAATTGAAGAAAGCAAGGAAGATGCATTAAAAGGACAAGACGGATCTTTGAGGGTTATGGTCGACAGCAAAGGAAATAGAACTGAAACTTTGTCTGAGAAAAAAGCAATTCCTGGCGACAATGTGTATTTGAGTATTGACACTAATGTTCAAAGAGTTGCCGAAGAATCTTTGAAAAAATCTATAAAAGCCGTAAGCTCTGGAGGAACTTATGTATCCGAATGGGGAGACAAAACTTTAGCTGGATATAAGAACGCAAAAAGTGGTGCAGCAGTTGCAGTAGATGTTGAAACTGGAGAAATACTTGCGATGGCTTCATTCCCATCTTATAATCCAAATTTGTTTTCAACTGGGATTTCACAAACTGATTGGGAAAGTTTACAAGCAGAAGATCCGAAAGATCCAATATCTCCAAGACCTTTGTATAACATTCCAATGCAAGCAGCGATGCAACCTGGTTCTATTTTTAAACTGAACACTTCACTTGCGGCATTAGAAGGTGGATTTGATCCTTATCATGAAATAAAATGCGGAGGATACGTCGATGTCGGCGGCTCTATTTTCGGCTGTTGGATTTGGAATGAGCATAAAGGAACTCACGGCAGCGAAAATGTAATGAAAGCTCTACGAGACAGTTGTAACTACTATTATTATTCTCTAGCGCTTGGGAAAGATCAAAGACGTTCCAAAGATTTGGGATATCAATTGAGTGTTGATGAATTGGTGTCTACTGCAAGAAAACTTGGCCTAGGTAGTAAAACTGGAATAGATATCAATATTCCAGCAGAAAATTCTGGAACAGTTCCAGACCCACAAATAAAAGAAAATAACTTCAAAGCAATATTCAGAAGATTTTTGGAAAAAAATGCGGAAAAATATATAAAAGAAGGAGAAGTATTTACTCCAAAGGAAATGAAATCAAAAATCGATAAAATAGTGCTATTAGCAGATGATAAAAATCTTCAAACGAGAAGCAATATTATAAATACATTGAATAGTTTGGGATTTGATGCAGAAAAGAAACTAGACGGAGAGAGAAATTCGTTCGCCGATAAAATCAAATTCGATTATTTGAGCCAATCAAAGTGGAATATCGGTGATATGTTGAACGTAGTTATCGGTCAAGGACAGAACGCATACACGCCACTTCAAATGGCAAGATATATGTCTGCATTTGCAAATAATGGATACTTGAACAAATTATCGCTTGTAAATGAAGTAAAATCCAATGACAATTCCACATCGCTATTTAAAAACGAAAAGAAAAGCGAAAAAATCAAATTGAAAAATTACGAAAATTTGGAATATATCAGAAAAGGACTTCACTTGGCTACGACTGAAGGCTACGAAAAAAATACTTTTAAAAACTTCCCAGTTTCTGCGGGAGTTAAGACAGGAACAGCCCAAGTTGGGGTTAATCCAGTAACTGGAGAGACATATGACAACCATGCATGGATGATTGGATTTGCTCCAGTTGAAAATCCTAAAGTTGCAGTGGTAACAGTTATTATGCAAGGTGGAACGAGCACGAATAATGGGCCAATGACAAGAGATATAATGGCAGAAGCGTTGAAATTGAAAAAAGAAAAAGACGAAAAACAAGAAAATACTGAGAGTGAGAATGATATGTATGAAAACAGTACTCGTTAATTCACAATTACAAAAAAAGGCTTTGTTGATACAAAGCCTTTGTAATTTATTAGACGGAAAAATTTTAATAGTAAATTCAGAAAAATCAAGACAAATAGAATATGCTTTAGGAGTGGAAGATTACTGCGTTTATGACACATTGGATGTGTTAGGTAATGTGGTTGATTACAAAAAATCCATGGTCAAAATTACAGAAGATAGATACATCATCCCTTCAACCATAAAACCTGACAAATATTCTGCAACAACTGATGATTACGAAGATTTGTTAGATAAATTAAGTGAGTTTGACATTGTAATATTCACTGAAGACATTGGAATTGAATTTGATGAGGAAATAATGTGGGGAAATGAAGAAAAATCTCACGCAAAAAAATTGTATCAAATTACAGATTCCTCATCCAAAAGGAAATCTGATTACAAATACATTGGAAAATTAGAGTTCATCAAAGAATATGAAAAGAAAATTAATTCCTATTCTGAAAATGTCGATGAAAAACTAACTGAAATTATCCAAAATTACAAACAAGACAAAGAAGCGAAAATCGGATTTTTCGATAGGATTTTCAAAAGATGAAATATCTATTCATAGACAAAAACACTTGGGGATATTATGATGATGAGCTTAAATTATTGGGAGATTACGACAGTGAACTTGGAAACATTTATGTAGCTAAAATCACAAAATACGATAAAAAACTCGACGCGTTTTTTATAGAATACGACAAAAAGAAAACAGGATTTCTGAATAATACAAAGTTCACCAAAAATTTGAAACCATCTGATGAAATAATAGTTCAGATGACAAAAGAATCAATAGGTGACAAATACCCCAAATTCACAACCAAAATTACGATTGAAACAGAAAATTTGAAATACACAAACGGCAACAAATTAACATTTGAAGGCAAACAAAAATACAAAGATATCGATGACTTCAAGCAAAAATACACATTTACAGGAATTGTCAAAGAGAATTTCTTTAAACAAGAAAAGTCACAACAAGAAAAAGAAATGAATTTCATTGTAAACAAATTACACTATATTGAAACAGAGAAGAAATTCCTTCCGATTCCAAAACTTTTGTACAAGAAAAATCCAGTGGATAAAATAATTCAAGAAGAAGATGTGGATTATTTGATAACTAATGACAGAATAGTTTACAGACAGTACAAGGGGATTTTAAATGTAAAATTTGATGAAAATTACGATTATACCTATGATAATTTGATAAGTCGTGATATAATAGATAAAAATTCAGAAATAATAAAACTGGACAATAACGCAGAAATTGTCATTCAAAAAACTGAGGCGATGTGGGTTGTGGATGTGAATTCTTCGCAAATGATAATGAGTGAGGATTATTTTCACGAACTAAACACAAAAGCTTTGAAGAAAATTCATCAGATGATTTATTTGAAGAAAATGGTGGGAATGGTTATTGTGGATTGTGTCAGAGAAGGTGACAACAAAAAGTTATCAGATTTTATTGAAAATGAATTTTGTGAACCGAATATAAATTTCCATGGATTTAGCAATTTAAATCTATTAGAATTCACAGTAAAACTTGACAAATAAATGAAATTACTGTACAATTATTTGGTGTGTAACCGCTCGAATCGGGTTTTCAAACTTCAAAAGTACCTAGATTTGGCG
>QWCQ01000871.1_pt1 | contig 14528 bp, 9 predicted proteins | sample 1972701 | NCBI WGS metagenome assembly QWCQ01 (sample SAMN09866704, study PRJNA288562) | Human gut metagenome isolate pre4_stool, whole genome shotgun sequencing...
GGAAGAAGATGGACAAGATTCAAGTGTTGTGTTTAAGGGCCTTGGATTAGCAGCTTTATATAAATTTTTGGCAAATGGACTAAAAATATTTCCAGAAGAAGTAAGTTATGAAATATCAGCTAAAAATTTTGCTGGAACTGCTGTAGGTTTTGATGCTCTACCTGCTTTGATGGGAGTAGGATATATAGTAGGACCAAATATTTCTGCAATAATGTTATCAGGTGGTATACTTGCTTGGTTTGTACTTATGCCATTACTTCATGCTTTTGGTAGTACTGAACTGACTAATCTAGCACCATCTGATTTGTGGTCAAACTACATAAGATATATAGGAGCTGGTGCGGTAGCCACAGGTGGAATTATTTCTTTAGTTAAATCCTTGCCTATGATTGTTAAATCTTTTAAGGATTCAATTAGTGATTTAAAAAGCAGAGATGATAATAGTAACAGTGATAGATTAAATACTGATATTTCTTTTAAGGCATCAATTATATTAATAATAATATCTGTGATTTTAATATTTTTAATGCCATCTACACCAGTTAATATTGTTGGTGCAATTATTATAGTTATATTTGGATTCTTCTTTGCTACTGTATCATCAAGAATGGTTGGCATAATCGGTTCATCCAATAACCCGGTATCTGGAATGTCTATAGCTACTCTATTAATTGCTACTTTAATACTTAAAGCTACAGGATTAGTTGGACACGATGGAATGATAGCAGCGATTTCTATAGGAACAATCATATGTGTAATAGCAGCTATAGCAGGAGATTGTTCACAAGATTTAAAAACAGGTTATATAGTAGGTGCAAGTCCTAAATACCAACAAATCGGTGAAATAATAGGTGTTTTAGCTTCTGCTTTGGCTATAGGTGGAATACTTTGGATATTAAATACATCAATAGGATTTGGTACTAAGGATTTACCAGCTCCTCAAGCTGTATTAATGAAAATGATAGTAGAAGGAGTAATGAATGGAAACCTTCCTTGGGATTTAGTATTTATAGGTGCTGCTATTGCGATAATGGTTGAATTGCTAGGTATAAGTGTACTACCTTTTGCTATAGGTCTTTACCTACCACTTAATACTTCTCTAGGAATAATGTTTGGTGGTGTCGTTAGACTAATAGTTGATAAATTAAAAATAGATAAAAAAAGCAAAAAAGATGCAGAAACAAAAGGAACATTATATTCAGCAGGCCTTATAGCAGGTGAAGGAATAATGGGCATCATACTTGCAATATTTGCTATTATACCATCACATGGTAAAACTTTAGCAGATGCTATAAATATATCTGACAAATTTAGCCTACCTCAAGAAGTTTCTATAGTATTATTTTTGGGATTAGCTATACTTATTTATTCTAAGGCAAAATCAGTAAGAAAGAAAGAAAAAGTAAATGCATGATTTAGATAGGATTCCTCATAAGAATGTAGACTATGAATATGATCAAGATAATAAAAATTATATAATACTAATGCCCCATAAGGGGCTTAATCACAAGATAGCCCAAAAGTTTTTTAATAGACCAGAAATTACAAGGGTTAAGGTTAAAGGAATGGGTAACAAAGTTTGGGAGTCTATAAATGGAGAGAATACTATAAAAGATATTGGACAAATATTAAAGAGTGAATATAAAGATGAAGCTGAGCCTTTGTATGAACGACTTTGCTTATATCTTAATGGTTTAGAAAAAAATAATTTTATAAAATACTAAACAAATAATATATTTTAAACTCAAAAAACAAAAACCACTGCCTAATGAAAAATTATGGCAGTGGTTTTTTATTTTTTAGTAAAAATTACATAAATAATTTCTAGGCGAAAAAGGCATTAACTTTTTTTAGTCCTTCAATGATTTTGAGATTTTGTGGACATATTCCTTCACATTTACCACACTCTATGCATTTTATTGGACTTACTCCATTTTTTAGATAATCTTTATATTGCTTTCTGCTTTTTTCACTCTCATCATATAGGTAAGCATTATTCCAAAGAGAAAAGACTTTAGGTATGTTAATTTCTACTGTGCAAGGTAAGCAGTACTCACAAGTAGTGCATCCTATTTGCTCTTTTAATTTATATATAAAAAGAGCCTTTTCATAAAAGTCTATATCATCTTTTGATAAAGAATTATAATCAACAGAGCTTGCCATATGAATGTTTTCTCTTATTTGATTCATATCATTCATACCGCTTAAAACAGTCATAACATTATCTAGACTTAGAGGAAATTTTAAGGCCTCTTGAGCTGGACTTAAGTCTGTAAAATCTTTTAATAAATCTGATATTTTTTCAGGAGGATTAGCTAAACGAGATCCCTTTATTGGCTCCATTATAGCAACCGGTATGCCCATATCTTTTGCAAGTTTATATCCTTTTAATCCAGCTTGGTAATTAATATCTAGATAATTTAGCTGGATTTGACAAAAGTCCCAACCATAAGATTTTATAATTTTTTCAAAGGAAGAATATTCATCATGGAAAGAAAAAACAACATTTTTGACTAATCCTTTTTCCTTGATTTCATCTAAGAATTCAAATACACCTAAATCAACCATTTCATTAAACCTTTTAATATCTAAAGAGTGCAGCAGGTAGAAATCAAGATGGTCAGTTCTAAGATTTTCGAGATGTTCATTTAATAACTTATAGAAATCTTTCTTTTCTTTTACTAGCCAGCAAGGAAGCTTTGTTGTCAAATAAATTTTATCTCTTAGATTATTTGCTTCTAAAAATTCTCCTATGAATTTTTCGCTCATACCATTATGGTAAGGATAGGCGGTATCAATATATGTCAGTCCCTGATTAATTGCTTCTAGAAATATTTTCTCAGTTTAAATTATAGTATTTCATATACTCTCCTTTATAAATACAGCGCCATTTATATTGATTTTGTAATAAGTTCTATAACTTTTAATTGTAGAATTAAAAATGTAAGTAAAAATCAACCCTAATTGATTACTAGGGTTGATATAAAATTAGTCAAATATTTCTTTTAGTGATTTATAAGTATTTATTCTATTATCTACTCCAAAAATAGGAGTGAAACATAGGATTTCATCTATATAAAACTCCTCTATTTCTTTTTCTAGAATATCGGCAACTTCTTGTTTACTGCCTTTGATTAGGAAATTATTATCATAGCCTTTTTTTAGTATTGCTTGCTCATTTAGGGTAAAGTTGTAATCTTTAAGTTCTTCAGGATCAGTAACGCCATTGAATTCTCCATTATTTTGTTGAATATGGAAATATTCAAAAGATTTTCCTAAATATTCTAGTTCATCCTTATCATCGCTTATAAGAATTTTATAAGATATAGATATGTACGGCTTATCCGCATAGATAGATGGCTTAAAGTCAGATCTATATTGTTTAAAGACTTCAGCAGGAGTTTCTACTAAGAAAAATTTAGCAAAAGAATAAGGCAATCCCCATTCAGCTGCCTTAGGAGCAGATTTACCTGTAGAGCCTAGCATCCATGGATTAACCAATGATTCGTTATTTGTTGGTACCGCTTTTACAAATCTATATATAGGATCTTTTGGCTTTTTATCTTGCAAATAATCAAGGATAGTTTCTATTTCATCATATAATTCAGGTGTTTTTTCATCAAATTTGTTGTTTAAAGCTCTTGTTTCAGATACTCCACATCCTGGAGCACGACCTATACCTAAGTCGACTCTGCCTGGTGCAAGTTCTGCCATAGTTTTAAATAATTCTGCTACCTTAAGTGGTGAATAATGCATTATCATGCAACCACCAGCACCTATATGTATATTTTTTGTTATTGGTAGAAAATAAGAAGAAATGATTTCTGGTGCCACAGCTAGTAAATTTTCGTAGTTATGGTGCTCAGCAAACCAATATCTATCATAACCCATTTCATCTAAGGTTAAAACTATTTTTTTAGTGTCTTCAAAGAATTCCTCGTTAGATTTGCCGTTTTCTCTTAACATTAAATCATGAACTCCAAGTTTCATGCTTACCTCCAAAGTTATTTTTTATATAGTATTAGAACAATTATAACATAAATATACTCATCTTAGTAAAAAAATGTTATAATATTGCTTAACTTATTTTTCATGATAATATAGTAATTAATTATATTTCTTAAATAAAACTAAATATCATTAAAGGAAAATAATGTATAATAGTTATAAGGATTATAACATATTTTATCAACTTACATTCACATTATATAAAGATACCTTATATAGAATTTTTGTTGATAAATTACTAGAAAAGGTATTAAAGATGAAAGATTTTAATTCACAAGAAGATTTTATAAATGGGCTTACAGAAAATATTAAGACAAATAGGAGCTCACTTGTAGGTGAAAAATTTAATATTATTTCTATGATGGGTGAAGTAAAATATGAGGTTGAAGTAAATAAACTCATAGGAGAAGGAGCTTCTGCTCTTGTTTATGAGGTATCGGTAGATGATACCTATCCACCTATTAAAAAAATGATTATGAAAGAATTTTATCCAAACTACAATGAGGATAATATTGTTGCAGAAAGAAATCCTATTAACAGACTGGAATTATATTTTGATGCAATTACTAGCAAGGATGAACAGAGAATAAAAAAAGATCGAAATAAATTTATTGATGCCTATAATAAGCATATTAGAATTTTGGAGATGGATAGCTTTTTTGATAGCAAGATAGTAAGACCTTATAGGGTAGAGATAGACAATTCATTTTTATATTCTCTTTATGAGGTGGATTCTGCTACTAATGTGGATAAGTATTATAATTTAGATTTGGCAAGGATTGTAGATATTCTTATTCAAACAGCAGATATACTAATCCACCTACATAATAATGATATTATATATATGGATTTAAAACCTGCTAATATACTTTATGATTATAATAATAGCAGGGTAAAATTATTTGACTTTGATGCAGCTATTGATCTAAATGAGCTTGATCAAATTAATGAATTTGCCATGCCTAGTGATAAGACCTTTATCCCACCAGAGATTAGATTTATTTCTGATATTTCTAAAAGAAAAGAAATATTTATTACCGAAGAAATAGACTTATATATGCTAGCAGCTACATTTTTTACATTATTGATGGCTAGGACTCCGACAGTAAAAGAAAATGAAGATATGGATTTATTAGAAAGAAATCTAAGAGAAGTCCTAAACCATAAGTCAAATAAAATTCTAATTAATCAAAAATCCGAGGATGAGATTGTTAGCTTATTGCAAGATACCTTATCAATTCATAGGTTAATTAGTGTAAGAGATTTTAAAGATAGGCTAATAGGAATACAAGATAATATTAGATTTAGAGATGATGAAGAATTCTCCGCAATTATATCAGCATCTTATTTTCTAGACTATCATAGACTATATAACTATATTACAGAAGATAAGGAAAAGAAAAATATTGATGTTGCTATAGTAGGTAATAACGATGTATCAAAGATATTCTTTAGCTATATATTTTCAGTAGCTAATATCAAAGATGTCAACTTAAATATCTCATTTTATGATAGGAATCCTAAGATTTTTTATAAAGAGATGATCGAAGAAAATCCTCTCCTATCACAAACTAGTAAAATTTTCTTAAATAAAAAACTAGTAAATGATTATATAAATCCACAGATCACTGATAAGGCATATGCAAATATAAATTTTTTTCCTTTAAATGAGAGAATATACCAGTCATATATATTAATCCTAGATCCATCTGGTTATAATTACCCTCGCATGGGAGATATTTTATACAATGAATTTAAAGCAGATAGTAAAAAAAGGATTATTTTAAATTATTCTAGAAATAATCATAAAGTAGATATTAGGCATGAGGGAAATATTGCCTTTTATAATCTAGACCTTACCTCTACATCTACTTCTAAAAATAGATATTTTAGTGACAAGCTTTTAGATGAAGCCTTTGAATTTTATAGATATCACATAGTTAGTAACCACGGTGAAAGAGTAGATAATGAAATGGTCTGGTCAAATTTTATAGAAAATGATTTTTATAATCTCAAATCCTCCCTTAGAGTTGCCCTCTCAATAGAATATTACAAATATATGTCTGGAATAAAAGAAAGTGATGATGTAGCATTCAAATTTTCTAAAGAAGTAATATACAAAGATAGTGATGATGGCAAAGCAAGTCTACATGATATGCTAGCTGATTATGAACATCATTCTCGGAATAGATTTATGATAGTCCAAGGATTTAAAGTTCCAACGGATGAACAGCTAAGATCATATTCTTATGTTGATCAAAAAAAATATGTGGATTACAGAAATAAGTATCATCCATTAATTTCTAATACTCATTCCAAAGTACTAAAAAAAGGTGGTGAAGATAATTTGTCAAAAATGTCACAAAAAATTGATGAAATTATAAGGCAAAAGAGCATCTATAAAGAAGAACAAGTAAGATCTCGAGTTAACAATATATTAAACAATACACTTTGGGATGACAATGAGTATTTAATAAAACTTAGACCATTGTGGATAGAACTATATAAATTATCTGATAGCATAATAGAAAATGAATATTATACCAATAACTCATTAAATATTTTAACCTATGAAATAGAGGAAATATTAAATGAAGCTAGTCCAGATTTAAAACAACTTTCTAATGATTATTACCAAATAAAAGATGATCTTACTTTGATAATAAAAAGAAATAAAAGCACAGATATCAAAGCGGTAGATTATATGATAATTGATTCTATACCTTTGGTTTCTTCAAAAAGAGTAAAAATTATCTACAAACCATTTTTAGAAAGCGATGAAAATTTGTGGGCAAATATAATTGCTGCTATTAAGTTTTATCCAGAAAAACTTATTTTTTTAAGCGATTATCCTGTTGATTCAAATAAAATATATAGGATAGAAAATTTTCTAAAAAATAAGAGATTACAGAAATCTTTAAAAATTGAAACTATAACTTACGATAAGCTTAAGGACTACAGCAAAGAAAATTCCATAGTAGATCTAACTTTAAATTCTCATGCTGATGCCAAAAGAGAAGAACTAATGGGATTAGAATTTGTAGAATATATAGGATCTAATAATTGGTGCGGTAATTATAAGGCTCTCGATTACTATATATATAACAGTTCGCTAACAGTAGAAGAAACTTTTTTCTTAAACAATGCTAGAATTATAGATAATGATAGCCTTGTAAGTATAACTAGGTTAAAGAAATATTATCCAAGAATATGGCAAACATATATAAATTTAAGTTCTGATGACTGGAAAAATTCTATTGAAGCAATTAATGCTAGCGAAAAATACTATAGGCTAAATATAGATAACTTTCCAAAACAAGACCAACATAGCTTAATAGAAGTTGGAGATTTTAAATTTAGAAAAAATGATGCCGGCAAATATAACTCATTAAAAAACCTCTTAGACCAATTAATTAAAGAAGAAATATTAATTGCTTATCAATTCCCAAAAAATCCTGGCAGCTTGAAACTACATTCATATAACGACAAGCTTTCTAAAGTTATTGGAGAATTTATTTCTAAAAATATGTGGGAATATAATTTATACTTTAATCTAGTAAAAACTGAGCTAGCAGAGAAAAATTATGCTTATAGCTATAGTATATATTCAGATAAATTAAACTTTAGCTATGAATATGAAGTGGATAATCCAAAGGGATTTGCGAAGAAATTTAATAATATAATAGAAGCTATGGATAAAGAAAGTAAGCTTACAGATACTAGAATATTTAACCATATAGATAATAAACCATATGCAGAAAGTTTAGAAAAGAAAGTTATGTTAAACTATGAATATGGAGATGCAGGATTTAGAGAATTTTTTAGTAGAAAAGATAGCCTGCTTAGGGTTTATACTTACTTTGAATTATTAAAATATTCAGAATTTTTTGACGATATAAAAATAAAAGTAAATCTAAGGTGGAAGGCTTATGATGATTACAGGGAAGATAGTCTAGCAATTGAAAACGTACTCGACCTAGTATGCACAAAAGGATTTTCAACTATTATAATTTCTACAGTAGAAGGCAATATAAAAAATGAAGACCTATATGAGATTAATAACGACAGCAAGCAATTTGGTATGGATGCAAAGCCAGTTCTAATAACATCAAATTCTAACGATGACACTAGCCAAATAAAAATGATAGCAGCTGCAGCAGGTGTATATTTTATAGATAGAGAAATGATTGTAGAAAATAATGTAGCAGATTATATAAAAAATATTGCCCTTGGTAAAAAAGATTGGCAAAATATAGAATAAATAAATTAAAACCAGCTAAGTATTTAGTTGGTTTTTTTATGGAATAATAAATTAATTTTTATATTATAACTTGTTTTTCTTAACACTTAGCTACTAAGCATAGTACATTTTATAAACTATACATAAAACACTTCATTATATGTACAAAATTATTTGATAATATTATATCAATTTTATTATAACTTTATTTAAAAAAATGATAATATTTTTTTGTATTATGTTATAATAAAAGAGCAAAAATTTTTGAGGGAAAAAATATAAGAAGCGCCAGGACCTTTTGGTTGACGAGGAGTGGAGTTATCGAAAAATTCGGCGGATGCTCCACAGGTATTACAGCCTTAGTAATGTACAAATATTTCTAGTAATAGGATAACAAAATCATTACAGTAAACCCTCACCACAAGGAGGTTTATAATGTGTGGAATTGTTGCATATAATGGAAGCGAAAGTTGTAAGAAAAAGTTACTAGAGGGATTAGAACAATTAGAGTATAGGGGCTATGATTCAGCAGGTATCGCCCTTTTGAATGAAAATTCTATAGATATTATCAAAAAAAGTGGAAATATAGATGGTCTGATAGAAAAGGCAAACAATGATCCGTCAGAGGCAAATATTGGTATCGGTCATACTAGATGGGCAACTCATGGTAAACCAACAGAAGAAAATGCCCACCCACATGTAAACAATAAAAAAGATATTGCTATAGTTCACAATGGTATTATTGAAAATTATCAAATATTGAAAGAAGATTTAATAAAAGACGGATATTCTTTTTATTCAGAAACTGACAGCGAAGTTATAGCAAATCTTATAGATAAATACTATGAAAAAGATCTATCTACAAGTGTAAAAAAAGTAGTAGATCTTTTAGAAGGATCTTTTAGTTTGGCAGTTATATCTAGCAGAGATCCAGAAACATTAGTTCTAGTTCGTAAAGAAAGCCCACTTATATTAGGTATTATAGATAATGGTGTATTTGCAGCATCAGATATAACAGCAATATTAAATTATACTAGAGATGTAATTTACCTAGATGATGAAGAAATAGTAACTATTAAAGATGGAAAATATAAAATCGAACTTAAGGATAAAGAAGTAAATAAAGAAATTATTCATGTAGATATGTCTGTTGAAGCAGCTAGTAAAAATGGCTATGATCACTTTATGATAAAGGAAATTCACGAGCAGCCAAAGGTTATAGAGGATTCTTTAATTAGGAAAATTAAAGGAGATTTTATAAACTTAGGAGATACTTCTTTTACTAAAGAAGAAATATTATCCTTTGATCACATATATCTAACAGCTTGCGGAACAGCTTTTCATGCAGCAGAAGCTGGGAAAATATCCATGGAAGATGCCTTAAAAAAATCAGTTAGTGCAGAACTTGCATCTGAATTTAGATATAATATGCAATTTTTAACTAAAGATAGTCTTTTAATAGTTCTAAGTCAATCTGGAGAAACAGCAGATACATTATCTGTTCTTAGGGAAGCTAAAAAACGTGGGGCAAAAGTGCTAGCTATAACAAATGTTGTTGGTTCAAGCATAGATAGAGAAGCAGATAAAGTAATATATTGCGATGCAGGTCCAGAAATATCAGTAGCATCTACAAAAGCATACACAGCTCAACTTATGGCTCTATATTTACTTAGTTTAGATTTTGGATATAAAATAGGAACTTATAATGAAGACTATGTAAGTGAAATTGTTCGTGAATTTAAAACTTATCCAGCTTTAATAAAAGAATATTTAGAAAAAGATCAAGTAATTGATAAGATTGCTGAAAAAATAAAAGATGCTCCAGCAGTTTTTTATTTAGGTAGGGGACTAGATTATTTGTCAGCAAAAGAAGGAGCATTAAAACTAAAAGAAATTTCTTATATTAATTCTGTAGCGATGCCAGCTGGAGAATTAAAGCATGGATCCATTGCTCTTATAGAAGAAGGAGTGCCTATAATAAATATAGTTACTCAAAAAAATCTTAGAGAAAAATCATTATCAAATATAAAAGAAGTAAAGGCACGTGGAGCATATACTATTGTAATTACACAAGATATAGATAAGGATATAGAACAAACTTATGATATTTGTTTACAGATACCAAAATGTAGAGATATGTACCAAGCAATTTTTGCGGTTATCCCACAACAATTACTTGCCTATGAAGTGGCAAATAAATTAGGCTTAGATATTGATAAACCAAGAAATTTAGCGAAATCAGTAACGGTTGAATAAAAAATATTTATAAATTTGTAAAATAAAAATAGGCTAAGTACTTAGCCTATTTTTCATTTGAAATTAATAATTAAATAAGTTTTTTAACTTCTTCTAAAGCTTTATCAAAGTCAACTTCATCTGTTACTTCTGGTACATATTCCACGTATGCTACTGTGCCATCTTTATCAACAATTACAACACCACGAGCTAAAAGTTTGTTTTCGTCCATTAGGAATCCGTATTTTTCTCCAAATTCACGATCTTTGTAATCTGAAACCATTAGATTATTTTCGATCCCTTCATTAGAACAGAATCTTGCTTGAGCAAATGGAAGGTCTTCTGTAATTGTTACTACATTTACTCCATCTAATTCACTTGCTTCTTTGTTAAATTTTTTAGCTTGAAGAGCACAAACGCTTGTATCAAGTGATGGTGCTACTGAGTAAATTACTACTTTATCATCACAATTTTCGCTTGACCATTCGCTTAGGTCATTCATAGTTGCCTTGAATGCTGGAGCCTTGTCACCAACTTTGATTTCATTTCCTAATAAATTTACTTTATTTCCGCCAAATGTTATATCCATTGATATATCCTCCTAATATTTAATTCTTTTATTACTACTTACTTATATATACCCACAAATCATCTTTTATTTTGTTAAATAATTATTTATTATAGGGCAGATTTATAAGTATATTTTGCTAAAAGCTTCTATATAATATTTATTAACTTCTTTTTGACAAATCATTTGACATTAGCAGGCTAAGATAGTACACTTATTAAGTATTGGCATAGGTATGCCATTTATAAGTATAAAAAGAAAAGGAGGTGCATTATGCCTACAATTAACCAACTTGTTAGAAAAAGTAGAAAAAGTACACAAACAAAATCTAACACACCAGCTTTAGGTTACAACTACAATACACTTAAAGGTAGAGTTACTCCTAACCAATCACCACAAAAACGTGGCGTTTGTACATCTGTTAGAACTGTAACACCTAAAAAACCTAACTCAGCTTTACGTAAAGTTGCCAGAGTTAGACTTACAAACGGTGCTGAAGTACTTTCATACATTCCAGGGATTGGTCACAATTTGCAAGAACACAGCGTTGTACTAATTAGAGGTGGAAGAGTAAAAGACCTTCCAGGTGTGCGTTACCACATCATAAGAGGTACTCTTGATACTGCAGGAGTTGATGGAAGAAAACAAGCTAGATCTAAATATGGTGCGAAAAAAGACCAAAACTAGGATCTAGAAATATAAGTGCATAATGTACCTATAATTATAAAATAAATTATTATAGAAAATTATGGTATATGCATGCACACTGACGACAAATAATTAGTCGAGTACTAATGATATTACTTAATAATTGGTAAAGGAGGGAAGCAAAGTGTCAAGAAAGGGACATATACCAAAAAGAGAAGTAATGCCTGACGCTAAGTATAACGATAGAGTAGTTACAAAACTTATTAATAACGTTATGCTAGATGGTAAAAAAGGCCTTGCAACAAGAATTGTCTATGATGCATTTGACATTATAGAAGAAACAACAGGAAATGACGCACTAGAAGTATTCTACCAAGCACTTGAAAATATTATGCCAACACTTGAAGTTAAAGCAAGAAGAATCGGTGGTGCTAATTACCAAGTTCCTATGGAAGTTAGACCAGAAAGAAGACAAACTCTAGCTTTAAGATGGTTAGTTAATTTCTCAAGAGCTCGTGGTGAAAAAACTATGGTAGAAAGACTTGCAAAAGAAATTCTAGACGCATCTAACAACTCTGGTGCAGCTGTTAGAAGAAAAGAAGAAATGCACAGAGCAGCAGAAGCTAACAAAGCCTTTGCACATTACAGATATTAATTTCAGGGGGATAAATGCCTAGACAAGTTTCACTAAAAGATACCAGAAATATAGGAATCATGGCTCATATCGATGCCGGTAAAACTACAGTAACAGAAAGAATGCTATATTATACTGGTAAAATTTATAAAATAGGTGATACTCACGATGGTACAGCAGTAATGGACTCCATGGACCAAGAAAAGGAACGTGGTATTACAATCGGATCTGCTGCAACTACAGCTTTTTGGAAAGATCATAGAATAAATATTATCGATACTCCAGGACACGTTGATTTTACAGTAGAAGTTGAAAGATCACTAAGAGTACTAGATAGTGCTGTAGCTTTATTTGATGCTAAAAGCGGAGTAGAACCACAATCAGAAACTGTATGGAGACAAGCTGACAAATACCACATCCCAAGAATTTGTTTTATCAACAAAATGGATGCGACTGGGGCAGATTTCTTCATGTCAGTAGACACAATTAAAGATAAATTAAAAGCAAATGCAGTACCTATAGAAATTCCAATAGGAGCTGAACAAGATTTCCAAGGTGCCGTAGACCTAATCACTATGGAAGCTGTAACATATAATACAGAAGACTTAGGTGCTCACCCACTATATGGAGAAATACCAGCAGATTTAAAAGACCAAGCTGAAGAATACAGAAACAACCTTTTAGAAGAATTATCAGAAATTGATGATAATATTATGATGAAATATCTAGAAGGTGAAGAAATAACTGTAGAAGAAATCAAAGCTGCTATTAGAAAAGGAACAATCGAACAAAAGATTTTCCCATGCCTATGCGGTTCAGCATACAAAAATAAAGGTGTACAACCACTTCTAGATTCTATCATTGAATTTATGCCAAGCCCACTTGACGTACCAAGTATAAAAGGTATCGATCCAAAAGATGAATCAGTAGAAATGGAAAGAAAACCTGATGATAATGCACCAACAAGTGCACTAGCATTTAAAGTTGTAACTGATCCTTATGTAGGTAAACTAATCTACACAAGACTATACTCAGGTACAATTGAGTCAGGTTCATATATATATAATGCAACAAAAGGTAAAAGAGAACGTGTTGGACGTATCATGCAAATGCACTCTAATAAACAAGAAGAAATCGAAAAAGCATATGCTGGAGATATCGTAGCTTTATTAGGACTAAAAGATACAACAACAGGGGATACACTATGTGATCAAGATAATCAAATCATCCTTGAAAAAATGGAATTCCCAGATCCAGTAATCTCAGTTGCAATCGAACCAAAAACAAGAGCTTCACAAGATAAAATGATTATTGGTCTTCAAAAACTAGCAGAAGAAGATCCAACTTTCGTTACAAAATCAGATGAAGAAACAGGTCAAACAATCATCTCAGGAATGGGAGAGCTTCACCTTGAAGTTATCGTAGATAGACTACTTAGAGAATTCAAAGTAGAAGCTAATATCGGTAACCCACAAGTAGCTTACAGAGAAGGTATCACACAAGAATCTGAAGCACAAGGTAAGTTTGTAAGACAATCAGGTGGTTCTGGTCAATACGGTGATGTTCACTTAAGAGTAATCCCAGGTGAAGAAGGAAGCGGTATTACATTTGAATCACAAATTGTCGGAGGTTCAGTACCAAAAGAATACATCAGACCAGTTGAAGAAGGTGTACGCGAAGCAGCATCTAGCGGTATCCTAGGTGGATATCCAATGGTAGATATGCATGTTATACTTTACGATGGATCATACCACGAAGTAGACTCATCAGAAGTAGCCTTCCACGTAGCAGGATCTATGGGTCTTAAAAATGCAGTAGAAAAAGTAGAAATTACAACACCAGATGAATATCTAGGAGATGTAATGGGAGACGTATCAAGCCGTCGTGGTAAAATCGATGGTATGAATCCAAAAGATGGTATCCACATATTAGATGCCTTCATCCCACTTTCAGAAATGTTTGGTTATGCAACAGATCTAAGAAGTAAGACACAAGGTAGAGCAACTTACTCAATGCAATTTGACCACTACGCTCAAGTACCAGAATCAGTAAAAGAACAAATATTAGATAAATAATTAATAGGAGTTAACAATGAGTAAACAACAATTCGAAAGAACAAAACCACACTTAAATATCGGAACAATCGGTCACGTAGACCACGGTAAAACAACAACAACAGCAGCAATTACACAAGC
>QWCQ01000873.1_pt1 | contig 14494 bp, 15 predicted proteins | sample 1972701 | NCBI WGS metagenome assembly QWCQ01 (sample SAMN09866704, study PRJNA288562) | Human gut metagenome isolate pre4_stool, whole genome shotgun sequencing...
CTACCCCGCCATTATCGCCATGTCCTTCATTATGATCTTTGAGCGTAAATTGATCTATGACGGCACCTTTATCGGCATGGCCGTCGGCACCCTCCTTGCCGCCGCCATCACCACGATCTTTAACATGACCGGTTCCTTCGAAGGCGCCGCCAATTTGATCGACAAGATGCCCTTAGCGGAATTCGGCTTCAGCTGGCTCGTTCCCGGCATCGTCGGCGCCATCATCGGCACGATTTGCGGCAAAATGGGCATGGGCAAGAAGCGTTCGGATCACGACATAAAGCCAGCCTTCTAAAAATAATAAGATAGCAAAATGCGTACTTCGGTGCGCATTTTTTTATTGCCGAAACGGGGATTGAATAGTCGAGATGAAAGAAAAGGCATCGATGAAACGAAAAGGCGGCATAAAAAAGGCCGCGAAAAATATTTGCATCGTCGGGAAAAAAGTGTTCGGGGCAATCGTTTTTATTGTTTTCAGGGCGGGCGAAGTTAAAGGAAAAGAAAAAAAGCATCTCGTTTCCGATTAAAGATCGACACAGAAATAACGAATAAAGCAAATATTGAGGTGAAAACCTAAGCGTATACAAATATATAGTACACAGACGACAAAATAGGCACAGTTTTCGTTAATTGAAAAATTTACTTCAAAAAGGTATGTGATTTAGATATAATGTTACACAAAGGTAGAACGAACCTTAGAATTTTATAAAGGAGATGAGTTTATGAACAAAAGAACCCAAGATATCTTTGTCAGCGGTCTTGCCCTGTTTGCTATTTTCTTCGGCGCAGGTAACTTGATCTTCCCGCCTTACTTAGGTGTTACCACCGGTGACGGTTGGTTTGCTACCATGTGCGGCTTCCTTTTAGCCGACCCGGTCATTCCCATTCTAACCGTTTTCATCACAGCCTTTGCAGGCGGCCGTGCCGTTGACTTAGGTAAACGGGTCAGCCCCGGTTTTGCGAAGCTGTTATCCCTCGTTGCCATTATCTGTATCGGTCCTGCTTTCGCAATTCCCAGAACCGCAGCCACGACCCACGAAGTCGGTGTTATGCCGTTCTTCCCGAACGCACCCGCCTTCATTACGTCCATCGTATTCTTCGGCATTACCTTTGCTCTCGCCTATAAAGAAAATGGCGTCGTCGATATTATCGGTAAATACATAACGCCGGCATTATTGATCTTCCTCGTTCTCATTATTGCGAAGGCAATTATTACCCCCGTCGGAGCCATTGTTCCCGTCGAACACGACGGCGGCTTCTTCGTCAGCGGTTTCTACGAAGGGTATCAAACCCTCGATGCTCTCGCAGCACCCTTGTTCACCGGGATTGTCGTCGCCGACTTGATTCGAAAAGGCTACGGCGAAGTCAGTGAAAAAGAACGCCGTTCCTTCATTATGATGGTCGGTTTGGTTGCCTTTGTCGCCCTGGCCGTCGTCTACGGTGGTCTTACCTATTTAGGCGCACAAGGCAGCAGCATGTTTACCGCTGATGACTCCCGCGTTGAAATCTTAGTCGCCTTGGTTGGTATGCTCTTCGGTAACTTCGGTAAGATCGCATTGGGTCTCGCCGTCGCACTGGCCTGCCTCACCACCTCCGTCGGCTTAACCTCCGCTGCAGGGAACTTCTTCGAAGACATCAGTAACGGCAAGATCAAATACGGCGTTACCGTTGTCGTCGTTACCGTCATCAGTTTTGCACTCTCCTTAATCGGCGTCGATGCCATCATCGCTTTGGCAGGCCCTGTATTAACCATCGTATACCCGATTATCATCGCCCTCGTCTTCTACATGATGTTTGAAAAACGCGTTCGCTACGACATGGCCTACATCGTCATGGTCGCAGGCGTTCTCGTTATCGCCATCATCGAAACCGTCGGCGACAAGATTGGCCTGGGCGGCATGGCTGCTTCCATCCAAAATTTACCCTTAGGTCAATTCGGCTTTACCTGGTTCGTTCCTTCTCTCGTTTGCTTTGCCGTCGGCTACCTCATCGGCAAGATGGGCGTCGGCAAAACCATCGACGATCACCCGGATACGGGAGGCTTCTAAAATACCTTTTAAAAAGAGTCCGCTTCGGCGGGCTTTTTTTATGGAATCGACGGCCGGCGAATCATTCGGGCGATAACAAATCCGTTTTTTATGCCGGAAATTAGTCGGATCTTAGAGTTCGGCGGCCCCTGTGGGCTCATTTTCGTGGCGCGTGGCGGCGTTTTATATTATAATGACCTCTATATTCTTATTTGCTAATGCAGGAAAGTATTCCACGAGGAGGATTGTAGCGATGAAAGCGACCAATGCGCCGAGAAAGGCGAAGCTGTGGGAGGCCCTTACGGTCTTTTTCGGCCTCGTCCTCATTATGTGCGTGAGCATTTTAAAATTTGAGATCGAACCCCACATTCCCATGTTTATCGGCGTGATCTTTGCCGCTTTAATGGCCATGCGGATCGGCTATTCCTGGGACAGCATCGAAAAGGCCATGGTGCGCGGGATTTCTCAGGCCCTGCCCTCGGTGATGATCTTAATCACCATCGGCATCCTGGTAGGCATTTGGATCGCCACCGGCGTGGTGCCCTCCATGATCTACTACGGCCTGGGGATTTTGAAGCCGTCGATTTTTCTCGTGGCGGCCTGCTTGATCTGCTCCATTACCTCCCTGGCCACGGGGAGCAGCTGGGGCACGGCGGCCACCATGGGGATCGCCCTCATGGGCATCGCTCAGGGCCTGAATATTCCGGCCCCGGTCACCGCCGGCGCCATTTTGTCCGGCGCCTACTTCGGCGACAAGATGAGCCCCCTGTCGGATACGACGAACCTGGCCCCCGCCATGAGCGGCACCGATGTCTTTACCCACGTGAAGGCCATGGTGAAGCCCACGATGATTGCCTATGTACTTACCTTGGCGATCTTCGCCTACTTAACCACCCGTTACAGCGGCCCGGCCGGCGGGGCGGATACTTCGGGCATCGAGGCCCTTCAGGAGGGCTTAAAGAGCTCCTTCGTCATCAGCCCTCTGCTCCTCTTGCCTCCCATCGTGGTCATCGTCACCATCGCCTTTAAGATGCCGGCCCTTCCCGGCATCGTCTTGGGGATCGCGGTGGCCACTTTCATCGGCCCGATGATTCAGCCCACTGTGGGCATGAAAGAAATATTAGGAAGCGGCATGAACGGCTATCTGTCTCAAACGGGCATCGAGAGTTTGGACAAGCTTTTAACCGCTGGCGGCCTGATGAACATGATGCAGTCCGTGTCCCTCACCCTAATCGCCATGATGTTCGGCGGCATCGCCGAGGAGACGGGGCAAATGGAGATCATCGTCAAGACCGTGGTGCAGGGCATTCGCTCCGTCACCGGCCTGGTCGTCGCCACGCTGTTTACCTGCCTCTTGTCCAATATGACCATGCCGGAGCAATACATTTCCCTGGTGGTGCCCGGCCGCATGTTTGCGCCGGAATACCGCCGGCGGGGCCTGCACCCGAAGATGCTTTCCTCTACCCTGGAGGCCTCGGGTACGGTGACCAGTTGCCTCGTGCCCTGGAACACCTGCGGGGTCTATATGAAAAGCGTGCTCCACGTCTCTCCCATGGCCTATATGCCCTTTGCTGTGTTTAATCTCCTTATGCCCATTGTTGTCATTGTCATGACGGCTCTGGGGCGAAACACCTTCTATATTAAGGACGATCCCGATACGGTCATCGAGGTGGAATAAATCGTGAAGAAGAGAAAATGGAAACTCTTTCTCGCGGTCTTCCTCTTGGCGCTTTTCTTTATGCGGCCTCGCTACGAGCCGAATCGGGAGAGCGTCCACAGTCGGGAGGATTTTTTCGCGGCCTACGCGCCCCTGGCCCGGGAGGTGGGGAAGAAATACGATCTCTATCCCTCGGTGATTTTGGCCCAGGCGGCGGTGGAGTCGAATTTCGGCGAAAGCGAACTATCAAGGAACTACAACAATTACTTCGGCATCAAGGGCAAGGGCGTGGTGCTTCCCACCATCGAAATGGAAGGGGAACGGAAAATGGCCGTGGAAGACGGCTTTCGCACCTACGACTCCGCCCGGGAGAGCTTCTACGACTACGGCAAGCTCATCGCCAAGGCCGCTCGCTACGAGCCCGTGCGGGAAGCTACAAGCGCCGAGGCCTATGCCATGGCCCTTCATCCGGCGGGTTACAGCACCAATCCCCGCTACGGCGACATTTTGATCGAGGTCATGACCGTTTACAACTTAAAGAGTTACGATGAAAACTAAGGCGCTTCGGCGTCTTTTTTATTTGCTCAAAAAGCGCCTTGAAAATACGGCGGCCATAGCGTAGTATAAATAGCGTATACTACATTTAGAGGTAAGATAGAAACAGATAGAACTTAACCACAATATGTTGACAGTTTGTGGATAAATAAGAGGAGGACAGGATGAAGGTAAGGAAGCGTAACAAGAATGTGGTGGAATTCGACGGGGAGAAAATCGTCGTCGCCGTAGAAAAAGCCATGGCGGAAACGGACAGGGGCGTGGACGAAGACGCGGCCCGGGCCGTGGCGAAAGAAGTGACGGAAAAATGCACCGGTGAAGAGATCGTAGACATCGAGACCATTCAAGATGCCGTGGAGCTTTCCCTTATGGCGAAGGATCCCGTGGCGGCGAAGAAATACATCCTCTACCGCCAAGAGCGGGCCCGCCTCAGGGAACACGGCTGGGACATGACGGATCTGCAGCGGGACATTTACGAAAAGAAGTACCGCTTCGATTCGGAAAGCTTCGAAGGCTTTTTGGAACGGGTTTCCGGCGGCAATTCCGCCATTAAAAAGGCCATCGCCAACAAGGAATTTATGCCGGCGGGACGGATCTTGGCCGGCCGCGGGCTGGATGCCTTCGGCAAAAAGATCACCCTTTCCAATTGCTACGTCATGCCCCAGGTGGAAGACAATATCGAATCCATTTACGACACGGCCAAGTGGATGGCCCGCACCTACAGCTATGGCGGCGGCGTGGGCCTGACCTTAAACAAACTGCGCCCGAAGGGAGCCAGAGTCAACAACGCCGCCTCTTCCACCACCGGGGCCGTAAGCTTTATGGATCTCTACTCCCTCACCACGGGCCTGATCGGCATGCGCGGCCGCCGCGGCGCCCTCATGCTTAATATGGACGCCTCCCACCCGGACATTTTGGAATTCATCAATGTGAAGAAAGATCTGGACAAGGTGACCAGCGCCAATATTTCCGTAAACTGCGGCGACGATTTCTTCGAGGCCTATAAAAAGGACGCGCCCTTTGCCTTAACCTTCGACGTGGAAGCCACCGGGGAAAAAATCCGCCGGGAAATCAGCGCCCGGGACATGATGCACAATCTGGCCTACAACAACTGGGACATGGCCGAGCCCGGCGTGCTCTTTAAAGACCGGATCAATTCCTGGCACATTATGAGCGAAGACGATACCTTCGAATACGCCGGGGTGAATCCTTGCGCGGAAGAGCCCCTGCCCGCTTTCGGATCCTGCAATCTCTCCAGCATCAATTTGGGGGAATTCGTCAAATATCCCTTCAGCAAATTCGCCCGCTTCGAATTCGAATCCTTCGGCCGCTTGGTGCGGGAAGGCGTCATCTATTTAAACGACGTCCTGGACGAAAACATGGCCCTGCACCCCTTAAAAGAGCAGCGGGAACTTTCTCGGGATCTGCGCCAAATCGGCCTGGGCATTATGGGCGTCGCCGACATGTTCATTAAAATGGGTATTAAATACGGTTCCTCGGAATCCTTAAACCTCATCAATCAAATCGGCCGCGTCCTCGTGAACGAAGCCCTGCGTCAGTCGGCCCTCTTGGCGAAAGAAGCGGGCCCCTTCCCCCGCTACCGAAAAGACAAGGTCCTGGCCAGCGAATTTATTCGCTCCAATGCCGACGACGACGTGTTGGCCTTAATCGAAGAGTACGGCCTGAGAAATTCCCAGCTCCTCACCATCGCCCCCACAGGCTCCATCTCCACCTTAATCGGCTGCAGCAACGGCGTGGAGCCCATCTTCCAAATCAGCTACGTGCGTAAATCCGAATCCCTCCACACGGAAGACACCTACTACACGGTGTACACGGAGATCATTCGCAAGCTTATGGAAGCACAGGGCCTCTCTCGGGAAGAAGATCTGCCCGATTACGTCATCACCACGTCCAATTTAAACTATCGGGACCGGATCAATGTGCAGGCCACCTGGCAGCAATTCATCGACGCCTCCATTTCCTCCACGGTGAACGTGCCCAATGAATTTACCGTGGAAGAAGTGGAAGACCTTTACGTCTACGCCTGGGAGCGTGGCCTGAAGGGCATCACCATCTATCGCGACGGCTGCGCCAGAAGCGGCATTTTGATTACGAACGACAAAAAAGACGGCGCGGACCGCATCAAAGAGCTCCAAGACGAATTGAATCGGGAGATCGCTAAGCAGATGACGGAAAACCCCGACACCTGCCCCATGTGCGGCGGCACCATGAACCACTCCGGCGGCTGCGCCGAGTGCCAAGACTGCGGCTACAGTCCCTGTGCCATTTAAAATAAAAGAACTTAAGATCAAAAGCGAAGGCGAAATCCTTCGCTTTTTTCTGTGCCTGTAGTTCTTGTCATGAAACTGTCATCTTTTTGTAGTCTTTAGGCAATAGACGCGGGGGCATTCTCTGTTATAATAAGGCTCGTGCTCAAAAAGAGTTACAAAATAGTAACGAATGAAGCCCGAGGCTTCAAATCAATAGAGAAAGCGAGACATTCATGAACAAGATCAGACGAACAATCAACGTAGGCGCCCTGGCGGCAGTGATGGCGGCGGGCATGGTACATAGCCCGGTATTCGCCGCCAAGGCGCCGGCGGAAATTCCCGCTCCCGTCGCTGCAGAAGCACAGAAGGCCACGGAGGCCGTAAGCGTCACCGTGGGCGATGCGGTATTTTACTTAAAGAGCTCCGCCGATTACGACGCTCTTATGGCGAAATTACAAAACCGCTTTAAAGCCGAAGGTGCCACCGTGCGCCGCATGGACATTGAGCCTCAAATCAAGGCCGAAGCCGTGAAGACCGAGGAAAAGATCCTCACCGTAGACGAAGCCTTCAAGCTGCTCTTAACCGGCGGACGTGAAGAGGCGGTCTATGTGGCCGAGGAGACGGAATCCTTGGAATCCGTGGCTAAGAAATTCAACATGACCGTGGATGAAATCAAGGCATTAAACGCCAATTGGGAAGATCCCCTGCACAAGGGATCGAAAATCAACGTCTTAAAACCCGCGCCCATGGTCACCGTCACCTTACAGCAAGAAAAAAAGGCGCAATCGCCGGTGGCCTTTAAGACCGTGAAAAAAGAAGATTCCAATCAAGTGAAGAGTGTGAAAAAAGTCGTGCGGGCGGGCAAGGCCGGCGCCTTGGAGACCACCACCCGCGTGGAATCCGAAAACGGCAAAGTCACCGCCTCCGTCACCGAAGCGAGCCGCCTGGTCCAAGAGCCTGTGGATGAAATCGTCATTGTGGGCACGAAAGAAGGCTTGGCTACGGGCAGCTTTATGACGCCTACTGTGGGCCGCCTCTCCTCGCCCTTCGGACCCCGCTGGGGCCGCTTCCACTACGGCGTCGACCTGGCCAATGCCACGGGCACCGATGTCGTGGCCGCAGACGGCGGCGTCGTCACTCGGGCGGGCATGGCCGGAAGCTACGGCAATCTCATTATCATCGATCACCAAAACGGCACCTCCACCCGCTACGGCCATTTAAGCGCTTTTAACGTCAAGGCGGGCGACGTGGTGCAAAAAGGCCAATCCATCGGGAAAATCGGCTCTACCGGCCGCTCCACCGGCCCGCACCTCCACTTCGAAGTGCGCGTCGGCGGCGTGGCGAAAAATCCCCTGGAGTTCATTAAGCTGTAAAACAAAGCATATTGAAAAACGACCTTTTAAAACGGGGGCAAATCCTGTATAATGGTTTCGTTAAGTCAATATGCAGGGAGCGGTATCGAAGTGGTCATAACGGGGCTGACTCGAAATCAGTTTGCCTTCACGGGCACGTGGGTTCGAATCCCACCCGCTCCGCCAAATGAAAACGACGCGTTGCCGAAAAGGCAGGGGGTCGTTTTTTTGTTGCGCCGATGAAACAGCATTGTAAAAGCGTACAAGATCTTGTACAATAAAACAAAAGAGGTGATAGGATGTTGGCAGTTAATTACAGCGATTTGCGCAATCATCTCAAGGAGTATTGCGACAAGGCGGTCAACGATATGGAGACGGTGCTTGTGACGCGAAAAGAGGACCGTCACGTGGTCATGATCAGCCTGGAGGCCTACAACAATCTCGTCGAAAACGATCATATTATGAAAGATCCGGTTCACTACAAGGAGTTGATTCGCCGAGCCGAAGAGGTGGATCAGGGACTGTTTAAGGAACAGAAGTTATCGGACGAGTAGATGAAGATTGCATTTCACGACGGGGCCTTTGAAGAATATATTTCGTGGCAAACAAAGGACAAAAAAACACTGAAGCGTATTAATTTGCTTATTAAAGATATTCTCAGGACGCCTTTTGAGGGCATCGGCAAGCCGGAGCCCTTAAAGTATGAACTGGCAGGCTATTGGTTCAGGCGAATTAACACGGAGGACCGATTGATTTATAAGGTGGAGGACGAGTGGTTGATTATCCTGTCCTGCGCCCATCATTACGAAAACAAATAAAAGCACCCGCGTGGGTGCTTTTGTCGTTTATTTATTAAAAGGAAGCTTGTCGTAGAGGAGCCTCGCGCCGCCGGCGGCTTTGGCGCCGAGCTTGTTCAGCCCCGGGCCCATGTCGTCCCAGGCCCATGTGGCGGGGATTTTTCTGAATTTGTAGTCGGCGATCATTTTCATCAGCCCCATGTGGCCGGTCTTCAGGTAACTCGCCACCCCGGCCATGTCCCGCCAGCCGTCTCTAAAGTGGCAGTTGGTGTCCGATTGAAAGAAAATCTTCGGCACCGCTTCGCCCGTGCTGTCTAAATAATAGAGATAGGGGGTTTCGAAGCCCAGGTGGGTGAAGAGCTCCGTCTCGGGAGAAAAGCAGGCCTCCGCGCCGGTAATATAGACCTTTCGGCTAAATTCGTCGCGCTTGAAGGTGGCGTGGAAGATGCCGCGAAAGCCCGCTGCCTTTAGGCGGGGATGGACGAGGCCGATGAGCTCGGGAATCCATTTCTGCTTCACGTAGGTGGCTTCGCCGACAAATTCCGGGTATTGGCGCAGCACCTGTGTGGTGACGAAGCCCGAAAGTTCGCCGGCGCCTGCGTAGTAGAGGGAGGCGGCGTAATTGTCCGAGGCTTCGCCGGGCACGTAGCGCTCGGCGTAGAAATCCTCCGCCTCGATTTTCTCGAGGGCACGGGAAAAGGCGGCGGCGCTCGCGATGTATTGAATCGGCGTCTCTTTGTTTCCGTCCCGAGATTTGATTAAGCAGGGAAAGCCCAGGGTCGTGGCGATTTCGAGGACGAGGTCGTCTTTGCTTCCGTAAAGATCTTTTTGAGGCGGCATCAGATCCCGAAAAAGATCCGCCATGGCCCCGGAGGCGAGGGACTCGGCGGAGAGCGCCGGGAAGCGGAAATGGGCTTTCAGCACGGAAAAATTGCGCGCAACAAAATCCACATAGGCCGGCGTCGTGGGAAAAAGCACGGGCTTGTTCTCGGAAAGGGCGAGAAGGCTCTCTAAAAGAGCGGCCTCGCCCGCCTCAGGCAGAAGGACGCTGTCTTTCGCGTAGCGGCTGATGCCGTAATCCGAGGGGGCCGCATCCAGGGTGGCGACTGAAATGCCGCGGCGGCCCAAATTTCTCAATATGGCTAAGGCGGTGGAGTTGTGCCCGTCGAGGACGAGGGCGGTAGCTTCTAAGGTCATAATGCCTCCTTTATCTTCCTACTATCATACCGCATCGGCCGGATTTTGGCGCAGAAGAATGAAAAAATAAAATCTCTCCCCGATTTTCTGTTAGTTTCCCGAATTTTAGGATATACATGTAGTATATGATTTTGTGAACGAAACCTAGGAGGTACATTATGTCCAGAGAAAATATTACATTTGGCGGAAACGCCATCAACATTTTAGGCGAAGAAATTAAAGTCGGCGACAAGGCACCGGATTTTGTTGCGGTAAACAACGATTTAAGTCCCTTTGAATCCAAGGAATTAAACGGCACCGTACGCATTTACTCCGTCGTTCCTTCCATCGACACCGGCGTTTGCGCCATTCAAACAGGAAACTTCAATCAAATGGCCACGGATTTAGGTGACAACGTCCACGTCATCACCATTTCCAACGACCTTCCCTTCGCACAAGAACGCTTCGGCGCCGCCGAAGGCATCGACCGCGCCAAACTCGTCAGCGATTATCAAATCTGCGATTTCGGCAACAAATACGGCTTCTTAATCGAAGGCCTGCGTCTCTTGACCCGCGGCATCGTCGTCGTCGGCGAAGATGACGAGGTAAAATACGTGGAATACGTCCAAGAAGTGACCAATCACCCGGACTACGACAAAGCCCTTGAAGCAGTAAAAGCGCTGATCTAAGCATGCGCATACGGGTTCTGGCCCTTGGAAAGCTAAAGGATCCGGCCCTGAGCGCCTTGGTTTCGGAGTATGTAAAGCGGCTTCGGCCCTACGTCCCCACTGAAGTGGTGGAACTGAAGGACGAACGGGCGCCGGAAAGCTTGTCCGAGAAAGAGGCTGAGGGGGTTCTCGAGCGAGAGGGCGAGGGCCTTTTGGCGAAAATCAATCCGCGGGATACGGTAATCGTATTGGCCGTGGAGGGAAAGCAGGTGGATTCACCGGCTTTTTCGGAAAAACTGTACGACTTTCTTGAGACGACCTCGGGAGATGTGGTCTTCGTCATCGGAAGCAGCATGGGGCTTTCCCCCGCCGTAAAGGCGCGGGCGGATTGGCTCTTGTCGTTTTCGAAAATGACCTTGCCCCACACCCTGATGCGCGTCGTATTAATGGAACAAATTTATCGGGCCGCGCGCATTCACGCCGGCCATGTGTATCACAAATAGGAGGATATTGTGCCTAACAAAGAAGAAAAAGCAAAAGCAAGAAGAGAACAAGAAAACCAAAACGACGAACACGCTCCGGCATCGGACATTTACGGTAAGGTAGCCGGCAAGGATCCGGAAACCGGCGTTGAAATCCCGACGGATGAAGCCGTTAAAGAATCCGTGGAATGGGTAAACGAAAACGCGAAATAAGCGTTTCATGTAAGGTACCGGCAGATGTCGGTACCTTTTCTATTTACAGATGGGGGAGAACATGGGCGAGAGAAATCGGGCCTATTATTTATACACGGATCAATTACCCGACGCCGAGGGCTTTCTGCCTGTGGAGGCGGCTTATTCGGCGCGCTTAAAAGCGGGAGACGGCCTGTGGCTGATCGGCGATATGCGGCGCTTTTATTTCGTCGACGGCATCACCGATGCCGGGGTGTATTTAACGGAGGCCGAAGGACATTTCGAAGCGGAAGATATCAACCTCCCCGCCATGCGCCATACCGGGGCGCTTATGCCCATGGACAAAAAGCCCCTGGCCGTGGAAGTGGAACACGGCGACGGCGCGGGCCCCGGGGAAATGATCATTCAGCTCTACGGTAAAGACGAAGGCGGGCTCTTTAAAACCGCCGGGGATGAAGAAGACGCCTACTTGGCGGAATCCTTAAAGGGGCTCTTGCGCATGCAGCTCAAGACCATGGAGTCCACGGCGGAAATCGGCAATTTGTGGATTCGCCGTCTGAGAGAAAAACAGAGGAGGAAGTAATGGCAGATAAAAGCCTTTTTGAGAGACAATTAAACCACGTGACCATTCGGGAATTTACCGACGAACCCGTGGATCCCGCGTTGGTGGAAGCATTGAAAGACGTGGCCAATCGCACGGCAACCTCTACCGGGATGCAATCTTATTCCATCATTCGCATCGTGGATGAAAAGAAGAAAAAGGCCCTGGCCGACATCGGCGGACAGGATTACATCGCCCGGGCGCCGGAGCTGTGGGTCTTTGTCGCGGACGTGTACAGAAACAGCCGCATCGCCAGGGAACAAGGGGTGGAACTTGAAGCCGAGGCGGACAGCGATCGCTTCTTCCAGGGCTTTACCGACGCGGTTCTCGCGGCGCAAAATGTCACCAATGCCGTCGAAGCGGCGGGACTGGGCGCCGTGTATTTGGGAAGCCTTTTAAACGACGCCCGGGCCGTCATCGAGCTTTTAAATCTGCCCAAGCTTACCTTCCCGGTCTTTGGATTGGGCTTCGGCCATCCCAATCAATCGCCGCAGCTCAAGCCCCGCATGTCCATGGATCTGAAGTGCTTCACGGACAGCTACGTGGTTCTGGACAACTACCTTGAAGCCATTAAGGATTACGACGAAGAAATGCAGACCTACTACGACCTCAGGGATGCCAACCGCCGGGTGGATTCTTTTTCCAACCAAGTGGTCGCCCGCTTAAAAGGCGCCACAGAAAATCGGGCGGCCCTCGCACAAATCGCCGAGGAACAGGGTTTTCGTTTATCGAAGGAGAAATAGCACATGCTTCACTTAAAGGAAGGAAAGAAAGAAATTTCCGTCGACATCCTGGAGTTCGAGTACGAGCCGGGATGGGGCGTGGGCACGGGATTTGACGCCGATTATTTAATCTGCAAAATTCAAGGCAGAGACGGCGATGTGGACTTTGAGGCGGAAGACAGCTTCTTTAAATTCGAAGAGCTCGTGGCCATTTACGACGAGTGCATTCGGATTTTGGACGGCGACAGCTACGGCTTTGAAGCCGCTATCGAAAACAGGCAGCTGGGCTTTTACGTGGAAATCGAAGAAGGCATGCTCTCGGTGACCCTCAACTACCTAAACGACGATCTCTTTTCCGTGAACGAAAAGCAGACGCCGGTGGAATTTCGGGACATGACCCACGGAATTTACGACGCCATTCGCCGGTTCATGGATCTGTAAAAATTTGTAGGCAATAGATAAAGAACCCTTGACGGCATGGGGAATTCATGTGATAATGAACCTATCGATGGACGAACGTGCCGACTTACTCCTAGCTATAAGTTTTATTACTTAGAGTTGTTTCTTACTTACTGTTGCTTACCAAAAATCGGAATGGCATACCATCGAGAGGCTTGAGAAAGCCGAAAAAAGCGGCCCGCGGGTCGCTTTTTTTTTGAAAAATCCTGTGAGGTGATCCATGCAATCCAATCGAAGCGTCTTCCGCACCGCCCTGCCATTGTACTTTACTTATTTTATTCACGGCATCGGCGTCTCCATCTTATCCCAGTATAAATCCGCCCTGCAAAGCGCCTGGGGCGCGGCGGATATTTCCGCCGTCATCCAGGTCATCGCCGCCTTGGGCCTGGGCCGCTTGGTGGCCCTTCCCGTCTCCGGCTACGTCTCCGATAAATGGGGACGAAAGGTATCGGGCCTCGTGGGCGTCGTTTTGTACGCCCTATACTTTTTCGGCATCGCTTTTTGCGCCTCCCCTTCCGCCGCCTACGCCGCGGCAATCATCGGCGGCATGGCCAATTCCTTTTTAGATACCTGCGTCACGCCGACGATCCTCGAGCTCTTTAAAGAAAAAGGCCCCAAGGCCAATATGTTTACGAAATTCGCCATGTCCTTGGGCCAATTCGTGCTGCCCTTCGCCATCGGCTTCGCCGCGGCCCGATCTTTCTCCTACTCGGCGGTCTTCGCCTTTTTAGGGGCCCTCATCGCCGCCGACGGCCTCTTGATTTTAACGGCGCCCTTCCCGGCCATGGAAAAGACGCAAAAGAAGACCAAAGGATCCGCGGGCATTCGCCGAGGCATCGTCCCCGTGGTACTTATGGGCTTTACCGCCACCGCCACCTTTACCCTGTGGCTCAATTGCAATCAGGAGCTGGGGAGCCTCTACGGCATGGCGGACCCTTCCATGATTCAGTCGGTTTATGCGGCGGGCACCATCGTCGCCATTTTGGCCACGGCCTTTTTCGTCCTGAAAAAGATCGAGACGGAAGATGTCCTCGTCCTCTACCCGGCCATTTGCCTCTGCGCCTTGGCCTTTACCTACGTCGTGAAAAGCCCGGTCTCGCCCTTAATCGGCGGCTTTTTCATCGGCTACGGCGGCGCCGGCGGCGTTCTGCAGCTGGTGGTGGCGGAAGCCAACGGCCTTTACGAAGAGCACAAGGGAAAAATCACCTCCGTGGTCATGATGGCCTCCTCCCTCGCCAATTACGTGGTCCTCGCCGCGGCGGGGGCCGTGACGGCCACATACGGCGTCGATGCGCCGAGAAAAGTCGTGCTCTTAAACATGGCCATTACCGCCGCAAGCGTCGCTCTCGCCCTGTGGATCCGACGGAGCAAAAAGGCGTAATGGGTTTAGAACCTTCGACAAACAAAAAGGAACCGATGGCATCCGTCGGTTCCTTATTTTTGTGCGCTTTAGCATGAATAAACCACCAGCTATGCTGGTGGTAGGCATAAAAAGCTTTAGCTTCAAGTAAAAAAAGAACCTCCTATGATAAAATT
>QWCQ01000875.1_pt1 | contig 14461 bp, 14 predicted proteins | sample 1972701 | NCBI WGS metagenome assembly QWCQ01 (sample SAMN09866704, study PRJNA288562) | Human gut metagenome isolate pre4_stool, whole genome shotgun sequencing...
TTCGCATGAACCGCAAGAAATACAAACATTTTCATCTATTTTGTATGCCATAATTTCCTCCTATATTTGTTATATGATTAGTATACAACTATATACACCAAATGTCAACTTTTTTTATATTTTTATACCTAAAAACGGAAAATAATGATTATTTATGCAAATTGATAATAATTATCATTTACATTTGACAAGGTCGCTTGCCTTATAATATTCTTCTATTTCTACATCGTCCTCTGTCTTTACTCTCACCTTGCACATTTCTTTTACAAAGTCATTAGTAAGGACGATACCCTCTCCATCTTCTGTTTGAACCATAGTTCCTGGTCTTGGCATATATCTTCTAGCCCTAACATAATTTTCTTCCTCAAAAGAAAGACAACACATTAGCCTACCGCAAATACCAGAAATTTTTGCAGGATCTAGGGTGATTCCTTGATCCTTGGCCATTTTTATAGATAGAGGCGAAAAATCAGACATAAATCTTGAACAGCAAGACTTCTGTCCACATGTTCCATAAAATCCCTTAAGCTTAGCGTGGTCCCTCACCCCTATTTGTCTTAGTTCTATCCTATTTCTAAATATAGAGGCAAGGTCTTTAACAAGTGATCTAAAGTCAACTCTCTTATCAGCTGTGAAATAAAAAGTGATTTTTGTCCTATCAAAACTATATTCACTATCGACTATTTTCATTTTTAGCCTATAGAAATTCGCCTTTTCTTGGGCAATTCTAATTGCTTCTTCAGAATCTTCTAGGTTTTGCCTATAAATATCTAGGTCTTTTTCTGTCGCCTTTCTTATAACTGGTGAAAGAGTTTTATCAAACTTCTTTTCATCTATTTCAATATTGGCCAAGGCAACTTCCGCTAGTTCCAAACCATTCGAGCTTTCTACTATTACCTTGTCCTTAAAATTCAGAATTAAATTATTAGCGAAAAAATAATATATCTTTCCCGCATCTTTAAATCTTATTCCAACTACATTCATTAACTTTGCCTGCCTTCTCTATATATATTAAAAAATATATTTTCAACACTCAACTCAAAATTTATATTATTCCTAAAGGATGAATATATTTTCTCAAACTTAGCCAAAAGCCTCTCTATACCAGCTAAATCTAGGCTAGAAATGCTTTCTATATTATAATCATAGCTAGCAAATCCTGCACTAGCCATATACTTATTATTGATTGTGTCTGATAAGATTTTAATCAATCCTTCCATTAGGCTTGCTTTATCTTCCTTAAAAGAAAGCAAAAATTCCCTCTCTTTATAATAAACTGCGAGGTCTCCTTGGAAAATCTTTGAAAAAATTTCAGATAATCTTTCCATATCTATATCTAGGTCATTATTTGTTGTATTTAAGGAGATTATCTGACACCTTGACCTAATGGTGGGAAGCATCTTACCTGCATTATCAATTGTAAATACAATTAAAGTATAGGCTTTTAATTCCTCAAGACTCTTAAGCATGGCGTTGGCCGCTTCTATCCTTAACTTTTGAGCGTTATGGATAAGGTAAACCTTAATCTTATTATTTACTGGTCTTATTACCATGTCTTTGATAAGGTTTCTTATAGTTCCTATATCGATTATGTCCTTATCAATTATTTCCATATCTGGGTTTGTCTCAAGCTTTGTACTTAAGCCATATGATCTAAAGACTTTTTTAGCAAAATCTTTGGCATATTCAAGGTTATGGGCTAAATCTTCTCCCTCAATTATATAAGCATTAGATAGGCTATTATTTTTTAGCTGGCTATCTAATAAGCTCATAGTTGTATATATTGTTCAACATCAATTATAAATATGGTTGCTCCGCCAACACTTATTTCTATTGGCACAGTTGAGCTAATAAGTGAACTTTCGCCTGTTGGATTTATAATTGTGGTAGTTGTATTTCTCTTCTTGCAGTTTTTCTCAATTACTCCTAGGGCTTCATCAAGTTTTGCTTCTTCCACACCTATTAGTAGTGTTGTGTTGCCTTTTTTAAGAAAACCACCTGTGGTAGATAATTTTGTTATCCTGTATCCTTTTTCTGTTAAGGCATCAATTAAAAAATTAACATCTGCATCTTGTACTATAGCTACCAATAATTTCATCTTAGTCCTCCAATAATTGATATATGATATTTATAACATCTTCTGTCAAATCTTCTATAGATTTTCTTGCATCGACCTTCTTAATTTCATCCTTATAAAGATCTGCCATCTTCAAATAGCCATCAAAAATAGTCTTATGGAAAGAAAAATCTTCATTTTCTAGCCTATCTGGAGAAAAATTTGCTCTTTTTCTTTCGAGGGCTGTCTTGTAGTCTATATTAAAAAATAAAGTAAGGTCAGGTTTTAGTCCACCTGTTGCAAAGTCATTTATACTTTTCACATTTTCTACTCCAAGTGACCTTCCCAGGCCTTGGTATAAGAGAGATGACATTACAAACCTATCACAAATGACAATCTTTCCTGCCTTAAGGTCTGGAAGGATTTTTTCTGCAACAAGCTGAGCTCTTGATGAAGCAAATAAGAGGGCTTCAGTCTTAGCATCCATCATGTGGTTATCATTGTCTATAATAATAGACCTAATCTTTTCAGAAATATCTGTCCCACCTGGTTCCCTATAATAGGATATAGAGTAATCTTTATTTTCTAGTAGCTCTTTAACTTTTTTTATTATTGTGGTTTTGCCGGATCCATCAGGTCCTTCAAAAACTATAAATTTTCCATTCATACATTCATTATACTATAAAATTACATTTTTAGTCTACTATTGTTATTCTATAAAAATTTGCAAATAAAAAAACCATTGTCCTTCTTTTAAAGACCAATGGTTTTAAATCTTATTCAGCGTCTTCTTCGTCTTCTTCAGTTTCGCCAACTGTTGGTACGTCTGCTGCATCTGCTGCTTCAGCTTCTTCATCAACGATTTCTTCTTCAGAAACTTCTTGTAGTGAGCATACTACTTCATCTTCATCAGCAAGAATTGTGATGTTTTCGTTTGATGCTATATCAAGATCTGCAATAGTCATGTTGTCACCAATTGCCATTTCCTTAACATCAACATCTGCTGTTTGTGGGATGTATTTTGGTAGACATTCAACTTCAACGCTTTCAAGGTTTTGTACAAGTACACCTGTAACTTCGTTCATATCATCTCTGTTAACTAGGACAACAGGAACTGTAACTCTGATTGATTCGTTTTGGTCGATTGCTTGGAAATCAACGTGTAAGAATTGGTTTTTGTATGCGTGGCTAGCAAATTCCTTTATAAGAACTTCCTTACCTTCACCTTCGATGTCTAATGTAATAATAGTAGATGTTCCAGCTTGTCTAAGTACTTTTTCAAAATCTCTAGCTGTAAATTGAACATTTACATTTTCTTGATTTTTAGCATAGATAACTCCTGGGATAAGTTCTTTATTTCTAAGTTTTTTAACTTGATTTTTACCAGTAGCTTCTCTTTTTTCTGCTTGTAAAACTATTTTAGCCATTTTGCCTCCTTATTTATTCATACTAGCTAATTATACCCCATCCTTGCCTTATTTACAATATCTCTTAATCTAATTATTTTCAATTTTAATTGATTAAAATTCCACTTTGTTATAAAATATAGGAAAGACGGAAAAGAAAAAGAAACCAAAAGGAGAATAATATGCCAAGAAAAGGAAAATTCGGCACTGTAGATATCACAGTTCTCGGAGATGAATTAAAGGTTGGCGATAAGGCGCCAGATTTTAAGGCAGATAAGATGGACTTAACTGAATATCATTTTTATGAAGAAGAGGGAAGAAAAATAAAAATCTTGTCAGTCGTTCCATCCCTAGATACTGATGTATGCGAACTACAAACAAAAATGTTCCAAAAAGCAACTGAGTTTTTCTCAGATAATATTGTCGTTGTTACAGTCTCAAATGACCTACCTTTTGCCCAACAAAGGTTTAAGAAGGTTAAAAAAACCGATAAAATTAAATTTGTATCAGACTACAACTGCAGAGACTTCTCTAGCAGATACGGCACCCTAATCCAGGAATTAAAACTATTAAACCGTTCTGTTTTTGTACTAGATAAGGATAACACCATAAAATATGTCCAATACCTAGGTCAAAACACTGATCTTCCTGAATATGAAGAAGCAATCAAGATAGCAAAATCACTTGATAAATAAAAATTAGTTCATAAATCTAAAAAAGACGAGAAAATTTTCTCGTCTTTTTTGCTTCTCAATAAAAAATTTTTAGTATATATTGTTTATATTGAGTAATTTATTTTGTTATTAAAAATTCTTCGTATTTTTCCCTATCATAGACAACATCAAGTTCGCCTATGAAGTTTGAATACTTATCTGGATAGCAGAATGATTGTTTAAACCTATATAGGCCATCATTAGTATCGAGACTAAAAGTTCCACCTAAATCTAAATAGTCATAATTATTTTCAAGGCACCATTTTATTTCTTCCCAAATCATATTATAGTTAGGCATCTTATTTCTCATCTCATTAGAGCTAGCAGCATAAAGATAGTAAACCTTATTTCCATAAGGAATCAAAAGTGAAGCTGATAAAGGATTATCCTCAAAATATGAAAGAAAAATTTTTCCATCTAAATATTTAATCAATCTTTCGTAGTAATCTTTTGGTCTATGACCTATACCTTGTCTTTCAGCCATTATTTTTGTAAGTTCATAAAAAATATCAAGGCTTTCTTCATCTGTTTTGCAAATAGTTTTAATTCCTGCTCTGATTGATTTTCTAATATTGTATCTACCTTTTGATGAAAATGATTCAAAAATTTCATCTTCATCCTGGCTGCTTAAATCAATTATCATATTATATCTTGGCTGGGTAAAGGCGTGAGTGTCTATGCCTACAGATCTAAAATCATAACCCATTTTTCTATAATCATAAACGAGTTTTTCATCGAAATTTAATTCTGGATCCATCCTCAAAAGAAAAGCATCATATTTTTCTCTTAAAGGCTCTGCTTCTTTGATTAGGGCTTCTACAAGCTTGGTATCTTTAAAATCACAAACAGGTCCTCTTGGTGCATATAAAAAGTGTTTGCCATTGGTATTTTTAATCCCAATTACAGACATAGCTGCGATAATCTGTTTGTTTTCTTCTAAATAAACAAAGCCATGGGTCCAGTTACTTTTTATTTTTGACCAATTTGTATCCTGCATTGGTCTGGCATATTCAGAATTTCTTACAAAATCATTATATCTTATTAAATCTTGGTCATTATTTACTATAGGCATTAATATATTAGTCCTTCCACTAAAGTTATAGTCGTAATTGATCCAATCCCATTTTTACTTCCTAGGTATTTTACGTCCATATCTGATATTGAATCACTATCAATATCTCCTATTATCTTACCATTTTTGTATGAAGTTCCCACATCAATAAGAAGCTGACCATCTTTGAAGTAAGTCTTATCGTAAAAATGAGCTTTTCCTATTGCTGAGATAAAAATATCGCAATTTTTTATAAGGTCTTTAGGATTTTCTGTAAGACTATTGATAATAGTAATACTTGCCCTCTTAGCTGCTAAATACATAGCAAGTGGCCTACCGATAATATTTGTATTATTAGCTATAACTACTCTCTTACCCTTATAGTCAACTCCCTCATGGTCCATAAAGCTCACTACAGCCCTTGCTGTTGCAGGAAGTGAGTTTTTATCCCCATCAAGGATTTTTCCTAGACTTTTGTAGGTAAAAGAATCTAAATCCTTAAGGCCAATATTTTCTTTAAGCATAGTCAAGTCTTCCCTGTCACCAAAGGGCGCCAGAATTATAAATCCATCTTCCTTATCAAAAGATGATAAAAAATCTAGAATTTCCTCTTGACTTTCTTCCTTAAAAATCTTATCAATATAAGTAATTCCAAACTCTTGACACCTTTTTATGATAACATCCTTATAGTGGTTTACTTCCTCGCTTGGGTTTTTGCTTAGAAGAATTATCTTATTTTTAAAATCGTAGTCTTGTAGTCTAGATATTATTTCTTTTCTTAAAGTTTTTGTATTTAATAATTCCATATTTTTCCTAATAAAAAATGCCCAAAGCTATTGCCCTGGGCATATAATTTTTCTTAGTATATTCTTCTAGCGCCTCTGAAAGCTGTTTGGTATGATCCATTAAATATGTTGTCATATCTGACACCTGTTTGAGGTGTAGATGCATGGATGAAAGATCCATCAGAACTTGTTATCATACCTACGTGGTCGATTGAGCCACCACCAAATGAGAAGAATACAAGGTCTCCTGGTTTTAGATTGTTGGTATCAACAGCATAACCATTATTAAATTGAGCTTGAGAGCTGTGTGGAAGGTTTACGCCTACTTGCTTGTAAGCATAAGATGTAAGACCTGAACAGTCAAAACCAACACTTGGGTTTGCTGAACCCCAAACATATGAATAACCAACAAATTGGCTAGCAACATTTACAGCACCTTGGGCACCTTGACCGGCAGGTGCTTGTGTATTTACCGCTTGTTCTTGAACAACTTTTTCTACTTGTTGAACAGTTTGTTTAACTTGTTGCTTTTGAGCTTCTTGAGCCTTTCTTGCTTCTTCAGCTTTTCTTGCTTCTTCTGCTTGCTTAGCTTCCTGAGCTCTTCTAGCTTCTTCAGCTAGTCTTGCTTCTTCTGCTGCCTTTGCTTCTTGAGCTCTTCTAGCCTCTTCTTCAGCGTTTACTTTGTTAACTAAGTCTTGTGGATAATAGTTTGCTAGATAATCAAGGCTTACATAACCTTCATTTGTTACAAACCAGTTTCCTTCAACATGGCCAACTAACTTATCTCCAGCTTTGATAGTTCTTACTATGTTATCTGAAGTTGATGCATCCTTAGATGCTCTAATATTTAAACTTGCAGTATTTACGAATTTATCAGAAACTACAGGATCTTCAACCTTTGCAGATGCAACTTTTTCTTCTGCTAATGGAGCTACTTCTGTATTTTCTTTATATGTAGCAACTTGTTCTTTAGCAACTTCATCTATGTTTTGATTATCGTATACAACTACATCCTTAACTTCGGCTTGAGCTTTTTCTTCGATGATTTCATCTAAGTTTTTGTCATCATAGACAACTACTTCATTTTCATCTTCATTTGCTTCTGCTTTTTTCTCAGCATTTACAATTTGTGTCTCAACTAGAGTCTTGGCTGTTTTTTCTATAATAATATCTTTTTTGATCTCTTGGCTAGCTTTTTTAGAATCTCTTGCCTTGCCTGCGATCTTTGTATTTTTAACTTCTTTTGTATAATCAGACTTAACGAAAGAATAAGAAGAATCAACTTCCTTGTTTTCTTCAGTAATTAATGAATTAGTATGTTTATCATTTTCTAAATCTGTTACAGTAGTAGCATATGCTGTAGCAACAGCCGCTGATGCAGCTATAACCGATAATGCTGCTCCTATATTTTTCTTACTCATAAAAAATTACTCCTCCATAATTGTCATGAATTGTAAATCTATTTGTTAATTGTTTTTGAAATCTAAGTTAATTCTATATCTTTTTAACAAAAAAGTCAATAATTAGTTACAAAAAAATTACACTTAATAGAGTTATTTTATATATATTCGTAAATTCAGCTAAAATTTCCCAATATAAATAAAATATTTTACCAATAAGTGTAAAAAATAAAACACACAATTAATTTTTTGTAACTAATTGTGTGCTAATTATGTATAGAGTAAATCTATAAGCCGTGTTCTGTCGTGGATAATCATCTATCTAGTCTTATTATTACTAATAAGCTCAAGCGAACTACCATTTTCCGGACCGGGCCGAGCAAGCCTCCTAATGTCCATTTTGTTCTTGCACCGGATGGGGTTTACATAGCCTGCCTATCACTAGGACAGCTGGTGAGCTCTTACCTCACCATTCCAACCTTACCAAAATTGGCGGTATACTTTCTGTTGCACTTGCCTGAGGATCACTCCTACTTGACGTTATCAAGCATCCTTGCTCTATGGTGCACGGACTTTCCTCGTGACTTACGCCCCGCGATTATCTGATTTACTCCCTAGTTAAGATACCCCTTTTTATCGTAAAAGTAAAATTAAATAAAATGTCTGAATCTATCTGTTTTTGAAAAATTATAAACTTCTTTTCCAGTAATTTCTTCTATTTCATCTAGTAATTTATATATAATATGGTTTTCACTTGCGAAATGTCCCACATCAGCGATTATTATCCCCTTATTTGACAAATCCATAGCTTCATGATATTTTACATCTCCTGTCACTATTAAGTCACAAGCTTGATTAATAGCGTCTTCTATAAGAAAAGATCCAGCCCCTCCACAAAGTGCAACTTTTTCAATCATTTTGTCACAATTTCCGTAGACAACAAGGCCACTTGCTTCTAGTTTTTCTTTTACTTCTTTAAGAAATTTATTAGCAGACTGTTTATCAATATAACCATACCTTCCTAGGCCAAGTTCTTTGCCATTTTCTAGGCTCTTTATATCCCTAAGACCTAAAATGTGGGCAAGATTGTCATTTACCCCACCTTCTGCTATGTCTAAATTTGTATGGAAGGCATAAACCGTAATGTCATTTTTGATGCACTTTTTAAGCCTGTTATAAAAACTATCCCTAAAATCTATAGACTTTGTAGGATTAAATAAATATGGATGGTGGGTGATAATTAGATTTGCTTTCTTATCTTCAAGGGCATAATCTATCGCTCCTTCTTCCAAGTCTAAGGATACAACGACTCCCTTTAATTCAACATCTGGGTTTCCTATCTGTAGTCCAGAATTATCCCATTCTTCTTGTAGTTCAAAGGGATATTTTTCTTCTAATTTATTTATTAATTCTCGAATTCGCATCTTTCTTTTACCTTTCCTATAGCTTTTAACCTATCTGTTATTTTTTTGATAGCTTGGTCGTCTTGAGATTTTTCCTTAATTTCTTTTAAAAATCCCTGGTTCTTTTTCTCATCTACGGATAATTTTTGCCTCAATAAATCACTTTTATTTTTTATATCAGTTTTCCCATAATAGTATTCTTCAAAGCTTAAGTCCTGATTTTTACCGTAATAAACTTTCAAAATATCATAATATTTTCTATTTTCATAAGATAAAAAATCTTTTTCTATATAAAAACCATGATTATTTAGAAAGTGCCTTAACTCGTATGTATTCACATTTGAAGCAAGAACCATGTAATCAAGATTTTTCGCGAAGTCTAAACTTTCTTCAATAATTTCAATTATGGTATTTGCACCCATACCTGCTATAATCGCAACTTGATTGTCGCTAGATTCTAGACCCTTAAAACCATCTGTCACCTGGGTTTTAATTATTTTCCTTAGGTCATCATCAAGTCTGTCAACAAGTTTTTGTAAGCTTGGGGCAGATATATCTGTTGCAGTAATATCGGTTGAAATCTTGTTTTTAGCCAAATATAAAGGAACCAATCCGTGATCGGTTCCTATATCTATAATTTTTTTATTTGAATCTAAGATATTAATAATATCTAATAATCTTTTCTTATCTTCCATTTATAAAAAATCTTTCAATAATTCACTTTTATTTGGAGATTTTAGTTTCCTTAGGGCCTTAGCCTCAATTTGCCTAATTCTCTCCCTAGTTACATCAAATTCCTTGCCTACCTCTTCTAAGGTACGTGGAGTGCCGTCTATTAGTCCAAATCTTAATTGTAGAACACGCTTTTCCCTAGCTCCAAGGCAAGATAAAACATCGTTTAATTGCTCTCTTAACATTGTATAGTTAGCAGCCTCGCCTGGATCTATAGCTGTATCATCTTCTATAAAATCTCCCAGATGGCTGTCTTCTTCTTCACCGATTGGTGTTTCAAGACTTACTGGTTCTTGAGCAATTTTCCTAATTTCAGATACCTTTTCAACTTCGATACCCATTATGTCTGCAATTTCTTCATTGGACGGGTCACGTCCTAGATCTTGAACGAGCTGTCTTTGAATTCTGACAAGTTTATTAATTGTTTCTACCATATGAACAGGAATCCTAATTGTCCTTGCCTGGTCAGCAATAGCACGGGTTATAGCCTGCCTAATCCACCAAGTAGCATAGGTTGAAAACTTAAATCCTCTGTTGTAATCATATTTATCAACAGCCTTCATTAACCCCATATTTCCTTCTTGGATTAGGTCTAGAAAGCTCATGCCACGTCCAACATATTTTTTTGCAATAGAAACTACAAGCCTGAGGTTAGTTTCAGCAAGCTTTTCCTTAGCCCTTTGTGATTTTATTATATCTATCTTAAGTTTATTAAGCTCTTCGTCTGTAAATTCTTCCTTATTTAACATCTTTAAAGACATATTTCTCTGTTCAATTATATAAGCTAGGTAGGCAGCTTCATCATCGGATATGACCTTTTTATTCTTAATTTCCGCTGCAAATTCTGATGTTTTTAAAAGATTATCAATAATCATCTGATCATTTGTCTTTATTGCATCCTTATTGGCAGCCTTCTTTAGTAGATCATTAAAAGATGAATAAACCATGCTAACAACTTCGTCATTTTCGATTATTTTAAGCATGTGGTCAAAGGAATCGAAAAGGTCGCAAAGAATGTTTGCATCTTTCCTTGATAGGCCATCGTCTATTGAATTCTGAGCAATATTGCAAATAATTATCTTTGCATTTAGTTGTTCTAACTGGTCCTTGTCAAGATCATCTTCCATTACTTGTTTAAATAAGGACCCCATATTAACAAGCCCATCCAGATCTTTTATGGTTTCATCACTTAAATTTTCTTTATTTTGTAAAGACTTATTTGCATTTTCCAAAACCCTTGCTAAGTCACCGAAAAACACGTCATTTGCAAGTTTATTTTTATTTTGCTTATTAAATTTATATCCATGCATAGACTTATGGGCTATTTCTCCAGCTTCCATACGTCTAGCTAGGATAATTTCTTCAGTAGCTGTAAGTAAGTCGACCTTACCTATTTCTTTAAGGTACATTTTAACTGGATCATCAAGCTTAATGCCAGCTAGATTATCGACAGACTTATCTATTTCTTTTTCCAACTCTTGTTCGTCAATTTCGTCTTCTTGCTCTTCTTCTTCAATATCGTCTTCGACTTCTTCCTCTTGATCAAGTTCTGTTTCAGATTTTTCAACAATTTCTATACCTGAAGCAGTGATCTTAGCAAGAATTAGCTTTTGACTTTCCTTGTCGATGTCCCTAAAATCATCAAAATTAAAAATTTGACTATAAGTGATCATCCCATCTTGACTTTCACTTATGGACTCAAACTCTTCAATGATTTCGTCTAGAACATCATCTTCGAGCAATTTACTATCATCGCTGTTCATTATCTCTCCCCTTAGCATTTATAGACTTATTTCTGAGATTATTTCTCTTTTTAAGTCTTTCATATAGGTTAATCTTATCCTTTAATTCGCTAACCACTATTGGATTTTTATCATCCATGACGTAGTCTAGCATGTATCTATAATCTCCATCGGCCTTATCAAATTTACTTACTTCTTTATTAATAAGAAAATCTTTAAAATTAAGAGCCTTCGGATTTATCAAATACTTATCAAAATAATCTGCATTTACTTTATAATCTTCAAGCTGATTAAAGATAAGTCTTAAAATTTCAAGTTCATGAGCACTAATATCGGTCTTTTTCTCTTCTATAACTATATTTGGCTCGGTAAAATTATCTTTATTTATTTTTTCTTGGTGATGCTTGTTATTATACTTTGAAATGGCGCCTTTTAAAGTTTGTTTGTCTATATCAAACAAAGATGAAACCTTATTTATAAAAATTTCTCTGGTTAAATCTTGTTTAATAGAAGCTAAGAACCCAATAAATAAATTCAATTTTTCAAGTTTTTCGTTTTCATTTGCTTCAGAATAGCCATTTAAGATCTGTTCATAAGCATAATTGTACTCATCAAGAGCCTCATCTATTTTCTTTTCAAAAGCTTCTTTGCCATACTTTTTGACATACTCATCTGGATCAAGGCCTTGACCAAGCTCAATTATATTTACCCCAATTTCAGCTTCTTTAAATATTTCTATAGCTCTTTTTGTAGCTTTTATACCTGCCGAATCAGAATCATAACAAATATAAATATTATCAGCATATCTTTTAGCAAGTTTTGCTTGATCTACTGTAAAGGCAGTACCAAGGCTTGCAACCGCTATATCAATTCCATTGTTATTTAGGGCAATTACATCCATATAGCCTTCAACAAGGATTAAATCTCTTTTACTTTGCTTTTTGAAAATATTAAGTCCATATAGATTGTATCTTTTTTTGAAAACTTCTGATTCTGGTGAATTTAGGTATTTTGGCATAGTATTATCAATAGCCCTACCCCCAAAACCAATTATCCTGCCATAGGTATCAATTATTGGGAAAATTAACCTATTCCTATACTTGTCATAAAAATTTCCATTTTTAGACTTAGCAATTAGCCCAAGTTCAAGAAGGTCTTCTTCCTTTATATCATTTGACCTAGCAAAATTTAATAAGTCATCCCAACTATCTTTGGCAAATCCAAGCATAAAAGTATTTACTATATTGCTTCTAAGTCCTCTTTTAAGAAGATAATCTTGAGGAGCTTTATTTGTCAAAAGATTCTTATAGAAATACATCATTATGTCTTTGTTTATTTCATAAAGTCTTTTTCTTTTTTCACTCATTCCAGGACTTTCATTGAAAACTAAGTTTATCCCAGCCTTTTGAGCAAGATATTTTAAACTATCCGGGTAAGACAAACCTTCTTTTTGCATTATAAAAGAAACAACGTCACCACCTGCTCCGCACCCGAAACAGTGGAATAATTGTTTCTTCCTATCTACTGTAAAAGATGGGGTCTTCTCATTATGAAATGGACATAAGCCCTTAAAAGACGAACCTGCCTTTTTAAGATCGACATATTCACTAATTATATCTACTATGTCAGAATTTTCTTTTATTTGATTTATCATATCATCTGATATTAATCTCATCTTCTCACCTAGTCAAATTATACTTTTCTTGCACTTATTATCAATTGACAAAGTCTTTAATATATGATACCCAAAAATTTTAAGATTCTAGCTTTAAAATATAAATAATATTTAGCCCAAATTTTTTATAAAAATATTTTAAATTATTTCATATTTGTCTTAAAATTCTCTAAATTTTATAGTATAATATACTTATAAATTTATTTATAAGGAAAACGAGCTTAGTAAAAAATTTAGAGGATAAAAATGGAAAATAATAATGATCAAATATTAGAAGAAGAAAATAGTCTAAATAATTTGGATGTAAAAATACTTGATGCTCAAAAAAATACCTATAATCAAAAAGTTTCTAACAGGATTCAATTTCATCCTTTTACCTATTTTTATTACCTAGCAGAAGGATTTGGAAAACTATCTATAGAAAGTGAGATGGTAGAAGTTCATGCTGGAGACCTAATAATCATAAATTCAAACATCGGTCATACAATGTATCTCGATAAGGATATTGCTAATATAAAATATTTTGGCTTTGGTATCGAATCTATATCCATAGCAGGACTTGTGGATGATGCTGCGAAAGCAATTAATTATTTTCATATAGATAATAGGGATAAAAGTCTTAAGTTTGAAGATTATTTTGAAGATATTTATAATGAATACAAGGGAAATGACATCTTCTCAAATAGCCTAGCAAATGCAGTTGCATCCACCCTTGTAATCAACCTTCTAAGAAAATACAGAAAATCTATCACAGTCAAACACGATAAAAAAATTAATAGACAGATAGATTATATAAAATCATATATTGATACAAACTATAATGAAGACATAAAGCTTGAAGACCTATCATCAATGGCCTATATGAATAAATTCCACCTCATTTCAGAATTCAAACAATCCTACAGGATAACTCCGATAGAATATTTAATTTTAAAAAGAATAGAAATTTCCAAAAACTTATTAATTTCAACCAACCACACCATGGAGGAAATTTCTGCCCTTGTAGGTTTTAATTCACAATCCTACTTTAACCAAGTTTTCAAGAAAAAAGTAGGCCAAACTCCTTCTCAATTTAGGAGAAAACACAGATTATAAACCATAAAAATAAACTGAAAATTAATTTTGTACCAGAGCAAGTGATGCAACTTGCTCTGTTTTTTTATACTAAAAAAACAGGGTCTCCCCTGCTTTTTAATAATCAACACCTTCGGAATAAGTATTGGTTGCGTTCCATATTAAATATTCTCTCTGGCCTGACTCATATATTGCATCCACCTGAGCTTGAACTGCATCAGCATCATAAACCATCCAATTGCCTTCACCAATCCAGGAAGCTGTAAAATCCTGAATCCAAGGACGAGACTGCGGTTTGTGTTCTAGATCTTTAAAAATAGCCTGTTCTTCTTTTAGGTATCTTGTTACGAGCTCATAAGGCTCAAGGTCTGGCTTTTCTATGTCAAAGGAATAAGGACCCCAGTGAGATGGGTAAATCATGGAG
>QWCQ01000876.1_pt1 | contig 14452 bp, 8 predicted proteins | sample 1972701 | NCBI WGS metagenome assembly QWCQ01 (sample SAMN09866704, study PRJNA288562) | Human gut metagenome isolate pre4_stool, whole genome shotgun sequencing...
AAGTTTATTTTAATATATAAAACCGCATAAATTTGAATTTTGAAAAATAAAAAAATAAAATAGATTTTAAAACAAAGAACAGAGGAAAAAAATTTAAAAAATAAAATAAGATTTAATCAAATTCAGTGGTAAAAAATTTTAAAAGGTAAAAATTTTTAAAAAAATAAAAAGGGGTAAAATTCTACCCCTTAAATTTAGCCGTTTCTTTGCTTAATTATCTCTTCGCTTACATTTTTTGGAACCTCATCGTAGTGATCGAATTCCATTGAGTAAGTTGCACGACCTTGGGTTTGACTTCTTAAATCTGTTGAATAACCAAACATTTCAGCTAATGGGCAAAATGCATCAATTATTTTGTTTCCACCTCTATCGCCCATATTGTTAACTTGACCACGGCGTTTATTGATATCACCTATAACATCACCCATATACTCTTCTGGTGTCTCAATTTCAACTTTCATAACTGGTTCAAGTATAACAGCTCCTGCTTTTCTAGCACCTTCTTTAAAGCCCATTGAAGCAGCTAGTTTAAATGCCATTTCAGAACTATCAACTTCGTGATAACTTCCATCATATACAGTTACCCTAACATCCTCAACTGGATATCCTGCTAAAACTCCACCTTGCATTGCTTCTTGGCAGCCTTTATCAACAGCTGGAATATACTCTTTTGGAATAGCTCCACCTTTAATATCATTAACAAACTCATATCCAGTGCCTGGCTCAAGTGGCTCAAGGCGTAAATAAACATGACCGTATTGACCACGACCACCTGATTGTTTAGCATATTTATATTCTTGCTCAACTGTTTTTCTAATAGTTTCACGATATGCAACTTGTGGCTTACCTATTTCAGCATCAACTTTAAACTCTCTAAGCATTCTATCAACGATAACTTCAAGGTGTAACTCACCCATACCACTAATAATGGTTTGACCGCTTTCTTCATCAGTTTTTACTTGAAAGCTTGGATCTTCTTGAGCTAATTTTTGAAGCGCAATGCCCATTTTTTCTTGATCTGCTTTTGTTTTAGGCTCAACCGCAACACTTATAACTGGATCTGGAAAATCCATTTTTTCAAGTATTACTTGATCTTTTTCTCCAGCTAATGTATCACCTGTTAGAGTATCTTTTAGTCCTACAACAGCACCAATTTCTCCAGCATAAAGTTCTTTAATCTCTTCTCTTTTATTGGAGTGCATTCTAAGAATTCTTCCAATTCTTTCTTTTTTACCTTTTACGGTATTATAAACATAACTTCCACTTTCTAGGATGCCTCTATAAACTCTAACAAAAGTAAGTTGACCAACAAAAGGATCTGTCATAATTTTAAATGCAAGTCCGGCAAATTCACCATCATCTGATGATTCTACAAAAACCTCATCTCCGTTTTCATACTCGCCTCTAATATCAGCAACTTCATCAGGTGCTGGTAAATAATCAACAATTGCATCAAGAAGTGGTTGAACGCCTTTATTTTTAAAAGCGGTTCCGCACATCATAGGAATAATACTTAAATTTAAACAAGCTTTTTTTATACCTTCTTTAATCTCATCTACGCTTAATTGTTCACCACTAAAGTATTTATCCATTAATGCATCATCAGTCTCAGCAACAGCTTCAATTAATTTATCATGGTATTCTTTTGCCTTATCTAGTAGTTCAGCTGGGATTTCTCTTTCAACATAAGTTGTTGGTTTTGTTTCATCTTCCCAAACTAAAGCTTTCATATTTACTAAATCAACAACGCCTTTAAAGTCATCTTCTGCGCCAATTGGAATTTGAAGTGGCACAGGATTTGCTTTTAGTCTATCTTTAATTTGTTGTTCAACATTATAGAAATTAGCTCCAACTCTATCCATTTTATTGACAAAAACAATTCTTGGAACATGGTATTTGTTTGCTTGTCTCCAAACAGTTTCACTTTGAGGTTGAACACCACCAACTGAACAAAATACCGCAACAGCACCATCTAAAACTCTCATTGATCTTTCAACTTCGATTGTAAAATCAACGTGTCCTGGGGTGTCTATAAGGTTAATTTGGTGTTCTTTCCAAAAACATGTTGTAGCAGCTGATGTAATTGTAATACCTCTTTCTTTTTCTTGAGCCATCCAGTCCATTGTAGCTGTACCTTCATGAGTTTCGCCAATTTTATGACTAACTCCTGTAAAGAATAAAATTCTCTCACTTGTTGTTGTTTTACCGGCATCAATGTGAGCAGCGATACCGATATTTCTAACCATATGTAAAGGTGTTTTTCTAGCCATAATAACAGCTCCTTACCAGCGGTAATGAGCAAAAGCTTTATTTGCCTCTGCCATTTTATATGTGTCTTCTTTTTTCTTAAATGAAGCACCTTTTGAACTTGCAGCATCCATAAGCTCATAAGCTAATTTCTCTATCATAGTTCTTTCACTTCTTTTTCTTGAAAATGAAATAATCCATCTAATAGCCAAAGCCTGTTGTCTTACTGGTCTAACCTCAACAGGAACTTGGTATGTAGCACCACCTACTCTTCTTGATTTAACTTCTAAAATAGGCTTAACATTTTCAATAGCATCATTAAAAACATCTATACCTTTTACATCTTCGCTTTTGCTATCGATAAGATCTAAAGCACCATACATTATTCTTGTTGCAGTGCTTTTTTTACCATCATACATAAGTGCATTAATAAATTTAGTGACTACTTTATTGCCATAAATAGGATCAGGCATTACTTCCCTAACGGGAGCTCTTCTTCTTCTCATATTATTTTTCCTTCAAATTTATAAAATTTTACTCAAACTTAGCCAAATCAAGGGCCAGTCTGTTTTTGTTAGCTAAACTATTTTTTAGGGCGTTTAGCACCGTATTTAGATCTTGAAACAGTTCTTTTTGCAACGCCTGCTGTATCTAATGCTCCACGAACAATATGGTATTTAACACCAGGTAAGTCTTTTACTCTTCCGCCTCTTACTAAAACGATAGAGTGCTCTTGTAGGTTGTGACCTTCACCACCTATATAACTAATAACTTCAAATCCACTTGTAAGCCTAACTTTGGCAACTTTTCTCAAAGCTGAGTTTGGTTTTTTAGGAGTTGTTGTATAAACCCTAGTGCAAACTCCTCTTCTTTGAGGACAATTTTGTAACGCTGGTGATTTTGATTTTTGAATCACTTTTTTGCGTTCTTTTCTGACCAATTGATTAATGGTTGGCACAATAATTCCTTTCATCATTAAATTTATTAAAAAGACCTAATATTATCTAAAAACTGCTTAAAAAATGTTAAAACTTGCTAAATGTAAAAGATTTAACAGTCATTATTGTAAAGTAGATGATTTTTAAATTTCTTCATAATTACCTTTTTTTATAAAACCAGTATCATCTTTTAAAATTTTACCTCTTGAAATAACAAATTTGATATCAAAATTTTTATCTAACAATAGAATATCAGCATCATAACTAGGTAAAATTTGACCTTTAAAATTATCAAGTCCTATACTTTTTGCAACATTTACTGTTATAAAAGGAAGAATTTCTTCTATCTTATAACCTGCTTTCATAAAATTTAAAAACTCATTATATAAGGCTTTTACAGTAGCAACTCCCATATTTATGAGTTTTCCATCTTTATCATAATTTGAATAGCTTCCATACCCATCAGAGCTAAAAGTTAGTTTGCTAAGAGGGATATTGTCTTTGGTTAGCTCTTCGTAGGCTTTAAGTGGTGTAAATCTATCTTGACTATAGCATGTCAAATCAACATATCCGCCATCTTTTAAAAATTGCTTTCCTTGGTTAAAAAGCCTTTCATTTCTATTGACATGAGTTGGTTGAAAAAAAGTTATTGGGATATCAAATTCGCTTAAAACTTCATATATTAAGCCAAGTCCTTTTTTGCCATCACCAACATGTAAAGTTGTATGACCACTTTTTTTAGCTATCATACCGCTTACTCTTCCAATGCTAGCTATTTTTGCAAGTTCATCTTTTGTAATACTTGCCGAACGATGATCTGAAATAGCAAGTTTTATACCAATAATAGGCTCTATAAAAACTATATCTTTTTCGATGCTATTAGTTAGAGTTGGGCTTGGAAATGTATAAGCACCAGTATGAGCATAGCATGAAATTCCCTCCTCTTTTAAGGCATAGGCTTTTGCTACTAAATTTTCAACACTTCTTGTAACGCTATCTGTTCCAAGAAGTCCCACAACTGTTGTTATACCTCCATCAATAAGTCTTGAAAGAGTTATTTCAGGTGCTCTTGAAGAAAAACCTCCTTCCCCACCACCGCCAGTTATATGCACATGCTTATCTATAAAACCAGGAATAGCTATATATTTTGAAGCATCTATAATTTTTATAAAAGAATTCGTTATATTTATTTCATCATCTATGTGAATAATTTTTTCACCAGCTACTAAAATATCTTTTTTTCCTACAAATTTAGGAGTATAAAGTTTTGCATTTTTTATAAGTAACATGTTTTAAAATCCTTTAATCATTTTTTATGCTAAATTTACCACCACCACAAAATAATAAGCACAAAGATGCACCTAAATAAAGATAGACTATCTCAGGTACAAGTCCGCCAAAATTTGTAACAGCGAAAAGCTTATCCATATATGCAACATACAAAATCGTACAAGATGTTGCTATTAACATAATAGAGGCAAAGCGGGTATAAATTCCAAATATTATCATAACTGGTGCTAAAATTTCACCAAGATATACAAAATAAGATAAAAATGAAGGTATTTTAGCATTTATAAGAAGTGAAGCAACAGGCTCTATTCCAAATTTTAGTTTAAAAAGTCCATGATATAAAACACAAATTCCTAAAAATATTCTAAGAATTAATAATCCAAAATTTGGATAATTTAAATATTTAGACATAAATTTCTCCTAAATAAATTTATGTCATTATACAAAATTTATCTAAATTTCAAAAGGGATAACCTTTTGAAATTTAGCATTTTAAAGTTATTTATTAGATTTTATTTTAACTTTATCTTTTTTATAAAGTCCTGTTCCAACAGGAATCATCTTTCCTAAAATAACATTTTCTTTTAAATCTTCTAGATAGTCAAATTTACCAGAAATACTTGATTCGGTTAAAACTTTAGTGGTTTCTTGGAAAGATGCAGCTGAAATAAAACTATCGCTTCCAATAGCCGCTCTTGTAACACCAAGTAAAATAGGCTCTGCAATAGCTGGCTCACCGCCCATTTTCATAACTCTTTGGTTCTCAGCCCTAAATTTACGCCTACTTACCAAATCTCCTACAATAAAGCTTGTATTTCCACTATCTAAAATACTAACTTGCCTTAACATTTGAGAAACAATAATCTCAATATGTTTGTCATTAATAGCAACACCTTGGCTTCTATAAACTTGTTGAATCTCACTTATTAGATATTGATGAAGTGCTTTTTCACCTAAAATTCTAAGAACATCTTGGCTGCTTATGAGTCCATCAGTTAACTTTTCACCAGCATGAACAAACTCACCTTCTCTTACTTGGATTTGAAGAGATTTATCAATTGTGTGTTCAACCTCAAGACCATCAGGAGATTCAATAATAATCTTTTCTTTTGAACGAAGTGCCTTTCCAAATTTAACAACACCGTCAATTTCAGCTATAACAGCTGCATTTTTTGGTTTTCTAGCTTCAAAAAGCTCACTAACCCTTGGAAGACCTCCAGTAATATCGCTTGATTTTGCTACGGCTTTTGGAGTTTTTGCTAAAGTATCGGCCAAAGCTACTTTTTGCCCATTTGATACATAAATAACAGTTTTTGGCTCTATTTGATAAGTCAGAGTTTTGCTATCAGTAACAACACTAATAGTTGGCTTTATACCTTGTGGCAAATACTCATTTACAACTAAACGAGTCTGTCCTGTAAGCTCGTCATACTGCTCAGTTGCACTAAATCCCGGCTCAATTCCCTCAAAACTTACAACACCACTATCTTCTGCAATAATTGGAGTTGAATATGGATCCCACTGAGCTATTATGATTTTTTCATTTTTCTTAGGTTTAAATATAACATCACCATTTTTTACTTTGCTATTATCGTCAAATTCAACAATAGAAGTTCTAGGGATATAATATCTTGCAGCCTCTCTATCATCATCATCAGCAACTACCACAAAAAGACCTTTTTCTTTTACTTCATAACCTTTTTTAATATCTCTAATTCTTGTAAGTGAAGCACCATCAAGAATATAAAATTTAAGTGTTCCACTTGAACTAGTTTTTGTTACTTGACTAATAGGCTCACCATCCTCTATATGAATTTCACTTGCATATGGGATACGGCCTGGAACGTGCCAACCCTCTTTTATGATTTCAACTATACTTTCTGAAGCTGTTACTTTGTCACCATTTTTATATGGAAGATAAAACTTACCCTCTATCTTGCCACTAACTCCTGCTAGCTCATTTACTTTTGCAATATTATGTTTTCTAATAGTATGTTTTTCTTCTTTATCTTTTGATTTTACTGTTAAAATAACATCTTCATATGAAGTTTCAACTTCTAAAACTCCATCAAATGAAGCTTTTATCTTTGGTTCAACAATTAAAATAGCCGCATTTCTTCTATTTGCAACTATTTGCTTTCCTTTGTTTTCGTAAGTTTTTATATTGTAATACCTTACAAAACCCTCACTTTTTGCTAGAATTTGGTGGTCTTGTTGCTCTGTTGAGGCTGTTCCACCAACATGGAATGTTCTAAGTGTTAGCTGAGTTCCTGGCTCACCAATTGATTGAGCTGCAATAATTCCAACCGCTTCTCCTGGTTTTACCATTTTACCTTCACCCAAATTTATTCCATAACATTTTGCACAAACACCTTTTTTAGCTTTACAAGTAATTGGTGTTCTAATGCTTACTGCTTTAATTCCAGCTTCTGTTATCTCTTTTGCAATTTGTGCATCTATTAAAGTACCTTGAGAAAAAAGTATTTCATTTGTGATTGGATCAATTACATCATCACTTAAAACTCTTCCAACAATTCTATCTTCTAAGCTCTCTATTAAAGCACCATTTGCGGTTATTTCCGCTATTTCAATACCTTCATGTGTTCCACAATCATGCATTGTAATTTTAACATTTTGACCAACATCAATTAGTTTTCTTGTTAAATATCCAGCATTTGCAGTTTTTAACGCAGTATCTGCAAGACCTTTTCTAGCACCGTGAGTTGAAATGAAATACTCAAGCACATTCAATCCCTCACGGAAATTTGAAGTAATTGGAGTTTCAATAATACTTCCATCAGGTTTTGCCATAAGTCCTCTCATACCAGCAAGCTGACGAATTTGTGCAGCACTACCTCTAGCTCCACTATCTGCCATCATATAAATAGAGTTGAATCCACTTTGATCATTTTCAATTAAATTCATCATCTCTCTTGCGACTTTAGTATTTGTGTTTGTCCATATATCGATGATTTTGTTATATCTTTCACTATCTGTTAAAAGACCTACGCCATACTGACTTTGTATTTCTTTAACCTCTTTTTTGGCCTCTTCTACATATTTTACTTTTGACTTTGGAGTTATTATATCAGCCATAGAAATACTTACTGCAGCCTTTGTAGCCCAGTCAAATCCTAAATCTTTTAAATCATCTAAGAATTTTGCTGTTACTTCAAGCCCGCCCTTTTCATAAACTTGATCAATTAAATTCGCAATATCTTTTTTCTTTAAAATTTTATTCCACATTTTTTCATCTATAAAATCAGGAATAATTGATTTTAGAATAAGTCTTCCTGCTGTTGTGAATACAGTATTTGATTCAATCATAGTTTTTATTTTTGCATGAACATCTAAATATCCACTATCAACAGCTATCATAACCTCATCAACGCTTGAATAAATTTTATTTGTTCCTTTTGCATTTTCTTTTTCCAAAGATAGATAATAAAGTCCTAAAACCATATCTTGTGAAGGAACACAAACTGCTTTTCCGCTTGCAGGAAGTAATATATTCATTGAGCTTAGCATTAAAACTTTACACTCTGCGATGGCTTCTTGAGAAAGTGGCACGTGAACAGCCATTTGATCTCCATCAAAGTCAGCGTTAAAAGCAGCACAAACAAGTGGGTGAAGCTTTATCGCTTTTCCATCAACCAATACTGGGTGAAAGGCTTGAATTGACATTTTGTGAAGTGTTGGAGCACGGTTTAGCATGATAGGATAGTTCTTAACAACCTCTTCTAAGCATTCCCAAACTTCAACTGCCTTGTCATCAAGCATTTTTTTAGCTTGCTTTACAGTTGCAGCATATCCTTTTTCTTGAAGCCTTGCAATTAAATGTGGCTTGAAAAGTTCTAGCGCCATAGTTTTTGGCAGACCGCATTGATCCATTTTTAGATTTGGTCCAATAACAATAACTGAACGACCTGAAAAATCAACCCTTTTTCCAAGTAGATTTTGACGAAATCTTCCTTGTTTTCCTTTTATAATTTCACTTAAAGATTTTAAAGGTCTTTTGTTTGCTCCTTTTACAGCATTTGCGCGTCTTCCGTTATCAAAAAGAGCATCAACTGCTTCTTGAAGCATTCTTTTTTCATTTCTTATAATTATTTCAGGAGCGTCAAGTTCTAAAAGTCTTTTAAGCCTTGTATTTCTATTTATTACTCTTCTATATAGATCATTTACATCGCTTACTGCAAATTTACCACCATCTAGACTAACCAAAGGTCTAAGTTCAGCTGGCAAAACCGGAAGAGCTGTTATCATCATCCATTCTGGTTTATTATTAGAAGATAAAAAGCTCTCTACAACTTTTAATCTTTTTATAATATCTTTTTTTCTAGCCTCTGATTTTGTTGACTCCATAGCCTCTTTAAGTTCTGCAACTATAGAAACTAAATCAAGCTCACTTAAAAGCTTATGTATAACTTCTCCACCCATTGCAGCACTAAAGCCTGTATTATAAAATCTACTACTTAAAAGCTGATATTGTTCTTCATTTAAAACTTCATATTTTTCAACTTTTTTGGTATTTTCATTATCGTAATATGCATCACCTGGATTATCTACTATGTAAGCTTCATAATATAAAACTCTCTCAAGATCTTTCATTCTAACACCTAAAAGAGTACCGATTCTACTTGGAAGTGAATTTACATACCAAATATGTGCAACCGGAGTAACTAGCTCAATATGCCCCATTCTAGTTCTTCTAACTTTAGAGCTTGTTACTTCAACACCACACTTTTCGCATCTATGTCCCTCAAATCTCATTTTTTTATATTTGCCACATAGACACTCATAATCCCTTATTGGTCCAAAAATTTTAGCACAAAAAAGCCCGTCTCTTTCAGGCTTCAAAGTTCTATAATTTATTGTTTCAGGTTTTTTTACTTCTCCATGACTCCAAGCTCTTATCTCTTCAGGGCTTGCAAGCTGAATTTGAACTGCATCAAAGTCGTGAGGTCTTTTATTTTCAGTTATCTCAATTTTTGCGAAATCACTCATTATCCTCATCCTCTTTTTTAAATATATTTATATCAAGTGCTAATGATTTAAGCTCTTTTGTTAAAACAAAAAATGTTTCAGGAACACCTGCTGATGGAACATTTTCACCTCTAATTAAAGCTTTATAAGCTTCAAGTCTACCATCAATATCATCTGATTTAATTGTTAGCATTTCTCTCAATGTGTAAGCCGCACCATAAGCTTCTAAAGCCCAAACTTCCATTTCTCCAAATCTTTGACCACCACTTAGTGCTCTACCACCTACAGGTTGTTGTGTAACAAGAGAATATGGCCCTGTGCTTCTTGCATGAACTTTTTCATCAACAAGGTGATGAAGCTTTAGATAATACATACAACCTACATTTACTCTTTCTTTAAATTTTTCACCAGTTCTTCCATCATAAAGTTCTGTTTTACCATCCGGATCAATATTTGCCATTTTGAATAACTTTTCAAAATCCTCAGGCACAATACCTTCAAAAATAGGTGCAGCAAATTTAATACCGTGACTCCAATCTCTTGCATATTTTAAAAGTTCATCATCACTTAACTTTTCTAAAGTTTTTTTAGCATTCATAAGTTTTGAAGTACTTGCGATATCAATCATTTTTGCTCTTAAATTTTTAATCCATTCACCTGTTTTTTCTTCCATCATTTTTTCAATTTGTTCACCAAGTTTTACACCAACTAAACCTAAGTGGCTCTCCATAATTTGTCCAATATTCATACGGCTTGGAACACCTAATGGGTTTAAAACTATATCGACCCTTTTTCCGCTTGGAAGATATGGCATATCAACTTCTGGAACGATATTAGAAACGATACCTTTATTTCCGTGACGACCAGCCATTTTATCACCAACTTTTAGCTTTCTCTTTGTTGCGATATAAACTTTTACAAGTTTTACAACACCACTTGGTAAAATATCATCTTTTTCTAAAATTTCAAGCTTTTCATCATGATCTTCTTTTAGCTTTTTCTTCTCGTTTTGGAAGTGATTTTTTATATCATCATATTCGGTTTGAATTGATTTTTCGTAAGATTTTATAAAGCTATTTAAAGCAAATCTATTACTTTCTTCAAGATCACTTCTTGGAACGAAATCACCTTTTTTAAATTCCAACTTACCAAGTTTTCCATCTTCTTTTAATGGCTTTTTCTCAAGCAAAGATGAAACCATTAAAGTTTCTTCTCTATCTAACATCAAAAGTCTATCATGGTGTTCTTTTTCAAGGGTTGTTTTTTCAGCCTCATACGCTTTTATAGCTCTTGAGTCTTTTTCATATCCTTTTTTTGTAAATATCTTAACATCTATAACAACACCCTCAGTTGAGGAGTTTGCATATAATGATTTATTTACAACATGACCTGCTTTTTCTCCAAAAATTGCTCTTAAAAGTCTTTCTTCAGGAGTTGGCTTAACTTCACCTTTTGGGGTTACTTTACCAACTAAAATCATTCCAGATCTTACCTCAGTACCAATTTTTACAATTCCACTTTCATCAAGATGGATAAGCTCTTCTTCTTTTACATTAGGAATGTCTCTAGTTATCTCTTCAACACCATCTTTTAATTCTCTTGCTTCAATACTTTTTTCATAAACATGAATACTTGTATATTCATCATTTCTAATCATCTTTTCACTCATAACAACGGCATCTTCGTAGTTGTATCCATGCCAAGGCATAAATGCAACAAGAGCATTTTTACCAAGAGCAAGTTCACCCTCATGCATACTTGCACCATCTGCTATGATTTGACCAGCTTTTATTTCATCGCCTTTATTAATAATTGGATGTTGAGAAAACATTGTGTTTTGATTGGTTCTTAAGTTTTTTTCCATTGAGTAATGATCTATAAAAGGACCACTTTCATCTTCGCCTAAAATAAATATGTTTTTACTATCTACTTTTTCGACAATTCCAGCTCTTTTTGCTTTCACAGCTGTCCAAGAATCTCTTGCAATGGTAGCCTCCATACCTGTTCCAACAATTGGAGCAATTGGCTTTAGAAGTGGAACTGCTTGTCGTTGCATGTTTGAACCCATCAAAGCTCTGTTTGCATCATCGTGCTCCAAAAATGGAATAAGTGAAGCTGCAACACCAGCTATCATACCAGAACATAAGTCAATCAAACCTACTTCTTCTTTTCTAGCTAATATATTTTCACCATCTTTTCTGGCCTCTAAAAACTCATCAAGTAAATTTCCATCCTCATCAACTTTAGCTGAGGCAGGCGCTATTACAATTCCTTCTTCTTGTGTAGCTGTTAAATAAACTATATCATCAGTTACTTTTGAGTTTACCACTTTTCTATAAGGCGCCTCAACAAAACCTAAGTCATTTACTTTTGCATAAGTAGCAAGTGTATTTATAAGACCAATGTTTTGTCCTTCTGGTGTCTCAATAGGGCAAATCCTACCATAATGAGTTGGATGAACATCTCTTACCTCAAATCCTGCTCTTTCTTTTACAAGGCCGCCCTGTCCAAGAGCTGAAAGTCTTCTTTTATGGGTTATTTCACTTAATGGGTTTGTTTGATCCATAAATTGGCTAAGCTGCCCAACTGTGAAAAATTCCATCAATGTAGTTGTTATAATTCTTGCATTTATTAAATCATGTGGCATTAACTCATCTACATTATTGCTAAGTGTTGTAAATTTATCTCTTATAGTTTTTTGCATCTTTACAAGACCTAGATGGGTTTCATTTGCCAAAAGCTCTCCAATAGATCTAATTCTTCTATTTCCTAAATGATCTCTATCATCTATAAAGCCTTTTCCATTTTTAACGCCAATTAGATATTTTGCGGTTTTTATAATATCTTCGCTTGTCATTACAGTTACATACTCAGGGACTTCAATACCAAGCTTGTGATTCATTTTCATACGACCAACTTTTGTTAAATCGTATCTTTCTGGATTAAAGAAAAGATCATTTATAAACTCTCTTGCTGCCTCTTTTACAACAGGTTCACCAGGACGCATAACTTTGTAAATTCTAATTGCTGCAAGATCATTTTCATTATCTATTTTTTCAAGTTGTTGAAGTGTTTTTAGGGTATCGCCATCTTGCAAAAATGAGTTAATAACACTATTATCAACACCATCAGCAAGGTCGTTTATTATGGTAATTTCTTTCTGTGATTTTAAAATTTTTTCTATCTTTGCCTCATCAAGCAATGATAAAGTATCATATAAAATTTCTCCACTTTCATTATTTATAATAGGATCAAAAAGATATCTTTCAAGCAATACATCAATTGGATATTCTACATATTCCAAACCATCATCAATAAGTTTTTTAGCCTTACTTGGAGTAAGTCTTTTTCCAGACTGATGAACAATGTTTCCTTTTGGATCTTTTATATCGTATTCTAACCTTGTTGTATAGTCTTTTGGATCAAATTTTGTTAAAAATTTACCTTTTTCAACACGAAGTGTTTTTATAGGGTAAAAAAGTTTTATAATATCTTGTTTTCCATATCCAAGCGCCCTAAATAAAATAGTTATAGGCATTTTTCTTTTATTATTTATACGGACATATAAAATATCTTTTGCATCATATTCAAAATAAAGCCAGCTACCTCTATCTGGTATTATTTGTGCTGTATAAATTCTTTTATTTGATACTGTTGGACTCTCTTCTTCTTTAAAAATAACACCAGGACTTCTATGAAGTTGATTTACAACAACTCTTTCAACTCCATTTATGATAAAAGAAACTCTATCAGTCATTAAAGGAATATCTCTTAAAAATATCTCTTGTTCTTTTATTTCTTTAATTCCTGTTTTTTCCCCAGTTTTTTCATCTTTATCATAAATAACAAGTCTGATTTTCATTTTTGAGCTTACGGAGTAGGTCAATCCTCTTTCTACGCATTCTCTAATTGAATATTTTGGTTTTAAAATTTCATAATCAACATATTCTAAACTAAGTCTGTTTTGTGGATCGTGTATAGGAAAAATTGATTTTATGGCTCTTTCCATACCGCTTTCAACACTGTCTTTTTTATATAAAAAACTATCAAAACTCTTTTTTTGTAATTGTAATAAATTTGGAATATCAATCTCTTTTTTGGCTTTTGAAAAATCAACCCTAAGACGATTTCCAGAATATAGGCTATTTAGCATTTGACCACCTCATGGCAAAATTTGAAAGAAAAATTGGTGCTAAAGTTAGCACGAAATGTTTTGAAGGGAGAATTACCCCCTTCATTTTTTGTTTTATTTAAGCTCGACTTTAGCTCCAGCTTCTTCAAGTTGTTTTTTAGCTGCTTCAGCGTCTTCTTTACTGATTCCTTCTTTAAGAGTTGAAGGTGTTTTTTCAGTAGCATCTTTTGCTTCTTTAAGTCCTAATCCTGTTAGAGCTCTTACAACTTTAATAACATTGATTTTTTTATCACCTGCATCAAGTAATACAACATCAAATTCTGTTTTTTCATCTGCGCTATCACCACCTGCTGCACCACCTGCTGCACCTGCAACCATTACTGGTGCTGCACTAACACCGAATTTCTCTTCAAATTCTTTAACTAATTCACTTAACTCTAAAACTGTTAAATTAGAAATATATTCTAATACATCTTCTTTTGTAATTGCCATTTATTATCTCCTAAATTTTTATTATTTATGCTGATTGTTCTTTTTTTTCTTTAAGCGCATTTAAGCCGATTGTAAAATTTTGAATCGGTGCATTCCAAACTTGCAAAAGCATTGCAATAAGCTCTTCGCGACCTGGTAGTTTGGAAAGTGCTTCAACTTTACTAACATCACAAACTTCACCATCAATATGAGCAGATTTTATAATAAAATTTTTATTTTTTTCTGCATATTTGAAAGATACTTTTGAAACATTTAGCTGATCGCCCCAAAGAAAAATATTGGTATCTTTTAACTCTAATCCTGTTTTTTCTACACTATTTAAAGCAATTCCAGCTAATGTGTTTTTTATAACTTGAACTTTTACATC
>QWCQ01001756.1_pt1 | contig 14414 bp, 8 predicted proteins | sample 1972701 | NCBI WGS metagenome assembly QWCQ01 (sample SAMN09866704, study PRJNA288562) | Human gut metagenome isolate pre4_stool, whole genome shotgun sequencing...
TTGTTTTGTTACAATTCTACTTTTAATATAAAATAATTTATAAGATAAATCAACACATTGTTCATATAAGAGGTGAAACATGGCATACATTGAAATGAAAAACAGCTACAAACGCTATAAATCAGGACAATCTGAAATAATTGCAAACAACGACATATCATTTGAAATAGAAAAAGGAGAATTGGCGATTATTCTCGGCTCATCAGGAGCGGGCAAATCAACCGTTTTAAATATTCTCGGCGGAATGGACACTAATGACGAAGGAAATGTCCTCATAGATGGCAAGGACATCAGCACATTCAACGAAAAGGAGCTCACAAATTACAGAAGAAATGACGTGGGATTTGTGTTTCAATTCTACAATCTTGTTCCCAATCTAACCGCCAAAGAAAACGTGGAGCTAGCATCAGAAATCGTAAAAGATGCACTCGATGCAACAGAAGTCTTACAATCAGTTGGCCTTGGAGAAAGAATCGACAACTTCCCAGCACAATTATCCGGAGGAGAACAACAACGTGTCGCAATCGCACGTGCAGTTGCAAAAAAACCTAAGCTATTATTGTGTGACGAACCAACAGGAGCTCTCGATTATCATACAGGCAAGCAAGTATTGAAAATCTTGCAAGATATGGTTAGAAAAGAAGGGGCGACTGTTGTTATCGTTACGCACAACCAAGCGTTGGCGCCGATTGCAGACAGAGTTATTCATATGCACGACTCGAAAATTCGTGATGTCGTAATGAATGCAAATCCACAAAACATAGAAACATTGGAATACTAAAATGAAGAAGAAAACATTAAACAAGACGATTTTCAAATCGTTTATTGAATCTAAGGGACGATTTTTGTCGATAATGTTGTTGATGATGCTAGGATCCATGACACTTGTAGCACTTAAAGTCACAGGCCCCGACATCGACAAATCGGCTAACAAATACTACGAAGATTATAATTTGTCCGATGTCAACGTCATCAGCGATTACGGAATAACGACAAATGATGTGAATGAGATAGACCAAATCAAAAACATCGCAGACGTTGAGTACGGATATTTTTCAGATGCGACGATAGATGACACTCCAACATCATTTAGAATTTTTTCTAATACGAAAAACATATCTAAGTTTGAGCTAGTAAGTGGCAAATTTCCACAAAAAATCGGAGATATCGCACTTACTGACCAATACAAATCCAAATACAAAATCGGAGATAAAATAAATTTTAAAGAAAAAGACGAAGACAGTAAGATTTTGAAACAGGAAGAATTCACAGTAACGGGATTCGTCAATTCTACAGAAATTGTCTCCAAGACCGCTTTGGGAAATTCTTCTGCGGGATCTGGAAACTTGGAAGGATACGCAGTAGTAACGCCAGACAACTTCGACACTGATGTCTATACGATTGTGCGTGCACGCTTTCACGATGTACGTGGGCTTAATTATACAGACTCTGAATACACCAGAAAAGTCGACAAACATCAGAAACAACTAGATGAAATACTGAAAGATAACGGCAAACACCGACTCGAAGAAATAAAATCAAAGGCAAATGATAAAATAGCCAAATCCAAGAAAAAAATCGAAGATGCCAAGAAAGAAATCGCAGATGCTGAGAAAAAATTATCCGACGGACAAAAGAAAATCAACGACGAAAAAGCAAAGCTAGTATCGGCACAAAAACAAATCGCAGACAAGGAGTCTGTAATCAAGAATTCAAAATACCAAATCGAATCAGCAGAAAGCCGTCTTCAAGCAACCAAGAAACAATTGGACGATGCAAAAGTTCAGATTGACAACGGACAAAAACAATTGGATTCTAAGAAAAAAGAAGTCGAAGCAAATAGAAAAAAGCTATCACAATCAAAAACAACCCTTGATGCTACAAAAGCAAAGCTTGATTCATCAAACGCACAAATCCAACAAGGAAAAGCAAAGCTACAACAAGCAAAACAAAACCTTGAACAAAAGAAAGCAGAACTCAAAAAACAGGGAATAAATCCTGAAATTGTTCCAGAAATCCAACAAGCTGAAAGTTCAATCGCAGAACAATCAAAGATGATACAACAATCCGAAGCTCAGTATAACCAAGGGTTGGCGAAGTACAATCAGGGATTTGAACAATACAAATCTGGAATGAAAAAAATTGATGAATTTGACTCGGCACAAACTAAACTTAACGAAAAGAAAAAACTCTACCAAAATTCTGTTGCGAAGTATGATGCTGGAAGAAATCAGCTTAACGCATCCAAAGCTAAGTATAAGAATGGAATAGCACAGCTGAACTCATCAAAAAGACAAATTCAAGAAGGATTTGACAAAATCTCCTCGTCACAAAAAGAACTTGACGACAATAAAAAAGAATTTCAAAATGAAAAGAAAAAAGCCGACGACAAAATCCAAGACGCAGAATCCAAAATACACGACGCACAAATAGAAATCGATGGATTATCGTTGCCAGAATATTCGACATACACGAGAAGGACAATGCCGGGTGGCGACGGAATCAAAATGGTCGAAACGACATCATCGGGAATTACGAAAGTAAGTAACTTATTCCCAGTAGTCTTGTATCTTGTCGCAGCGTTAGTAACAGTCACGACAATGACGAGATTTGTCCAAGAAGAACGAAACAATGCAGGAATTCTGAAGGCGTTGGGATACAATGATACTGATGTCATCAAGAAATTCGTGTTGTACGGACTAATATCTGGAGGATTGGGCACGATTTTGGGAACACTGCTTGGAACGTACGTACTTCCGTACATTTTGTGCACGTCGCTTTTGGCAAATATGACCATACCACCAGTCAAATATTATTTTTCATTTAAAATACTCGGACTATCGGTGCTATTTGCAATAATTTGCAGCGTGCTACCAGCAGTTTACATCTCGGTCAAAGAACTAAGAGAAACATCAGCACAGCTCTTGCTTCCAAAACCACCGACAAAAGGCTCCAAGATTTTTATGGAAAGAATCACACCATTGTGGAGCAGAATGACATTCACGCAAAAAGTCACAGCCAGAAATATCTTCAGATACAAGCAAAGAATGTTCATGACGATATTTGGAGTTGCAGGGTCTGTCGCACTATTATTTGCAGGACTAGGAATCTCATCATCAATCAAAGGAATCCAGACCAAACAATACGGACAAATCATCCAATACGATGCAGTAGTTGCTAAGAAAGATTTCGTCACAGAAAAAGAACAAGCAAAGATCGATCAATTAATAAAATCAGATGATATTCAAGGCTACATTCCAATCCACTTTGAAAATATAACGAAAAACATCCCGGGAATTGAAGACGAACAAACAATAACCATGCTAGTCACACACGCCGACACATTTTCGCCATATATCAATTTGGAACACGAAAATTCCGTAGACGCACTCAAAATAACGAATGACGGCATAGTTATATCGCAGAAACTAGCCGATTTGATGAAAGCAAAAACAGGCGACACCATAACGCTAAAAGTTGCAAACCAAGATAGAAAATTTAAAATCGCGCAAATCACCAAAATGTACGCTGGACATTTTATCTTCATGAGTGATGATTATTTTGCGAAAATTACAAATGATAAACCGACAAACAACAGCTACTTCATTGCCCTCAAAGACAAATCAAAAACAAACGTCGAAAAAATCACAGCGAAATTTATGGCGTCAAACGGAATCAAAGCCGTATCACAAAACACCAACGTCATCATCCAAGTTGAAACGATGACCAACTCGCTCACGAAAGTAATGACAGTGCTAACTATAATGTCGCTATTACTTGCAATAGTAATTCTGTATAACTTAAACAACATCAACGTAGCTGAAAGGATCAGAGAATTATCCACGATAAAAGTATTGGGATTTTTCAACAATGAAGTAACCATGTACATCTATCGTGAGACAATCTGCTTGTCAATTATTGGAATAATCGCAGGAATATTTGGCGGGAAAATACTTCACAAAGTAATCCTCGAAAAAGTTGCACCAGCGGAAATATTCTTCAACCCAAACATCGAAGTGTGGGTATATATCTTACCGGTAATTTTAGTAATTGTTATACTTTACGCACTGGGAGTAATAGTCAACCACAAATTGAAAAAAGTAGATATGCTTGAAGCATTAAAATCAGTAGATTAGGGAATGTAAAGTAGAAAACCGTGCAAATATGGTTTTCTACTTTTTAATTTACTCTTTTGCTCAACGCTCACATCGTACAGGCACAGGAGAACAAGAAAAGTCGTAGCACATTCGTCTGGCTTACAAAAATTGAAAAATTCTAATCTCAAAATCCTGAAATTTGAAGCACACTTCGCTTACGCGGTCAAATTTCTGGCGGATTTTTTCGATTGAATTTTGCACAATTTTCTCCAGATGACTCATTTAGCTAAGATCTTTTTTGTTTATTTCAATGCTAACGGAATTCTTAGCAAACATGGTAATCTACTTTTTTCAATTCTATAAAAAGGGGAGATGGGGTTTCGCAGGACGTATACATCACACAGGGACAGGGAAACACAAAAACTCGTAAAACGCTCATCTGTCTACAAAAATTGATAAATTCATCGCTTATGAAACTAAAATTGTGAACTCGCGTTTGGCTCAGACAGCACAAATTTTTAACGTTGCACTTCGCTAGAATTTATTTCAATTTTTTCCGAATGATTCACTTATTTCCGATGTTTTTGGTTTGTTTAAGAAAATCAGAGTCACAGGGTGTATACTTTTTTCAAACACCATCAAAACACTAACAAGATTTCACCCCACACTCCAAAAGCCCCAATATTGTGGTAAAATAAACTAAAGAAATTATCGGGGGAGAAGGCTATGATTAAAAAAATCGTTAAGGTGGATTACAATGACAAATACGACGATGAGCTCGACAAGCTCAGAGTGTCTGTGTCGATGCTTTTACTTGAACGCGATAATTTGTTGTTTCATGAATGCAAGGATATTGAAGCTGAATACGTTCTGAAATTCGGAAAGCTTGAATACAAGGTCTATGAAGCGGAATGTGAGTATCGCAGGCTGAAAAGAAAGCTGGAATTAATTATAACTTCTCGCAATCATAACGAGCCTATCGATTTGGATACGATTGACGAACAACTTGAAAAAGAATTGGAGGAGTTCTACAAGACACTTAACGCTAAGCTTGGAGAAATCGAAGATGCGAAAATTCGCCAAGGGTTACCGCGATTATCCGTTGAGGAAGATAAGGAACTAAAATCGCTCTACAGAAAACTAATTAAAAAACTACACCCAGACATGAATCCAAATGTCACAGAATACGAAAAGGAACTTTTTAATAAGGTTGTAGAATGCTACGAAAACGGGAACTTGCTTGAATTACAAATGATAGAAATATCTTTGGAGGACAAATCAATCACAGTCGAAAATTCCCTTGAAGAAAAACAAAGGCTCACCAAATTAGTTGACAGACTCACCTCACAAATTCAAGAAATCAAATCGACTTATCCATATATATTAAAAGAAACATTGGTAAACAAAGAAAAAATCATCGAACGATACAAGGAACTTAACGAAATGTACGACAGGTATTCTTATGAAATACAAATATACACCGAAGAAATCGAAAACTTTCTAAAAGAGGAATAAAATGAGTGACATCATAAAAAAGAACAACGATTATTTGAGAATAAAATACACTGATGGACATGGCTTAGCTGGAATCAAACCATTCCAACGTGATATTTTGCTGTTCGATACGCATATCGCAGGAACCACACACATCGAAGGAATGGACGAGTTGGAAAAGCACATCCACATAGGAGATAGGCTGGAATTTTACAGACAACAGGACAACCCCTACGATGCTAACGCCATAGAAATCAGAAACGATATGAACGTAAAGATTGGATACGTGCCAAAAGCTGACAACATTGTATTTTCACGATTAATGGACGCCGGAAAACTACTCTACGGCAAAGTAATATTCAAGGAAATATTGGATAATTGGGTCAAAATCCAAATCGAAATATATTTGCACGAAATATAGGAGAGCGAAATGAACGTGATACTTACAAGCGACATAATGTCTCCTGACAAAAGACAACTTAACAGCCAAAATGGTTTTGTCGACAAAATCCACGAATACGTAGAGGATATCTACTGTCTGTACGTTCCATCAGATCCACACACACCACTTTTAACCAACACAATTAGCTCACACTACAAAAGAGCCTTCGAAAAAAGTGGATTCACTGTAAAAGACTGGGAAGTACTATCCATTTACAAAAAATCAATCATACAACAGCTAATATCAAAATCTAACCTAATAATACTGGCAGGAGGTCACGTTCCCACACAGAACAAATTCTTCCATCACATACATCTTCAAAAATACATCAAAAACTACAACGGACTAGTAATAGGAATCAGTGCAGGGAGCATGAACTCTGCAACAGAAGTCTACGCACAACCAGAAAATTTTGGCGAAGTCAAATCCACTCACTACCGTAGATTTCTCAAAGGACTAGGAATTGTGGATATATCTGTACTTCCACACTACAAAGAAATCAAACATCAACGAATCGACAACCAAAGAATCATGGAAGATGTAACACTACCAGACAGCTACGGAAGAAAATTCTACGCCATAGAAGATGGAGCATACATCGCAGCCACAGAAAACATAATCTACGGAAATTGCTACGTCATAAAAGACGGCAAAATCAAAAAAGTATGTAACACTGGACAATCCGTAAATCTACGAGGAGTAAATTAATGACAGAATTTTTCAGATACAACGAAGATGCCTACACCAATATCAACATAACATTACTAAGACTATCATTAGTCCTAGTAATTTTTTTGGCATACAAACGCTGTTTCATTGCCGAATATCAGCAATCATGATGCTAATAGCTTACATTTTGCATAAGGACAAACTAATGCGCTACTTCGCATGGATGGGACTCATCGGAGCCATCATCGCATTTACATTCCCAGACCCATCCAAATACTTGTGGCCACACGTAATCAACCTTACCTATATCATCAATCATTTGCTATTAGGATATTGTGGAGCGACAATATTATTCACACAACAAACAACACTCAAACTAAAACATTCACTCATCATAACCACCATAATGAACGCATTGATCATGACAGTCAACCTAATAATCCACACAAATTACGGATACCTAGTACAATTTCCACAATCAGTACCAGTGAAATTCACACCAAAAGTCACATTCCTAATAATGACACTAATCATCACATCTTTGATTACAATTGCAGAAAAAACACACAACAAACTCGTACAAAACACACAAATAGAACCACAACTAACTATCCAACAATAATCGCACAACTATTAGGAGAAACAATGAACACAATCATCAAACCATTCGACAAGCTCACAACACAAGAACTATTTAACATCTACAAACTAAGAGTAGACGTATTCGTAGTCGAACAACAATGCCCCTACCACGAAATAGACGACATCGATCTAGAAAGCTACCACATATATCTACAAGACGACAACTCAAAAATCTTATCATACTGCAGATTATATCAGCAAAATGACACCTACCACATCGGACGAGTGATATCATCAACCAGACGAAAAGGATACGGAACACAAATAATGAAAACAGCGCTGGAATTTGCGGGGCAAACACTTCACGCAGACTCCATAATCATAGAAGCACAAACCTACGCCCGAAAATTTTACGAAAAATTAGGATTCATTCAAACCTCAGAACCGTTCGATGAAGATGGAATCGAACACATACAGATGAAATATATTGTAAGTTAAAAAACGACAACACACCAAGGACAAAAAAACTTGGTGTTTTTTCTTTGGAAAAAATAAAAATAAGAGAAAAAATTACAAAAAAGTTACAAAAACAAATCTCATTTATACTAACAGTACCGATAGTTAACATCGAATAAACAGATGCTTTAGCAAAACAGCGTAAACACAAAGCATCTAACATAAATTAAACAAACTCAAAATCAAATAACATTGTGCTGTAAGTACCACTGCTAGCAATAATTTTATAACGAATTTGACAGGTAAATATTTTCACAGATATCACAATATTCACATAACAACACTTCTAATAATTACCACACGAACATATAATAATATATAAAGAAAGAAATCGAAAAAAATTAAAACATAAAAATCAAAACAAACTCAAAAAAATAATTTAAATTAAGCGAAATCTACCAATACAAACCAAGAAAAACCAAAAACAAATACATCTAATATCAAAAAAACATAAAAAATCCATTAAAAATATGTAAAAACACAAAAATTTCCCTAAAAAAGGTTGAAATTTTAATTCATTATAGTATAATAAAAGTTACATAGACACACGTTATCATGAAGTGAAAGTTTACTAAGTTATATTTTAGATAAATCAGCACTAAACTTTTATTAAAAAGCTTGATTTATTAAATTATTTGATTTAAAATATAATTACAGATAAACAGTCATAAATGATATAAGTTTAAGTTTATGAAGGTTAAAAATTTTAGGAGGAATATACCAATGAAATTAAACAAAAAATTATTGACAGCAGCATTAGCTGGTGCTTTAGTTGTAACAGCAGTTCCAGCTGGAACATTCGCTGAAAAGAATGGTGCAGAAAATTCTTATACTGAAGAATTAAACTTAACTAAAGAACAAGCAGCTGCTAGAATGGATGAATTAGCAAAACAAATCGCTGAACTTTCAGCTAGAAGAGCAGCTATCGTTACTCAAGAATGGGAAGCTGGACAAACTTCTGAAGGTTTAATTGAAAAATTACAAAAAGAAGAAGCTGCAGCTAAAAAAGCTTACGAAGCAGCAAAAGCTAACTATGAAGCAGCAGCTAAAGCTTGGGAAGATGCAAAAGACGCTCAAGAAAAAGCTAGATTAGCTAAGAGAAAAGCTATTGACGCTTACAACGCTAAAGTTGGCGAATATGAAAGATTAGTAAAAGAAGCAGAAGCAGCTCGTGATGCAGCTAAAAAAGAAGCTCAAAGAAAATTTGATGATACTATTGCAAACAGTAACAGAAAATTTGAAGTAGCTCAAACAAATGTTGACAGAGCACAAATTGAATTAAACGCTGCTAAAAAAGCATTAGCAACATTGGAAGATGATGAAGAAAATGTACCAGAAGCAACACAAGGACAAATCGCTCAAGCTAAAAAAGCTGTAAGAGATGCTCAAGCTAGACTTGCTCAAGCAGAAAATGAAAAAGCTAAAGCTCATGACGAAAAAGTTGAAGCTCATGCTGCAGCTGGTAAAACTTTAGAAAGTGCCATCAAACAAGCTGATACTTTATTCCAAGCTAAAATTCAAGAATTAAACAAAAAATATAAATTAAACGATAACTATGGAGATGCTGCAGCTGAATTAACTAAAATTGAAAGAGCTAAATTAAAAGCTATCAAAGCTTATGATGATGCAAAAGCTAACGCTGATTCAGCTTTCAAAAACTATTTAGCAGCTGAAAAAGCATATGATGCAGCTTCTAAAACTTATGCAAAAGCTAACCAAAGAGCATACAAAGTTACTGAAGAATTAAAATCAATTGAAAAACAATTAAAAGAAAAATATGTTAGAATTAACATTATATTAAAAGATCAAAATCAAGGAATTAATTCTTTAACTGGCAAGTTAAATGCTGACATGATCAAAGAACTTGAAAACTTCTCACAATTAAGCAAGAGTGAACAAGCTGATGCAATTGCTAAGTTACAAAAAGAATTAGATAAACTTAAAGAAGAATACGATAAAACTAAAGACGAAATCAAAGAAGTTAAAACAGTTTACACTTACAAATTCGCAGTAAAAGACACAGCTGGTAAAGGTGTACAAGGATTAACATTAACTTTCACAAACATCGATGATAGTACAAAAGTTTACGCTGGAACTTCTGATGAAAACGGAGACATCATTGTTAAAGGTATTGCTGAAGGAACTTACAAAATTGCTGTAACTCACGTTCCAACAGGATACAAAGTAGTTCAAAAAGGTAAATTAGTTTCTGAAGTTAAAAGTTTATTCAGACCAGAAGCTGAAGTAAAAGCTGAAAACAACGCTGAAGAAGCTACAGCTGAAAAGAAAGATGCTACAGTTGAAATTCCTGAATATGTAACTATCAAGGGTGGAAAAGAAGACAAAAAAGAAGAAAAAGATGACGAAAAAGTTATCGAAGGTGGAACAATCGTAGTTGAAAAAGAAAAAGACGACGAAAAGAAACCAGAAAACAACAAAAAACCAGATAACCAAATAATCCTACCATACGAGATAATGTTAGATGTAAATTATCTCCTAAAATTATCACAAAATCATAAAAATTCATATTGCTTGGAAAACCACTGTATTTATATGAAAACATTGACACCTTTATTTTAATTAAGTCTAATTACTAAATTAGATTGAAAATAACAATTCATTTTACAATTTAAAACTAAATAGAATTAACATTACTAGTGAAAAAATAATGTTTAAAACAATATAAACTTAACAAATCAAACAAAAATTTAAAATCTTTAACTAATTTCAAAAAAACCATAATTTTTAAAAGAATTGGAGTTTTTTGCTAAATATGATAATTAAGAATAAAAAAGTATAACGATACAAGATTTAGCACGATAAAAACAAATGCTCAAATGTTATCATAAGCACGCTTTTTAACAGACAATCACAATAAAGTAAGTAAATTCAACGAAGATACTATTTGTTTTATTTGCTATGATTAGGGTTGCAATTTTTGTTCGTTGTGATAAAATATCCATACGAAGAATTGTTTTCTTAATTAATGTGATGAAAACTTCTGAACAATTCATTCTTCTTGTACAGTAGTTTTCAAGCCAATTCCCGGGCTGTGCATTATTTAAAAAATAAAATTCTAAGTTCACAACTGTTGTGGTTTGATTTTTGAAACGGATTTAAAATGAAAATATTACAAAAAAGTAACACTTTTTTGATACTAAATTTTATTTTTGTTACAGAAACTAACCAACCAACAGAAAAAATTATAACAAGAAAGGAAAACGTAATGAATAACAAAAAGATTTTTGAAAAAATCATTACCGAAAAAATAGCCAAAAGCTCTAACGAAAGACCAAAATATGGTCTTAGGAAACTAACAGTAGGTGTAGTTTCATGCCTTTTAGGTTACATGATGTTCTTCACCCCAAACGTTGTTGCAGCTGAAAAAGTTGACCAACCACAAGCTGTAGAAGCTACAGTTGAATCAACGGAAGTTGCAAACACTGAAAACGTTGAAGAAGAATCAGAACAACCAAAAGAAGAAACTGCTGAAATTGCAGAAACTGAAAAACCAGTTTCTCACGTAGAAGCTTATTCTTCAAATGCAAAAGAAACAAATGCACAAGAGAGAACTGTTAGAACAACTGCAGAAGAAACATCTGAAGCAACAACTGAAGAAACAGCAGAAAAAACTACTGAATTCAAATTAACAGAAGAACAAAAGAAACAACTTTTTGACGCTGGATTTGATGAAGAACAAATCCAAAAGATTGAAAACGACATTAAATTAGAACTAGAAAAAGATGCTAATTACGATGTTGAAAAACACATCAAAGATGCTATAGAAAAACTAAATCAACCAGAATTAACATTAGCACCAAAAGCACCAACAACTGGAGTTAGAGATGCTGCACCACCAGAAGACACAGACACAACTTCAGATGCAAAAAATGCAGTACACGGATATGTCGGTGTACAAGTAGGCGATGATGTAAACAAAAATTTGGCTAAAGCAGACAAAGGTCAATTTATACCAATGGAAGGGGTTAGAGTTTACTTCCAATGGTTTGAAAAGAAGGGAAACAGAGTTTCGCCTGTATACGCTGCAACATCTGATGCTAGTGGACAATTCCACATGAAGATAAAACCATATATCGGGGATGATGGTAAACTAGTTAAATTTGATGCCGATACAACTTCATCAGCAGGGACTGAATCTTATAAGTTCTGGGTGGATAAATCTACTATTCCAGCAGGTTATCAACTTCAATATTCAACAGGAGAATCTGTTGAATTCAATGCTGTCGGTTCACCTGGTGTACCTGGTGTAGCTGGTGCAAGTAGCTATATAATACCTAATAAATTGACTGATTTTAAAGTCCTTTTAATGGAAATTCCAAAAGAAGACTTGATGCATAAAGAAGCAACTCCAACAGGTCCACAAATATACCCAGATCCAGTTTTGAATGTTGGTCAAGGTGCTGTAAGAGGTAAGGTGTCTTGGGACTATGAATCTGCAGGCGGCATCCAATGGGGTATTGTAGCAACTCATACATCACCAGCTCCAGATGTAAAAGTTAGAGCATCTTATTTATCTGACTACGCATTAAAACAAATTTTTAGCGCAGAAACTGCTAATATGTTAAGTTTATCCAAACCTAGTGATATTCGTGGTTCAGGATGGACTTTTGCACTTGAAAAGCAATTGCAAGATTGGATAAAAGAACAAGTAGCAAAAGAACCAGACAAATGGATTGCGGAAACCGTAAGCGCCGTAACCAATGCTGAAGGTGACTACAAGATTCAATTTAATGGTACTTGGGGACCAGAAAGAAATGGTGTAAATGTTGCTGAATATACTGCACCAAAGGGATGGACTCAAGAACAAAAAGATCGCCTTGGAACCGTTGCTGAAAATGCCACAGATGGTTCTTTCTTAACTGGTGCACTTGACAAGAATGCAAAACACGTAAACTCTGATTGGTTATTCATTTCCGCAGAAGGCACTGACAAGTTAAGAGTTATGACACCTTGGAACAACAACTGGTACACAGGTTCTAACAATGCTTGGGGTATCCACGGAGGTTGGGCACAAGCAGCATTTGGTGTATCCACAGTCCAAGCGGCAAATAGTACAAGAGCAGACTTTGCATTAGCTCCAGCTGAAATCAAGTTTAATATAACAAACTACGACACTGGTCTTAACACAGCAACACCGGGTGATGAAGCTAAGACAGAAACAAAAGGACTCCCTTATAAGAACACATCCGATTCATTTAGAATTGTTTGGTATGATGCAAAGGGAAATGTAGTTAAAACGGAAACTGCAACTAAACCAAATTCTACAGGGGATTTCCCAGAAGCAACTTATGATACAACAGGTGTTACTGAAACAACAACTTTTACAGCTAAGTTATATAGAGTTGATGCTAAAGGAAACAACGGTCAATTATTGGCACAAGACTCATTTACTGTAAAAATCAGTAAATTAGTAGTTTCAGCACATGATGAAGTAAACATTCCTAACCCCGGCGCCAGCGATGATTCTATGAAGGGTGCAACTTATTCAGCTGAAGGTCTTCCAAAAGGACTTACAATTGATCCAAATAACGGTACTATTTCTGGTAAAGCAACAAAACCAGGTAAATATACTGTAACTATAAAGACATCAGTACCTGATAAAGATTCAGGAGAAGACGCAGTAGGAACTTCTCAATACGTCGCTTTAGTAACAGATTCGCCATTAAAAGATGGTAATGTAAACAGTGCTTATAGTGAAACTATTAAACCATTAGAATCTGAAGGCTATGTATTTAAAAATGTAACAGCTAAATTTATTGATGGAAAAGCTATTGATGGTTTAACTATAGCAGAAGATCAAATCTCTGGAACACCAACAGTAAAAGTTGAAGCTACCCAAGAAGATCCAAACGTAGAAGTAACTTATGATATCTATAAATTAAATGAAAAAGGCGAAGAAGTCCTAATTAAAAAAGGTCACGTCGATAAAGTTCCGCTAAAAGTTGTAAAAGCAACAGAAAAAGATTCTGATAAGTATACTCCAAAATACACAGATGCAGATGCTGAAGTAGGAAAACAAACAACAATTACAGCACCAAACTTTACTGACAAAGCAGGCAAAGCTGTTCCAGTACCGGCTGAAACAAAATTTGCACTAGGTGAAGATGCTCCAGCAGGTGCAACAATTGATGAAAACACTGGTGAAATCAAATACACACCAGCTGCAGATAAAGCGGGACAACCTGTAGACATCCCTGTAGTTGTAACTTATAAAGACGGCTCAAAAGATAATGTTACCGCAAAAGCAAATGTAGCTGCACCAGACGAACAAGCACCAGCAGCACCAACAGTAACTGCAAACAAAGATGGAAGTGTAACAGTAGAACCACCAACAGATGAAGATACAAAATCAGTTGATGTAACTTATACTCCAGAAGGAGAAGGGGCTACACCAAAAACAGTTACAGTAACAAAAGGTGAAGATGGAAACTGGACAACTGAAGATAAAGATGTAACAGTAGATCCAACAACTGGAAAAGTAACAATTCCAGCAGACAAAGTGAAAGATGGTAGTGATGTAACAGCTAAAGCAAAAGACGAAGCAGGAAATGCATCAGATGAAGCAACAGCTAAAGCAGGAAACAATCCAACAA
>QWCQ01000881.1_pt1 | contig 14373 bp, 13 predicted proteins | sample 1972701 | NCBI WGS metagenome assembly QWCQ01 (sample SAMN09866704, study PRJNA288562) | Human gut metagenome isolate pre4_stool, whole genome shotgun sequencing...
CCTAAAATCGTATTTGGAGACCTTGTAGATTTCATCGATTATACTTTGAGATAGTTCGAGGATTTCTGTGGATATTTTTTCTTGGTCTCTTATTGTATTTTTGGCTATTAGGTGCATGGTGATATAGACTAGTTCTTCTTTTGGGATTTTAATCTCAAGTTTATCTTCAAGTTCATCTACAATTATTTTTGCTATTTTGTATTCTTTTGTAGAGTCGACCTTTTTTTCAAAATCCTTACTTAGGCTTATATATTTCTTTTGCTTAATCCTTAATATTGATATATAAATGTGGATGACTAGGTTTTTGAAGTTTACATAAGGCATGTAATAGTCATCGCCGAAGTCCATTTCTTCGATAATATCTTGGATTTTTTTAAAGAGGTCCCTATTTACATCTCCTTCGAAGAGGAGGGGATCTTCTCCGATTTCGTTTTTTATAGCAAGCCTTATATTTTTTTCGCTACCCTCTACTTTCATACCGTAGTAGGGTCTTGCTACAAGGTTTAGGTTGTAAGTTTCTAAAATTTGCCTTACGATAGGCAGGTCCTTATTGATTTGGGATTCGCTTACATGAAAGGTTTCGGCTAGTTCAAACTGCTTGATATAGGAATTTGAGAAGAGGAAGGTCTTTAGGATATTTATATATCTTAAGTTTTTATCTCCATCTTCTTCCTGGTAGTAGGCATATTTGTACCAGTCGTTTTTCAAAAAGAGCTTGAATTTATCCTTATCCTTGATTGTAAAGATAAAACCTTTACCAGGCTTGGATTCAACTATCGCTCCCTTATCTTTAATTACTGAATTTAGTTGGTTTATCTCCTTTCTTATAGTTTTAGAAGATAATTCCATCACTTCGCCTATCTCTTTAGACGTATGGTAGTCGTAGTCAAGAGTTAGGTAGTCAAATATTTGTTTTAGTCTTGTCTCAATCATATAACCACCTTGTAATTTTATTATAGTAGAGAAGAGAAATAAGGTCCACACAAACATTTTCCTTAAGTCTGTGGAAGAGAGGTGTTTTGAAATCCCATGTAAGGAAAAAGGATGAATTTGGATAAAAAAGAGGAAACCCAGTGGATTTCCCTTTTGAATTTTAATATATTATTGAAAATTATTCCCCAACTTCTTCAAGATAATTTTTGTATTCTTTTTGCCAATATTTCTTGTCTTCTTCTGTTATTTCCCTTACGACTTTGGCGGGGTTTCCAATTGCTATGGACATTTGAGGTATGTCTTTGGTGACTACTGATCCTGCTCCTATTATGGATCCTTCTCCTATAGTGACTCCTGGGAGGATAGTGACGTTTCCGTCTATCCAAACGTCGTCTTCTAGGCTTATGTCGGCTCCTTTTTCTATGCCTGTGGCTCTTATTTCTGGATCTATGGGGTGGATTGCGGTGAAAAGTCCAGTGCCTGGGCCTATGAGGACCCTGTTTCCTATTTTAATTTTCCCCAGGTCTACCATGGAGACGTTGAAGTTTATAAAAGAATTGTCTCCTATAAAGACATTTTCTCCGTAGTCACACCTGAAGGGTGAGAGGACTGTTGATTTGCCAAAGGATCCAAAGATTTCCTTACAGATTTTGTTTCTTTCTTCTCTGTCTGTTTCCATATTTAATTTTACTAATTTTTTCCAGCAGGTTGTGAGTTTTTCGACTAGGTAGGAATCTGTCTTAAAAAGTTTGCCTGCTTTTAAATTTTCGTAGTTTTTCATATTATCAATATACTTTTGATAAATTAAATGACAATTCGTAAAATATTAGTAGAATAATAAGGTTATTACATATATAGGAGTCGGTATGAATAGGAAAATAGATTTATTACATGGAAATATTAGGCATACGCTTTTGAAGCTGTCTTTTCCTTTGGCCCTTACAGCCTTTATCCAGATTGCCTATGGCTTTGTAGATACGATTTGGATTGCAAGGTTGGGTACTAAGGCTATGGCAGGGGTAGGGATAGCTGGTTTTATCTTTTGGATAGGCAATTCCCTTGTCCTTATACCAAAAGTTGGCATGGGTGTATATGCTTCCCAGGCCTTTGGTTCGCAAAATGAGAAGGAAACGGTGATGATTATTAATAATGGTTTTATCCAAGCTATTATCATCGGTTTGTTTTTCACTACTTTTTGCCTCATTGTAAAAAATGTTTTTATTGAATTTTATAATTTGGGTCATGAGGCTGAAATGGCTGCCAAGGATTATTTCTTTGTTGTAAGTCTTGGAATGATTTTCTTTTTTGTAGGCCCTATGTTTACTCAGGCTTTCACATCTCTAGGCGATTCTTTTACGCCCTTTGTGATTAACGCTGTAGGCCTTGCTATCAACATGGTTTTAGACCCAGTTTTGATTTTTGGCCTTGGTCCTTTCCCACACATGGGGGCAAAGGGAGCGGCTCTTGCTACTATCATCAGCCAATTTGTGGTCGTTTTGATTTACTTTTTGGTTGTGATTTCTAAAGACGGGATTATAAAATCTGCGATTTCCTATATAGATTATAGGGAAAATTGGCAGCTAGAAATTTTTAGGCTTGGCCTTCCTGCGGCACTTTTGTCTGGATTTCATGCTTCAATTTCTATGGTTTTAAATAGGTTTATGTCAGCTTTCGGGCCAACACCTGTGGCTGTTTGTGCCATAGGTTCTCAGCTTGAGTCAATTTCTTGGAATACTACTGAGGGTATCCAGGTCGGTATCCAAGCCCTTGTTGCCCAAAATTATGGGGCAGAAAACAAGGAAAGGGTAAAAGGTTCTATCAAAGAATCCTTCAGACTCGTTGCGATTATCGGCGTCATTGCGACCTTGGTTTTAATTGTTTTTAGGCATAAACTTTTTGAACTTTTCACTCCGGAAAGTCAGGAAGCCATAGAACTTGGGGCAAATTACCTCTTTATCCTGGGTCTTTCCCAAGGCTTTATGGCGATTGAAATAGGACTTGCGGGTTGTTTCAATGGGATGAGCGATACCAAGACTCCAGCCATCCTAGGTGTAATCAACAACCTTCTAAGGATCCCAATTGCCATAGTTTTGATGCCTTTTGTTGGCGTTTATGGTGTATGGATTGCCATGAGTTCGACTTCTATCATGAAAGGTCTTGTAGCCATGACCTTAATTTACAGGAAAGTAAAAAAATATATGGCGGGCTAAACTCTTCTTCGGAAGAGTTTTTTTATATTGATTGTGAAAATGTTTGCAATAATTAGTATTATAATATAAAATAATAAAGAGAGAAGAAAAGGAGATCAAATATGAAACAAGTAAGATTGCCATACGGCAAAGAATTTATCGAACTCGAAGTTGGCGATGATGCTGATATATTAGTCAGCAAAGCAGGAGATTTTAAGGCGGAAAAAAGCCAAGAAGACCTCGTAAGAGATGCCCTTGCACATCCAATTGGTACAGAGAAATTATCTGAACTTGTAAAAGGAAAGAAAACCATAACAATTATTTCGTCTGACCATACAAGACCAGTTCCATCTGCAATTACCATGCCAATCCTTCTAGAGGAAATCAGGTCAACCAACCCAGATGCTGAGATTACAATCCTTATAGCAACAGGTTTCCATAGGCCAACTACTCATGAAGAATTAGTTGCAAAATATGGCCAAGAAATTGTAGACAATGAACACATTGTTGTCCACAAATCTGGTGTAGATGAAGACATGGTTGAGCTAGATACTCTTCCTTCAGGCGGAAGACTACTTCTAAACAAACACGCAATTAACACCGACCTTCTAATCGCTGAAGGCTTTATCGAACCACACTTCTTCGCAGGTTTCTCAGGCGGTAGAAAATCAATTCTTCCAGGTGTTGCCAGCGAAAAAACAGTTCTTGCCAACCACTGCTCTAAATTTATAGCAAGTGATTATTCAAGAACAGGTATCCTTAAAGAAAACCCAATCCACAAAGACATGGAATTTGCTGCAGAACAAGCAAAACTTGCCTTCATTCTTAACGTTGTAATCGACGCTGAAAAGAAAATTATCAATGCCTTTGCAGGCGATAGGGTAAAAGCTCACTATGAGGGTACAGAATTTGTTAGAGGCCTATCAACCATAGACGGCGTTAACGCAGATATTGCTATTACAAGTAACGGTGGCTACCCACTAGATCAAAACGTCTACCAATCTGTAAAATCAATGACAGCAGCAGAAGCAGCTGCAGCAGACGATGGAGTAATCATCGAGGTTTCTAGATGTAACGATGGTCATGGTGGAGAAAGCTTCTATAAAACCTTTAAAGAAGCAGCAACACCAAAAGATGTTGAAGATAGGGTCCTTCAAATCCCAATGGAAGAAACAATTCCAGACCAATGGGAAATCCAAATTCTTGCAAGAATCTTAGTTCGTCATAAAGTAATCTTTGTAACTGACCCAGAAAATAGACAATTAATCGAAGATATGCACATGACTTATGCTGAAAACATTGAGGAAGCTCTCAGAATGGCTAAGGAAATCAAGGGCGAAGATGCTAAGATTGCCTTTGTTCCAGATGGTGTATCTGTAATTGTTAACAAGAAAAAATAAGAATTTGAAAATGCTTTTAGAGGGTAGAGATTTTAAAGAGAAAATATTGCGAAGATTCCTTTGATAAAAGACCTGGTATTTAGAAATATTTTCTAAAGATAAGTCCCAAAAGCCTTTTAAAAACAGATTTATTTACTATTTCCAAAATAAAAAGATGTTTAACTAGATTCTAGTAAAACATCTTTTTTATTACATAAATTTATTTATATCCATATCTGCGATTGTAGGCAGGGTGAGGTCGGCTTTTTCCATGATATATTCCCATTCTTTTTCATTCCAAGGGAAATCTTCAAGGCCTACGGTCATGATTCCTTCTTTTTTGGCGGCCTTTATAGCATAAAGGGCATCGTCAAAAAGAACGCAGTCAGAAGGCTTAGCTCCGTGTTTTTTAATTGAATATTGCCAGAAGGCAGGGTCTGATTTTCGCATATCCAAAAGGTCAGGTGTGGCGAAAAAATCGAAGTAATCGTAGATTCCTAGTCTTTTTAGGGCCATTTCTAGGTAGATATATGGGGTGGATGAGGCAACTGACATAGAAAAGCCTGCATCCTTTAATTTTTTCAGGATTTCGAGATTGCCAGGCTTTGGCATTAGGTTATCCTTGTAGGCGTCGTAGATTACATCTTCAAAATACTGCCTAACCTGGTCAAAGGTCATGTCTTTGGCTATTTCATCTACTATATATTGGCACATTGCCTCAACTGATAGGGCCTCAATCTTGCCCTTTTCTTCCTTTTTAAGATCTTCTAGAGTAAAGCCGTACTTTGAAAAAAGCCTGTTTTGTGGCTCAATCCAAATGTGCATAGAATCTAAAATTGTCCCGTCAACATCAAAAATTAGTTTTTTCATTATTTTCCTTTCTGAACTGGGTTTTCCTTCTCTATATATCTTATATGTTTTCTTCTATAAAGGCAAAAAATAGACTAAAAAACCAGCCCGATTTTCTAGGCTGGTTTAAAATTAATATGCTATATTTAGGGCGTTCATAGTTCCTGCTGCTAGTTGCTCAAAAGACCTATGGTTATTCTCAAATGCTGGAGAATAGCGATTTATGAAAGACTTGTAGGTTGTATATCCCTTGTCCGCATAGGCTTTTCTCATGAGTTTGAAAGTAACTTCAATCCCGTCCTCAACTGTTGGTGGGTTTACCCATGGTGAACGACCGATATAGGCAGGTGGCCATTCTCCACCAAAACCATTTTTGTAGTAGCGGATGCAACCGAAATTGTATTTGCCGCCGCCTGAGTTCATTCCAAAGGTAGTTTCCTTAGCGATTTGGCCCATAAAGATTCCTACGTTGATGCCGTATTTTTCTGAAAGCTTTAAAATAGTGTCGCCATAGCCCTTAAGTGGGGTGTAGTGGCCACGCTTTTCTAAGAACTTATCTATGTATGCACCTGTGATATGATCAGGGTTTTTTGTTCTTATGTCAAAATTTGCTAAATCGCCTTGTCTGTAATTTCTCCAAGATAGTCTTCCAGGTTCCTCATTGTTGCCTGTTGCATTTCTATTTGAACCGGTGATTTCAACACGATCAGGATGACCAGGATCTTTTTCTTCTTCCTTTACTTCAAGAGTATTTTCGCCTTTGTAAGGAGTTTGGACAAGCTTTGTTTCTTCATGAAAAACTTCAGTGTCCATGCTTTTGATTAGGTCATCAAGGTTGGTTGAGTCATATTCGACAAGTTCATAATTTTCTGTTTCTGTTTGGCTAGTATTAGCGTCTTCATCAGCCATAGCCGGGCTTACCATAGCCAGGGCAGAAGCCGTTACTAGGCCAGTTAATATATATTTAAAATTCATAATTTTTTCTCCTTTAATCTTACAACATTTTATATTCTAACCCATAATTACCATTTTGTCAACAAAAATGTTACGATTTTGTTACTTAATCCTTGAAAACCTTGTCAATTCTCGGATAAAACCTGTATTTTTGTATTATTTTTGTAACCTTAGTAAAATAATTGTTTTTTATTGCAAAATAGGGATTTTTTTGAAAAAATACTTTGCTTTATAATTTTTCGGGATTGTTATATAATAGCCATAAGAAATAGAAAGGAAAATTATGAACATTTTATTAGATCTTTATATATCTTTTGTAAAAATTGGTTTTATGACCTTTGGTGGTGGCTATGCCATGCTGCCAATTCTTGAAAGAGAAGTTGTTGAGAAGAAAAAATGGGCAACCAGCGAAGAAATCCTAGATTATTATGCAATTGGCCAGTCCACACCTGGGATAATCGCTATAAATACAGCGACTTTTTGCGGCTACAAGATGGCAAAAAACATTGGGGGTCTTGTGGCAAGTCTTGGTTTTATCACACCTTCTATAATAATCATAACCCTTATTTCAAAATTTTTGGAAAACTTTTCTCATATTGAAGCCATCCAGCACGCCTTTGTAGGCATTAGGATTGCGGTTTGTGCCCTGGTTTTGTATTCGGTAATAAAAATGGTCAGGAAAAATGCTAAAAGCTTTGGGAAATTTGCTGTATTTCTCCTAACTTTTTTGGCTATTGGAGTTTTAAACATTTCTCCAGTTCTAATTGTAATTGGAGTTGGGCTTTTAGGAATTGTTTTGGGGAGGTTTAGAAATGCTTAGGATGATGTGGGAATTTTTCAAAACAGGACTTTTTGCCGTTGGCGGGGGAATGGCAACCATTCCTTTCCTTCAGGAAATGGGCGAAAAATATGGGTATTTTACGGGCGAAGAGCTCCTAGATATGATAGCGGTCTCTGAATCAACCCCGGGGGCTATTGGCATCAACATGGCAACCTACGCCGGCATTAAGGCCTATGGACCAATCGGTGGCATTCTCGCAACCTTATCTCTTGTAACAGGACCCATTATAATAATTTTAATAATAGCGAGGATGATCCTGGCCTTCAAAAACTCAAAGACAGTTGCTGATGCCTTTACAACACTTAGACCTGCCACAGCAGGCTTGATTTTAGGAGCAATGTCAACAGTTTTAATAATAACCCTCTTTGACACAGCGGCCTTTAGTCAAACAGGAAATCTACTTTCCCTAATAAGGCCAATTCCAATTGCCCTTTTTGCAGGTTTTAGCTTTGTTTTATTCAAATTCAAAGACCTAAGCCCTCTTTGGATAATTCTTGCAGGGGCAGGTCTTGGAATAGTTTTGGGCTTGTAAAAATCTAATAATTGGCAAAGAAAAACCCAAGTATCAACTTGGGTTTTTCTACTTTGCTATTGTTTCTTATAAGCCATTAGGGCATCTGTGAGGATTTTTTCGCCGTTAATCATTCCATAGTCCATCATATTTATGACGTCAACTAGGGTGTTTTGGTCTTTATAGACTTCCTTTAGCTCGTTTAATTTGAACTTCACTTGTGGTCCTAAAAGAAGGATGTCTATCTTGTGTGAATTATCTAGTTCTTCGACGCTAGAAACAGGAACAGCCTTAATTTCAGCATCTATTCCCTTTTCTTTAGCGGCATCTTGCATTTTTTCTACTACCAAACTTGTACTCATTCCTGCTGAACAGCAAAGCACTATGTCTAATTTTTCACTCATATTAATCTCCTTAAATAATTTTGAAAGGATTTTGTTCGGCTAATATATCGACGATTTTTTGCTCATCTTCGTTAAAGTGGCCTACAAGATTTCTTTCGCCTGTATTTTTGATTTTCTTTTTAACAATTTCAAGCTCACCTTTGTAGTAGGATAGATTGTTGTTAATTATTAAGACATCGCCCTTTTCAAAATATTCTTTTTCAGATTTTCTTTGAGGAATGTCCTTATCTTTTCCAAAAGCCCTGCTTATGCTACTTCTAATAAAGTATTCTGAGGAGTCAATTCTATCAGCGTGAACAAAATCATAAAGGATTTTTCTTTCTACTTCCATTATATCACTTATTTCTTCTATTTTTAAGCTCGGAATGGAAAGGTCAACTTCGCTTAACTGCTTAAGTTCAGATTCGGAAGCAAAAGAGTTGCCGATAATTACATCCTTAATTCTCCTGTCAGCTAATAAATACCTAAGTTGGTAGACTATGTCCTTATGTCTATGGTCCTCCAGGGTGCAAAGACCCTTAAAAACAGGCCATGGACCAAAGGTATTGTCGTTGTTGCTTGAGATGAAAGCGTGAACGTCAAGAGCCATATCATAGTATTTTTGGGTGAAATAATCAAACCTTTCCTTGCTTAGGCCTGTGTATTCTTGGGGATAGAAGTTGTGGCAGGTAGACATTTGATTCCTATTTGCCCCTTTTTTGATTAACAAATCCAAAGCCATATCTGAACTTGCATTAAATTCCACAGTGATATTATAGGGGTTATTTGTGATCAAAATATTTTCCCTATCTGAAAGTGGCCAGTCAAGTCTGATTATATCAACACCCATTTTGGCAAAAGCAGAAATATCATCTGCTCTTGCACCAAGCTTGTTAAAGACGTCTATATTTGTATCAACAGCCACTTCAAAGCCTAGGTTATGGGCTTTATTGATAAAAGCGGTGAAGTTTTTAATAATATCTTCCTTACTTTCTTCTACTGAAAGAAGGCAGGTAAAGATTCTTGAAAAACCATACTTTGAGGCAAGTTTCATATAGGCTAGATCTTTTTCTAGGCTGGAGTGTTCAGGATAGATTGAAATACCTAGTTTACGCATTAGGCTTCTTCGCTTTCATTTGCGAGTTCTTCTTCTTGGATTAGGTTATTTTTATCAATTGCAACTACGAATGGATAGTAAATTAAGCAACCTAAAACAATTAGGAATAGTTGCAAAACAGCTCCTTGCCAATTGCTTGATAAGAACCCTGAAACTATAGGTGGTGTTGTCCAAGGCATGATTACACCATTTGGTATTGGCACTAGGCCTATATTCATTGTTACGTAACTTATTATGATGTTTATAGTTGGAACAAGTATAAATGGCACCATCAATAATGGGTTCAATACTATTGGCAAACCGTAGATAACTGGTTCGTTTATACCAAAGATAGCTGGTAGGATTGATAATTTTGATAGTTGCTTAAGTCTTTTTGATTTTGCAATCAAGACTGCAACTATTAATAAGGATAGGGTAGATCCTGCACCACCATAGGTAGCAAATAAGTTTTGGAATTGTACATTTATGATGTTTTCAGGTAATTGTCCTGCATTTACCTTTGCTAAGTTTTCTGCAGATAGGGCATATAGGATTGGCATAAACATTGAGTCTGTAATATTTGTGCCGTGGATACCCAAGAACCATAGGATGTGGGCAAATAGATATACTAAAATCATTGCTGTTAGGGTTCCACCGATGTGTTGGAGTGGAAGTTGTAGGACGCTGTATACAAAGTTAAAAGCGTTGTCCCATGGAGTTAGGGAAAATATAAATCTGATTAGGACAAAGGCTGTCATTACAAAGGCTGCTGGTAATAAAGCTGCGAATGATTGACCTACTGTTGGTGGAACACCTGCAGGCATCTTAATAACAAGACCCTTATCTATTATTATTTTATAAATTCTTACTGCTAAAAAGGCAGAAATTATACCGATAAATACACCCTTTGATCCAAGCCAATCAAAAGAAAGGCCATTTACTGTTAGGGCTTCTTCGCTTCCTTCAGGAGTGAATTCAAAAGAAAATGGCATTAATATAAACCATGCTACTAGAGAAACAATCCCACTAAATATTTGGTTGACTTTAAGTTTGCCGCCGTAGGCATAACCAATACCAATAACCACAAATATTGACATTATGGTAAAAGTTGCATTTGTAGCAGCTGAGAAATATGAAGCTATTGTATTGCCGTTTACTTCAGTGCTTCTTAATAAGTCCATCCATGATTGAATTGGGAAGTTTGAAATTAACATAAACATTGAGCCAATAATTAGTAAAGGCATTGCAAGGGCAAAGCCATCTCTGATTGATTGTAGATGGGCATTACCACTTATTTTTGCCGCCATTGGCATAAGTTTTTCTTCTAATTTGTCCATAAAACTTTGTTTTTTCATTTTATTACCTCTTATTTTCTAAGTTTTCTATTCTGGCATAAGACTCCATAAGTTCTGTTGCCAAGATATAAATTGTTTCACATGCCATCATCTGATCTTCAGCATGCATTAGCAAGATATTTTGCATGGGCTTTTCTATTTTAAAGTCCTTGGTAAACATCTGCTGGTGAATTTTGTGGCACTGGGCAAAGCTCTCCTTGCCTTCTTTTAATAAGTCTAGGGCCTTGTCTTTATTTCCAGCCCTTCTTGCGGCCATTGCTTCAACATAGGCTGACTTGGTCACGCCAGCAAAGGTTATTAGTTGCATGCATACTTCTTCTAAATCGCCTAATTCCATGGATACCTCCTTTCTTTTTATATTAGTTTTAAGATGATTTTCTTAAAATCCTTAAAATTACCGACTTTAGTCAAATTTTCGATTGATGAATCATCTTTTAAAAGCTTGGTAAAGATTCTAATGATTTTTTCAAAATCAGAATCTTTTTTCTTAGCTGGGGATATATAAAAAATCAATCTCACCTTATCTGAGTCTCTTCCCCAATTTATATCTTTTCTTGAAATTACGGCAAAGACTTCAGCTTCTGTTTTTACTGGGCTTATAGGATGGGGGATAGCAATCAAATCCTTGAAAACAATGGAAGAAAAATTCTCCCTAATTATTGTTTTTTCTTCAAAAAGTTTTTTGCTGTCTTCATCTTCTGCCAAGGTTTCATAAATTACTTCTAATATGTCTTTTTTATCAGTATAAGTTTCGTTTATAAGAAAGTTTTTTTCTGTAAAATATTTTTCAAATAAGTCAATATTATTAAAATCAGGGACATTTTCTTCGAATTTGTTTGTTCTATAAGATTTTCTAAGGCCTTCTATTTCTTTATCTATTAGGGCGCAGTCCTCATCATCAAGGAAGACACTGACCTTTATAGATGGAACGGCAATTACCAAACCATTTAAATCTACACTAGATATAATCAAATCTATATCTTCAATATTTTTTGGAGTTATTTCATAGTATCCAACTACATTTTTAATATTGATTGTATTGCCGTACTCGTTTTGTATTCTATTTTTGAGCATAAGCCCTGTGCTATAGCCTGAAGCACAAACAACAAGGACGTTTATCTTCTTGTTGAATTTATTTCTCTCAATGGCTGACAGGATATAAATTACTAGGTAAGACCACTCGTCATCACTTATCTCTACATTATCAAATATCAAAAATTTTCTAAAACTTTTTATAACTAAGTCAAAATAATCTTTATATTGACTTTTTATCTTAGCTGTCAAAGGGTTTGATACGAAAAGACCTGATTCAATCCTGTTTTTTAGAGATTTTAGATGCTCAATGAAATTATTCATAAATAAATTATCTTCTAATAAATTAACATCTAACTTCTTGGATAAGTACCTTAACATATCTATGACTTGGTTATAGGCTTCAAAAGATTCATAACTTTTCTCATAAGATGGTTTGGTTTTTGATAAAAGTTGTAAATATATATAGGTTTTTTCTTCAATTGGTAAGTTAAGATCAAAACTTTTTGAAATTCTATTTATAATTGCCTTTGCAAAGCCATCAAAATACTCATCTTTATCCCTATTTATGTTCTTAACTGGTTTATCTACTAGGAAGTTTTTGTTTACTCTTTCAAGAACTAGGGCGAAGTGAATGACCAAGTTTTGTATGATATAGTCGTTGACTGATATGTTGTACTCTCTAATGCAATCTAGAAGAATTATTAGGAGTTGAGAAATGGTGGACCTATCAAAAAGGTCAAGCCTATCTAATTCGTTTATGAAGGAATTAGCATATATATTTGAAAAGAAATAATCAAGGATAAAGTGTCTTTTATCTATTTCTTTACCAACAATTTCTAGGTAGGATTTATCGGTTTTAACTATATCAAGCTTGTATTCATTTAGCTTGTTTTTTAAATTATAAATATCTCTTTGCAAGGTTGATTCGCTAATAAAAAGTATATCAACAAAGTCCTCAAAGCTTAGATTTTTGTTTTCTAATAGAAGATCTTCGAGTATATATTTTTCCCTACCCTTTTTATCGTAAGCCTGGTCTATGCTTGACATATTGGCTCTAGACTTATAAATATAGTCTATATACTTGTCCTGATCATTTATTTTAAGCTTAAAGCCACAGCCTTTTTTCGCAACAATTTCAAAAATATCCTTAGGAACATTTTCTGAAATGTAGTTTATATTGGTCCTTATAGTCCTTTCAGAAAAACCAACATTATCACCTATTTCTGTACTTGTGCAGTATTGGTCTTTATTTTTATATAGATATTTTATAATTCTTATTTCTCTATCAGATAACATACTTCTCCTCACTACCATTATACTAGAAAACGTATTCAAACAAATTTCTATTTTTTCCGTTATACAAGCGGCAATCCTGATTATTAGTAACCTATATTATAAAGGATTTGTTTAAAAAATAAAAATTAAAGTTATTTGAAAAACTCTTGCATATTTAGCTTATTTCGGTATTTTACTTATAAGAATGATATAAGGAGAGATTTATGACTGATATTAATAATCCAAAAGAAGAATTAACCAATGCTGGCCTTAGGGTTGTGGCTTTTTCGGGCAATGCTAGGAGCAATTTCCTTGAAGCCCTTGACCTTGCTAAGGCTGGAAAGTTTGAGGAAGCAGACCAATATATAGGAATGGGCGTTGAAAACTTGGACCTTGCAAGTCTTGCCCAAAAAGATTTCCTAGCCAATGAGGCAGAAGGAAGCAGCGAGGGCCTTGACTTTTTGGCCATCCACGCCCAAGACCACTACATGACCACCCTTTTACTTAGGGATTTAATAAACAATTTGATTGATATTTACAAAAAATAAGCATGCAAAAAGCCCAGAGTCCAACAGGATTCTGAGCTTTTTTACTTTACCTTCAATTTTCAACAGCTTTTGATTTTTAAAAGCCTTTAGCCTTTGGCTTTTGAAAATTTTTCTAATTTATTATTTTTTTCTTCTAATAACCTTAGAAATTTCTCCAAATACTAGAGGAATCAATGCGAGTATTAGAACTGGGATCCATTCCCAAGTTAGGGATACGACTTCAAAGAGTTCTGTCAATACTGGGACATACATCACAACTAAGAGTAGAGCAAAGGATAGGAGCACTGCCTTGATTAGGTGTGGGTTTGAGGCAAAACCTAATTCCTTTAGGGTGAACTTTGTAGACCTTACAGAGAAGGCTCTAAGAAGTTCTGATGTGATTAAGGTTGCAAATACCATTGTGTGGGCACCTTCGATTGAGTCAGGGAAGATCCATTTTAAGCCAACTATATAAGCTCCAAGGACTGCAAGGGTTATAAAGATTGATTGGCTAATTAGGTTGGTCCTGATATCGCCAGAGATGATTGATTCTCTTGGGTCTCTTGGTGGTTCTTCCATAAGGCCTGGCTCTGCTGGTTCAACACCCAAAGCAAGGGCTGGGAAGGCGTCTGTGACTAGGTTTAACCACAATAACTGGATTGGGGTTAATGGGCTTGGTAGGCCTAATAAGATTGATAGGAAAACTATCAAAACTTCTGCGATGTTACAAGATAGGAGGAAGGATACAAATTTTTTGATATTTGAAAAGATTACTCTTCCTTCTTCAACTGCATTTACAATGGTTGCGAAGTTATCGTCGACAAGAATCATATCTGATGCATCCTTGGCAACGTCTGTTCCTGTAATACCCATAGACACACCTATGTCGGCGTTTTTAATAGCTGGAGCATCATTTACTCCGTCACCTGTCATGGCTACGACATTGTCGTTGGCTTCTAGTGCCTTAACAAGTTGAACCTTGTTTTCTGGGGAAACTCTAGCAAAAATCCTCTTAGTTTTGACAATTTCTCTGATTTCCTCGTGGG
>QWCQ01000885.1_pt1 | contig 14340 bp, 10 predicted proteins | sample 1972701 | NCBI WGS metagenome assembly QWCQ01 (sample SAMN09866704, study PRJNA288562) | Human gut metagenome isolate pre4_stool, whole genome shotgun sequencing...
CAGACAGAACATAAGGTATTAAACACCCTTTCAGGAGCTTATCCCAAAGAAAAGGACAGGTTACTCACGTGTTACTCACCCGTTCGCCACTCTCACCAAGGATGCAAGCACCCTTGGATCCCGTTCGACTTGCATGTGTTAAGCACGCCGCCAGCGTTCATCCTGAGCCAGGATCAAACTCTCCAACAAAAACCAAAAACATCGGTTCAAGCCAGAAAACAATCCAGCAAAAACAAACACCAACAATCAAAAAACAAAACGTTCCAAAATCATCAGCATCAAAAAAACAAAAAACAGAAAAAACCAAAACACCCAACCAAACAGCCAGGCACCCCAGTCAATCCCACACAAACAAAACAAAAAAACACACTATCGAGAACACAAACAACCAAACCACAAACCAACCAAAAACGATCAGTAAAGGTCGCTGCGCGAAAAACGCGCGAGTCTCAGTCTAACAGATTTGGTTTTTGGCTTTCAACTTATTTGTAAGTGAAACAGGCCATAAAACCAGTTCTTATCTGTTAAGTACTAAGTCAAACAATCTAGCCCACTGACCCAGAACCGAAGCTCTCTGCCGGGGCAACAGGTATTAACTTACCTACTGCAGTTAGAAAACTTCAAACTGAGACGCGGTGACCTCTCACACACCGCCAAAAATAAGCTATTTTTGCAGGTAAGCGACAGCTAGATTGCGCTTGCCTTTCCGGAAAAGCACCAAAGAACCCGGCAGCACGTCCTCGGAAGTGATAAGCCGATCCGGGTCGGTAACCTTCTGATTGTTCAGATAAGCGCCACCGTTCTTAATGGTGCGCATCGCCGCGCCGCGCCCCTTCTCAAAGCCGGCGGTTATCAGCAGATCCACCAGGTTAGTTTTCCCGATTTCTACCGTGGCACTGGGCAAATGGGCGGTCGCTCCCTTCAGAGTCTTGCCGTCCACCTGACGCAGATCGCCACTACCCCACAGGGCTTCGGTAGCTGCCAAAACCTGGTCCAGCGCCTCTTGACCATGCACCAGACGGGTTACCTCCGCGGCCAGCGCCTTTTGAGCTTCGCGTTTATGAGGACGCTCAGCTACCTCTACCGCTAGTGCCTCGATTTCCTCGCGGGATAGGAAAGTAAATACCTTCAAGAACCGAACTACGTCCGCATCTTCGGCACCCAGCCAGAACTGGTAGAACTCGTAGGGCGAAAGCATCTCCGGATCTAGCCAAATTGCCCCTCCCTCGGATTTACCAAACTTGGAGCCATCGGCCTTGGTAATCAAAGGGGTGGTCATGACGTGGACGTCTTTGCCCTCTACCTTGTGGATTAGATCCATGCCGCCCACCAGGTTGCCCCATTGATCGTTGCCTCCGGTTTCCAGGGTGCAGCCGTAGCGGCGGTATAACTGAAGGAAATCATAGGCTTGCAGGATTTGGTAGCTGAACTCCGTGTACGAAATTCCTTCTTCGGATTTTAGACGCCGCGCCACCGCATCTTTGGACAACATGGTTCCCATCCGGAAGTTTTTACCCAAGTCACGGAGGAGTTCAATCGCTCCTAGATCCTGAATCCAGTCCATATTGTTGACCATGATTGCCGGGTTGTCGCCCTCGAAATCCAGGAAACGACTGATTTGCCCGCGCAGGCGCTCTACCCAGCCCGCCACTACTTCTTTAGGTTGCAGCTGCCGCTCCGCGGTCATCCGGGGATCCCCGATTAATCCGGTAGCTCCCCCAACCAGGGCAATAGGACGGTGCCCTGCCTTTTGCAAATGCCGCATCATCAGCACCTGCACCAAATGTCCGTGATGCAGGGAAGCAGCAGTAGGATCAAAACCGCAATAGAAAGTGACCGGTCCATTGGCAAGTGCTTCCCGCAGTTTCGCGAGATCAGTGTGCTGGGCAAGTAGGCCCCGCCATTCCAGCTCATCAATAATATCGGCCACGATATTCCTTTCTTATGCAGGTTAAACTCGTGATCCCCCTCGGGGTGAACACGTATATATTCTTCTCGGGCTTAGTCTAACCTACCTGCGGACGCAGCTGGGGGTTTGCTTCCTATCCGGAATGCTGCCTATTTTTCGAGCAGCATATCCCCGGCCTTAATCCAACCCTGCTTCCGCATAAACTCAGCAAATAGCAAAGAGAGGGCGGCGGGGGCAATAAAGTGCAGCAGCAAAATCATTCCCAAAAGTGCTGGCCAAGATGTAGTTGGCCCCATTACATTCCAGGTCATAATCTGTCCCACTAAACCGGAAGTTCCCATTCCGGAGCCGGCAGCATTCGATTCCATTTTGAAAACCATGGTGGCAATGGGACCGAGAATCGCAGATGCCAAAGTGGGGGGAACCCAGATTAAGGGATGTCGCATAATATTGGGGACCTGCAGCATGGAGGTACCGATTCCCTGCGAGATTAGGCCGGAAACTTTATTATCTCGATATGACGCTACTGCGAAACCTACCATCTGCGCGCTACACCCCACGGTTGCCGCCCCGGCCGCTAACCCGGATAGCCCCAACACGATTCCGAGAGCTGCCGAGGAAATCGGGAGGGTTAGAATCATCCCCATTAGTACCGACACAATAATGCCCATTAGGAAGGGTTGCCGCTCAGTTCCCCAGTTAATGATGGCTCCGAGAGCGGTCATCATCTGCGAGATTCCTGGTCCAATGAGCAGACCCACAATGGCTCCAGAGGTAACAGTCACGAAGGGGGTAACCAAGATATCTACTGGGGTTTTACCGGAAACTAGTAGGCCAAACTCGACCGCCACGAAAGAAGCGATAAATGCCCCCAACGGTTCTCCCGGCCCCTGTACCTGCATGGAAAGACCGTCCACGATTCCCCCGCTCAAGATTTTGGCAGCATGGGCTCCGATCATTCCGGCTAGCCCGGTTCCTACCACTACATAGGTAGAGGCGTGCAGGCGGTGCGCTACCCCCATCCCGATGCCGGCTCCGGTAAGAACCGAGGCCACCGAACCTATTAACACCAGTCCCCGCCCGATTATTCCGGGGATAAAACCGCCTACCTGCACCATGATGGTGCCAATAATCAGGGAAGCGAATAGCCCGTGTGCCATACCGGTCATTGCGTCAATAAAAAATAGCGATAGCCAGCCTTTAATCCGTTGTTTCATCTTGGAAACTTTCCTTGTCGAGGTATCTCTTTTAGTTTTCGCCTAATAGTCGAAAACTAAAATTTAAGCTACCATAAGGTTTTGTGAGAACCCAATTGCGAGACGCCGAAGATGTTGCCGTCTACCGGCATGAGGCACTCAGCGTAGTCTTGCAAATCCGGGGAGATTCCCCGCAGCTAATGGTGCTGGTGGCGCGCCGTGAACACTCCCCCTTTCAAGGTTTGCCCGCCCTCCCCTCCGGTCCTTTAGAACCAGAAGAAACCCTGGGGGCCAGCGCTTTTCGTCATCTATCCGAAAAGATGGATATTGGCGCGCTTTCCTATATGGAACAGCTCGGCACTCGCTCTGATCCCCGCCGCGACCCCAGCCAACGCACTGTGGCCACCGCCTATTTAGGGTTAGTACCTGCCGACGTTACTACCGCAATTCCGGCTTACGCCCAGTGGGTGCCGGTAAACAATTTGCCACAAATGGCTTACGACCATGCCGACATTATTTCCGAGGGCGTAGACCGGTTACGATCGAAACTTTCCTACACCAATATGGCGTTTGCCTTGGCGCCTCCGGATTTCACGATGGCGGAACTAACCCGCCTCTACCAGGCTGCCTTGGGGCATGAAGTTTCCCCCACCAACTTGCAGCGGGTGCTCAGTCGCCGCGGGCAACTCGCCCCCACCGGTCAACGTAAAGCACCCGGCACCAAAGGCGGGCGCCCCGCTCGCCGTTTCCGCTTCACTAATCACTGCCTGCAGGTAACCGACCCCTTCGCCATCCTCCGCCCTTCCTAACAAGTGCAAAATCTGCACGTAAGCCCGGGGAAGAGGTTTTTCTTCCTACCCCTTCCGCGCGAGGGCTAGGTTTTCCTCCTAGAGCGTATGTAATTCAAAATGGCTGGTAGAAAAGCTTTACGCTTTTCTACCAGCCGTTATTATGTTCTATGGTTATATTCTGCTCGACAGCGACTTACTGCCTTTGCAGCAGGTATCGGCGAGAAGTTATCCCTATCCCTGCTGCTAGCAGCAAAGCGCCAAGAACAGCGGTAGTACCCAAGGCACCCGTTTGCGCTATCGGAGTAGTAACCCGCGTCTGCGTCCTCACGACCTGCTTAGTGGAAGTATTAGCTGCCGGCTTACCTTTGCCAGGGATTACCTGACCCGGTTTTTCAACGCCAGGTTTTCCAGGTTTATCGCCCGTGTCGGGTTTAGTCGGATTGTCGGGTTTATCGCCGGTGTCGGGTTTAGTCGGATTGTCTGGTTTTGTCGGATTGTCGGGCTGCGGGGGACAGGGTTCGGCGGTTAAATCTAGCTCCCACGTCACCACAGCACCATCTTTAAGCTTGAAATCAGCAGCATTCTTCAACACTGCCTCAACCACAGCCTTATCCCCCTCAACCTTCGAGCTATACTCAAACACCTCAGAATCAGGCAACTTCACACTACCCGCAACACCACACTTAAGCCGCTCCACCACCGGAGCCGGCGGAACAACCTCAAGGCGCAAATCATACTCATGCTCATACGGACCATTATTATCCACCAACTCAATCGGAACATTCGGATCTTTAGGAGTACCCGGAACCGCAGTAATCGAAATCTTCCCATGCTTATCCGGATAATCATGAGTCCCAGGAGTAACCTCTTTCCCATCAATCATCCACTTCACACCGGGAATATCCGGAACCGTAAAAGTACCAGTCTCATCATCAAAACTAGGCGGAACTACCTTAACCTTCTGAGAACCGTAGAACGTGAAGGTCCACTCTCGATAGCCGCAGTAGCTACTGTCAATGGAATACCAATCAGAATACTTTGCTGAAGTAGGCGGGTCATTATTTAAATTGCAGTAGTCTTTGACATGGGCACGCACTTTCACAGTGGCTTTCCCATCAACATATTTGGTAACGTCAGATACTTTATTTGTACCCGAAACCTGACTTTGATAAGTGACTTTACCATCGTCGGAGACCAGGTAATACTTTAGCCGGTTGTCATCGGGAATCTGGAAAGTATCATTACTTTCGCCAACATTATCGGTAGCTGTGGGCTTTGGCGGCTCAATATTCCCATACCAAAATGCCTTATTTGAGAACTCAGTATCCTTATATAGCCGTATGCGGTTCAAATCAGATACATATTTTACCGGCACCCCATTAATGGTGTAGTGATTTTGAACCTCTCCTTTATAAGCATAGCCAGGGCGAGGTTTCGCGCCCAAGTATTTAACCTCGGCAGTTTTACCATCGGTATATTTCAGTACTTCATTCACATAATTAAAGTATTTTTTAACCTCAATTTCTGCGTAGCCTTTCCCCGCATAGGTAATATCCTTACAGGTAACACCGTCAGCAGCTACGTCTGCGCATTTGCCATCAACCCAGAGGACGTTTACAGATTTGTCTTCTGCTACCAGCTTGTCTGCCACTGCTTTTGCGTCTTTGAGACTTCCTGCCCCCGTCGGAAACAGGCAGATTAAATCTCCCTTGTTGTTACGGCAAGTATCGTTACCAGGCTTGGGATCTTCTCCCTCGTCATATTGAGCTTCAAAACTCATTACTTCAACATCGGAAAGCAACTCGCCACCTGGAACCTCAAAAGTATAAGCGGCTTTATCAGCGGGAATCTCGCAGGCTCCGTCCGTACGTTTCAAAACCAGTTTGACGGTTGCCGGCCAGCCGTCCTTTGTTTTATCTAATGAATCTTCCGGAGGTAAAAACTTCGGCATACTGTATGCAGAAAGTTTAATCTCCTGTAAATCTGTCCAGGTGTCAGTGCCTGGTTTTAGATAGCTGACATAGGGGGTGAAAGCTAGCGGTCCCGAGGCTGCTCCGCCTTCGCGTAGCAACGAATACTGCACCATCAAACGAGCTTTTTTATCGGCTGCATTGTAGTCAATTACAGCATTATCTTTCCAACTATCGGTGGTCACCCCAGGGGTTACTTTCCATTTCGGAGATTGCTCTGCGGTACATTCTGGGAGGTTTTGCGGAGCCCTAGCAGGGGCAGGAACAACAGTAGTCTCCTTTTGCTGGGGCTCAGTTTCCACTTCATGCTGCTGAGGGGAACTGGATTCAGCCACAGTATTTGACTGCGAGGAGGCAGACTCAACCGTAGATTTAGGCTGGGGGGACGGCACTTCTTGCTTAGCTACCTCTGCTTGGGAAGTACTAGCAGTGTCGTCAATTATAGCTTCGTCAGCATTCGCATCAGCAGCCCCTACCATAGCTCCACTAAAAGTGACTGCTAAAGAAACTACCGCAGCGAGCCCAAACCGGAGAGAGGGTCTAAACCCCTGAACCTTTTGCTTCATGCTTTCACCTCAACTTCTTATGTTTCCAATGGAGTGACATTAAAAGTCCATTATAGGCTATTTTCCGACGTAAATCAGTTTTGTGAGCAAAGACTTATTTTCTACGTACAACCCTTAAGAGAAATCTACTTAACCCCTGTGATTCACTTTCGCCCTTCACAGACAAAAACACCCTCCCAATACCGCCAAAGCCTCCCATTATCGACCACAATTCCCATCTCGGGAGGGCGAAAACGTCACCCTAGGGCGCGACAGAGCGCAAATATAGAGGCGATTTTATGTCTAAGGGCCGAAAGTCGAGTATCAAAAGACGCGACTAGTCGAAAATGCAGGGGGAAAGTTTGATCCGAGTGGGTGCGGCGGGCATAAGAATTCGGAAAACGCCGCCACGTTTTCCGAAATTCTTGGGCAGGAGGACAAACTTTCCCCCTGCAACAGGCAGCAACCTACAGCAAGGGCGAGGTGAAATCCGTCCGCACGCGCGGAATAATAACCAAAGGAACTATTTGAATTCCAGGTGTTTGCCGGCGAAATCGGTGCGGATGCGCGCGATCTGCTCTTCGGCGGATTGCAACTGCCGCGCGACCTGCGCGGGCGCAGTTCCTCCCCGTCCGGCGCGGGCGCGCACGGAACCGGCAGGGCTGAGAACTTCCCGCACTTCAGGGGTTAATAGCGGATCGATAGCGGCGAACTGCTCGTCACTCAAATCCGCTAGTTCTATCCCGTCCTCTTCGCATTTGCGTACGCAGGCTCCGGATACTTCATGCGCTTGCCTAAACGGCATTCCCCGCGCCACTAGCCACTCGGCAATATCGGTGGCCAGTGAAAACCCTTGGGGCGCGAGTTCTTCTAGGCGGCCATAGTCAATCTTCATAGTGGCGACCATGCCGCTAACAGCCGGTAATAGCACCTCTAAAGTATCAACCTGGTCAAAGACTGGCTCCTTATCTTCTTGCAGGTCACGAGCATAAGCAAAAGGTAGACCTTTAAGTACCGTAAGCAGACCGGTTAAGTCCCCAATCATGCGACCGGCTTTACCGCGTGCCAATTCTGCCACGTCCGGGTTCTTCTTTTGCGGCATAATCGATGATCCCGTGGAGAAAGCATCATCTAAGGTGACGTACCCGAACTCTTTGGTATTCCAGATAACGATTTCTTCTGCGAGCGAGGAGACGTCGACCCCGGTCATGGCGCAGATGAACGCGAACTCGGCTACCACGTCGCGGGTGGCGGTTCCGTCTATGGAGTTTTCTACTACCCGGTCAAAGGCTAGGTCTGCCCCTACTTGCTCCGGGTCTAACCCCAGGGTGTTGCCCGCGAGCGCCCCGGAACCATAGGGGCTGGCGGCGGCGCGCCGATCCCAATCCTCAAAACGCTGAATGTCTCGCAGCAGCGGCCACACGTGGGCGAGTAACTGGTGGGCAAGCAATACCGGTTGGGCATGCTGCATATGGGTGCGTCCCGGCATTACGGTATCCCCGGCCACTTTCGCTTGGCTCAAAAGCGCCTCGACGACCTCGATAATGCGCTCGGATAGGGCGCGCGCCTGGTTTCGCAGGTACATCCGGATGAGGGTGGCGATCTGGTCGTTGCGGCTGCGTCCAGCGCGCAGTTTCCCCCCTAAATGCGATCCAGCCTCCTCTAATAGTCCTCTCTCTAAGGCGGTATGTACGTCCTCGTCAGCGGGGTCCGGGGTGAAGGCACCGCTTTTAACTTTTTCTTCCAGCCGCTCCAGAGCCGCCAGCATTTGCGATAGTTCTTCCGCGTCTAGCAGACCGGCTCCGGCGAGTGCCCGGGCGTGGGCGCGCGAACCCGCTAGATCATAGAGCGCCAGGCGCCAATCGAAATGGGTGGATACTGAAAGTGCCGCTAAAGCCTGGGAAGGGCCGCCAGAAAAGCGTCCTCCCCATAGCGATACCTGTTCGCTCATAGTTATTTCTGGCTTTCTTTTTGTTCCCGCGCCGCTGCCAACTGGGTAGATAGCCCATAGATTCCAATGAAGCCGCGCGAGAGGGACTGGTCAAAGCTGTCTCCTGAATCGTAGGTCGCCAGGTTGAAGTCATACAAGCCGACTTCGGAGCGCCGTCCATCAACTACTGCCCGCCCGCCGTGCAGAATCATCCGAATATCGCCGGTGACATATTTTTGGCTGTCTTCTACGAAGGCATCTAACGAACCTTTGAGCGGTGAATACCATTGCCCCTCATAAACTAGTTCTGACCAGCGTTGTTCTACTTGCCGTTTGAAGCGTCCTTGTTCGCGCTCTAGGGTCAGGTTTTCCAGGTTTTGGTGGGCGATAATCAGCGCCACCGCGCCGGGAGCCTCATAGATTTCCCGCGACTTAATCCCTACCAGGCGGTCTTCCACCATATCTAGGCGACCTATCCCCTGGGCGCCTGCCCGGCGGTTCATTTCTTGAATGATTTCCAGGGGCGACATTTTTTGCCCGTCCAAAGCTACTGGCACGCCCTCTGCAAAACTAATAACTACCTGATCCGGGATCGGAGGGTAGGCGGGGTCATCGGTGTAAACATAGACGTCTTTAGTAGGTGGATTCCATAGATCCTCCAGGTATCCGGTTTCTACCGCGCGCCCCCACACATTCTGGTCAATAGAGAAGGGATTGTGTTTAGTGGTTTCGATCGGCAGTTCGTGTTCTTCCGCGTATTTAATCGCCACATCCCGGGTGAGCGCCAGATCCCGTACCGGGGAGATGCATTTAATCTCCGGATTTTGGCTGGTGAGCGACACCTCGAAACGTACTTGGTCATTACCTTTACCGGTACAACCATGAGCCACAGTGTCGGCGCCAAAGTCTTTCGCTACTTTCACCAAGTGTTTACAGATTAGCGGCCGAGAAAGCGCCGATACCAGCGGATATTGATCCATGTATAGGCCGTTGGCTTTGATTGCCGGTAGGCAATATTCTTCGGCGAACTCGTCCTTAGCGTCAGCCACATAGGCATCGACTGCCCCGCAATCCAGGGCACGCTGGCGAACTACCTCCAGATCTTCCCCGCCCTGTCCTACGTCAACGGCGCAGGCGATCACCTCTTTGCCGGTTTGCTCCCCGATCCAGCCGATGGCCACCGAAGTGTCCAATCCGCCCGAATACGCCAGTACTACCCGATCTTTACTCATGGTTATTCTCCTTTTTCTAGGTCTAGTTCTACCTGCGCGAGCGCTTCTTTTAACGCCGGTATCAGGGTTTTTGCTTCCTCAAGTTCAATGATTAGGGGTGGAGCTAGGCGAATAATGTTCGCCGCCGGAGCATTAACGATAAATCCCGCCTTAAACAGGGTCTTCGCCAGTTGCGGGGCAACATTTTTTTCGAGGACGAGGCCGCGCAGTAGTCCTTGCCCGCGAGTCGTCGTGATCCCCGGGATTTGGGCCTCGGCAATCGCCTGCACCCAGGCGTCCCCAACTTTGGCGGCGTGAGCCGGCAAATCCAGTTCCTCCATCAGGGTGATGGTGCGCGCCACTACTGAAGTTACCAGCGGGTTTCCCCCGAAGGTAGTGCCGTGACTTCCCGGTTTTAGGGCACTGGCGGCGCGTTCGTTCATGGCTACACACGCTCCGACCGGCACTCCCGCGCCTAAGCCTTTAGCTAAAGTCACTACGTCCGGAATTATTTCTTTCCCATCATGGCAGATTCCCTGGTGGGCAAGCCATTTTCCGCATCTGCCCATCCCGGTTTGCACTTCGTCAAAAACCAGCAACGCTCCGGCGCGGTCTGCCAGCTCTCGCGCGGCTGCTAATACTGCGGGCGCTAGCGGGATTACCCCGGCTTCTCCTTGCAGCGGTTCCAGGAAAATCGCGGATACGTCCTCGGGGTCTACCGCTTCAATGCCTGCTACCGACGCCTCCACAAACTCGGTAGACCCCACAAAGGGCGCGAAGGGTTCGCGGTAGGGAGCTTTATAGGTTAGCGACAGTGCCCCCAGAGTACGTCCGTGAAATGCGCCTTTTAGCGCAATCGCGCGCCCTCCCGGCCGGGCGGCTAACGCCATTTTCAAGGCGGCTTCATTGGCTTCGGTGCCCGAGTTTACAAATAACACTCGCGCCTGGGAGACGATTTCCGCCTGCCGCCCGCTACCCCACCCTTCGGCACAGATTTTCTTAACTGCTTGCGCGGCCTCTACCTGCTGAGGGGTAGTAAAAAAGTTCGATACGTGAGTAAAACGGCTGGCTTGCTCGTGAATAGTTTTCACGATTTCTGGGTGAGCATATCCGAGGGCATTCACAGCGATTCCACCCAGTAAATCTAGATATTCCTTGCCGTCTGTATCCCACACCCGGGTGCCTTGTCCGTGAGTGAAACATGCCTGCGGCTGCCCGAACACCCCTAAAAGATTGTCCTGGTAACTGGCTTTCCATTCAGAATTAGTCATGGCTATCTCCCATCACCATAGTTCCAAATCCGGTATCGGTGAAGATTTCTAGCAGCATCGAGTGCGGCACCCTCCCATCAATAATGGTGGCGCGCGGTACCCCCTGCTCACAGGCTTGGATACAGGCTTGCACTTTGGGTCGCATTCCCGCTTCCAAAGTAGGCAGCATTTGGGCGGCCTCGCTCGCCTTTAGCTGCGAAATCCGACTATCTGGGTCTGGCCAGTTGCGATAGAGTCCTTTCACATCGGTGAGGACGATTAGTTTCTTCGCCCCAATGGCGCCTGCGACTGCGGCGGCGGCCAAATCCGCGTTGATATTTAATACCTGCGTAGGATTGTCTTGGTTTACCGCTATGGAGGAAACCACCGGAATCCGTCCCGATTGCAGTAAATCTTCTATCGGCCCGGGATCTACGGCAGTTACTTTACCCACTAGCCCCAGGTCTACGGGTTTTCCATCAACGGTCGCCCCCTGTTTTTGGGCACGCAAAAACGCCCCGTCCTCGCCAGAAATCCCGATTGCCGCGATGGAGGATTCGTTGAGTAATGAAACCAGTTCGCGCTGCACTGTCCCGGTAAGCACCATGCGCACGACTTTCATTACTTCTGGGCTAGTGACCCGCAGACCGGAAACAAAGGGAGCTTCAATCCCCAGGGTTTTCAGCATGGAGTTGATTTGCGGGCCACCCCCATGCACCACCACCGGTTCAATCCCCCATTCATGCAGGAAACTTACATCCTGGGCGAAAGCGGCTTTAAGCTCTTCTGAAATCATGGCGTTTCCGCCGTACTTGATCACGATCCGCGAGCCGGAGTATTCGCGCAGCCACGGCAAGGTTTCTAGCAGTACCCCGGCTTTGTCCCAGGCTGATAATCCTTTTGTGCTCATGATGAATAGTCCGCGTTGATATGAATATATTCGTGGGTAAGGTCATTGGTAAGTACGCTGGCCTGGGCGTTTCCGGCTCCCAGGCGTACCTCCAGATGCACGTCGCGGCTTTCAAAGGGAACGTCTTGCCGGTTTCCCCAAGCGGCACCGTTTTTACATACTTGCACCCCGTTGAACAGCACCGATACCGCGCTCGGGTCGTAGGGGCAGACACTTTCGGGTACGGTTCCCAGTTCGGAAACGATTCTTCCCCAGTTGGGGTCACACCCGGCGATTGCGGTTTTTACCAGGTTTGAGCGGGAAATGGTTTTCGCGGCGATTAAAGCCCCGGCTTCGCTTTCGGCCTCGGTGACTGCGATTTCTACCGTATGCTGCGCGCCTTCCGCGTCATCAGCTAGTTTGCGCGCCAACTGGGCGCAAGTTTGAGTGAGCGCTTCAGTAAATCCACTGGGAACGGTTCCACTTTCCCCAGAGGCCAGCAAAAGCACAGTGTCGTTGGTGGACATACAGCCATCGGAATCTAGCCGGTTAAAGGTTTTCGCGCAGGCAAGCTCTAGAGCCTTTTGGGCAGTTTCCGCATCTAGGAGGGCGTCAGTGGTGATTACACAAAGCATGGTAGCGAGAGCCGGAGCAAGCATTCCTGCCCCTTTCGCCATCCCTCCGATTTGATAACCTTCAGCCTGATAGTGAACGGCTTTAGGTTCGTTATCGGTGGTGAGAATAGCCCAGGAAGCATCGGCACCGCCCTCTTCAGACAGGCTCGCGGCAGCGGTTTCAATCCCGGAGAGCATTTTGTCCATCGGCAGGGGCGTCCCAATCATTCCGGTGGAGCACACTAATACCTCTCGCGGATCGATTTCTAGAGCCTTTGCGACTGCCTTGGCGCTGACAACCGTATCTTTAAGACCGTTTTCCCCGGTACAGGCGTTGGCGCTGCCCGAGTTTAACACCACCGCGCGCATTCCACTCGCACCTTTTGCGAGGACAGCCCGCGAGTAGAGTACCGGGGCGGCGGCGAAACGGTTGGAGGTAAACACCCCGGCGGCTACCGGGTTTTTCCCGGTGTTGAGGACGAGCGCTAGGTCTTTGCGTCCTTTGCGGCGCATTCCGGAGGCGATTCCGCAGGCTTTGAATCCGGGTACGCTGGTTACGCCTTGGAGACTTTTATCTTTTTTCACGGGGCAACTCCAATCTGGTTAATGCCGTTATATTCGGGCAGACCCAGCGCCAGGTTAGCTGACTGCACGGCCGCCTGCGCGGTACCTTTACCTAAGTTATCGAGGGCGCTAAGGGCAATAATCTTGCCCGAACGCTGATCTAAAGCCACCTGTACCTGCACGTTTGCGCTGCCAGTCACGGCTTGGGTTTGTGGCCAAACGCCAGGATCAAGTACCTGGATAAGGTTTTCTTCTTGATAAAAATCCTGATAGAGGGCGTGCAGCTGCTTCGTAGAAGTTTTTTGAGTCGCAGCGGCGGTAACGGTTGCCAGGATTCCCCGCGACATGGGTACTAACACCGGCGTGAGGGTGATTTTATAGTCCTCGGGGTTGTTTCCGCTGCTAACCGCAAAGTTTTGCGCGATTTCAGGGATATGGCGATGGGTTCCGCCTACCGCATAGGGCTGGGCATTGCCCAGGGCAGCGGTGGCCAATAGGTGCGGTTTTAGGGATTTTCCAGCTCCGGAATACCCCACCGCTAAAGTAGCGACAATATCGTTTGGATCAATCAATCCGGCTGCTACCAGCGGTTGAAAAGCGAAGGTAACCGCAGTTACGTTACATCCGGGAACCGCAATCTGCTGGGCGCACGCCAGCTGCTCGCGCTGCGAAGACCCGCAAGCGCATTTAAGTTCCGGCATTCCATAGGTCCAGGCCGGGCTGTATTCACCGCCATAGTAACTGTCCCAGGCTGCTTTAGAGGTAAGCCGATGGTCGGCTCCGCAATCTACTAACAGGCTCTCTACCCCGGCTGCGCGTAGCTGCGCTGCTATTTTCCCGGATTGTCCGTGGGGTAGCGCCAAGAAAATCGCGGCGCTTTCTTTTAGCGCCTCCGGGTCTACTGCTTTTAATTCTTGCTTGGCTAATTGGGGAAGCTGGGGATGAAACTCCCCTAGCTTTTTTCCTACTGAGGAGGACGCGCATAGCTGATCGACCTCGAAATTGGGGTGGGCAGCTACTATCCGCAGTATTTCTCCTCCGGCAAATCCGCTGGCACCAACAATTGAAACCTTCATAGTGCATATTTATATCAAGCTATGAATAACTATGCACAACTTTAAGACCCGGTTGTGAGCAGAGATACTTTTATAAAAATGATCGGCAGGGAAACTACCTCCCTGCCGATCACCGGTCAGATATCTATTACCTGCTCCAGCTCCATTGGTAGAATCCCCGCATCGGTAATTGCACCCGACAAACGAAAACCCCGGCTGTCTGTCCTGAACATTTGCCCAGGCATCGGAGCCGCCACTGGCTTACCTAACAGCAAATGAAGCTCCCGATGAGCGCTTTCTTTTTGAACTACAACCAGCCAGACACGAAAACGGTGACTAAGCGCCCCCTTACGCATTACTGTCCGCAGGTTGGCTCCTGGCGAGGGATCCCTCGCCAGGAGCCAACCTGCGGACAG